>Ga0224495_10001207_pt1 | contig 18665 bp, 12 predicted proteins | sample SF_Jul11_sed_USG_FD_168128 | JGI IMG/M metagenome (GOLD analysis project Ga0224495, IMG submission 168128) | Sediment microbial communities from San Francisco Bay, California, United States - SF_Jul11_sed_USGS_4_1 | ecosystem: Environmental > Aquatic > Marine > Sediment | place: USA: California... | reverse complement strand
GCTCAATATTATAGGAATAGCCCTGGGTAAAGGGGGCAAAAACCGGGGCAGTCCATTGGTTATAATAGTTTAGTTTAGTTACCCAGATATTGTTGGTGGCAGTTGCCTCGTCATAACGAGTGAAGTAAAACTCAGTTCCATCCGGAGTGAAGGCACAGGCATATTCAGCTCCGTCTGTGGTGGAGACTATCCCCGGAGCAAATATCTTGGGAACCGAATCCGGCGGAGTTTGACCCAGATATTTGTTCATCGGCTCACGCACCACTCCCCAGTCTGGAAAACCATCCCAGCTGGAGTGATTGGTCAAACGCCTGGGGTTGCTGCCATCTGCTGCCATTTTGTAAACTTCGAAATTCCCATCGCGGTCGCTCTGAAAAACAATCTCTTTCCCATCCGGCGACCAAATTGCGTCTTCATTTATCCCTCCGGTGTTGGTCAAGGCAGTATCTCCGGTTCCATCCGCATTCATCACATGGACTTCTGCTTTGATCGTCTGAAAATTCACTAAAGCATAGACGATTTTGGTCATATCCGGTGAATAACAGGGAAAGAGTTCATCCACCTCTGTATTGGTTATTCTCTGCTGATTACTACCATCTGCATTCATCGTGTAGATCTCGTGATTGCCATCTCTGGAGGAGTTAAATATTATCCTGGAACCATCTGAAGACCAGATGGGACGCATATCTTTAGCCGGATCGCTGGTTAACTGCTGCTGATTGCTACCATCTGCATCCATCACGTAAATATCTCCATCATCATAGGAGGGACTGATAAATAAAGCGTAAGCTATTTTGCTTCCATCTGGTGACCAATCCGCATGGACTTCGTTGTATGGTGTATTGGTCAATCTTTGTTGATTGCTTCCATCTCTATTCATTACATAAATCTCATAATTCCCATCGCGAGTTGAAGAAAAAGCTATTTTACTCCCATCTGGCGAAATAGCTGCACCATTATCCAAGGCGCTGCTAGTAGTAAGCCGTTTCAAGCCACTGCCATCAGCGTTCATTATATAGACCTCTGCATTACCGCTTCGCTCAGAATAGAATGTTATCTTCTCCACAGCAACGGAATCATTCAGGACATTGTTTAATCCATTTTGAAACTGCCCATCAATTGCTGACAAGTTGGATGCATTAATGCTCTGTTTATCCACCCAAAACAATAAAACTAACACCCCCCAAAATATGTTCAATACCGATAACCATCTGAAATACATTTTGACCTCCTTGGTAGAGGTTAATTTTTGACATCTTGTTTTTTCTTTGCTACTAACTAAGTAACGACTTAGGCGTAATTATTTCATTAAAATCTGTGAAAAGAGATCCTGCTACAAGCAGGTAATTCTTCTACTTTTAGAAAACAAGAAACGTGCCAATAAAATACTTCAGGAACAGCCTGTTGATTTTTCTTAACGTGTTGTAGATCAACCAATTAACTTTATCATGAAATTACGAAAAAACTCAAGCGCAATGGTTTGCGTAAAAATCTATAGAAGCAAGCGATAATTAATATATTAAATAAATAACAGTCAGTGTATCATAGACTTAAAGATAGAAATTCAATTCTCGCAAAAAACTTACAAAAAAACGTAAAAAGCATAAGCAGGTGTTAGGGAAATAGAAAGTAGTATGGTGGGATATATCTAAGACACACCTCCGCTGTTTAAATTGGGATTGGGTCATTATGAGTTTTAATGGGCTATAACAAGGCAGGTAAGTTTTCGTCTTTCTTTGTAATAGCCCATTTCTCAACAACTTAAGGAATCAATTCTAAAGTCCCACAACCCGCAGGTCGTTACGCCCTTTACGAAACCCCGCTATTTTTTAATAATAGAATATCTTATCAGAAGTTAGAAATCCATTCATCTCCTGGTATAAGCAAGCATCCATCTTTTCAAGGGGATGTCCTGATAAAATTCAAAATCACCCACCTTACCTTCGAAAATAGACTTAAGCTCTTTTTCTGCGGGGAAATTCTTGACCACGTAAAATTCCTCTCCATCAGACAAGCTCCGTTTGTGAATTAGATTCCCCTCTTCATCATAATGAGAGAACATCCTATCCAGGCTTTCTCTGGGAAGCATATCAACGAAGATCACTTTTGCCCCTTTGACAAGCTTGGTGTGTAAACCCTTGACGAAACCTGGTATCATGGACCTGGGGATGTGTGACCACCAGTCTGCAGCAAAAGCTAAGGTGAATTTTCCTTTTATCTTTTGGAGCGCATAAGCATCAGCAATCCTGAAGGTTACCCGGGCTTTTCCGTAACTTTTGTTTTTAGCTATTTCCAGGACAGAGTGGTTTATATCAGTAGCCAGTACCGAGTGTGCTCTTTTTGACAGAACCTGGGTCCAGTTGCCGGTTCCGCAGGCGATCTCCAGAACATCCTGATCGATTATATATTTCTCGAAACGTCTGATCAAAGGATAGAGAAGATTTTCCATCCGGAGATTGTCAGTATATCCCATAAGCGTATCATGCTCAGGGGCACGCTTTGCATAATAGGAATTCATCTGCTTTATGAGACGGTTATTTCTCACAGTCGATTAAAAATCTTAAATGAGGGAATAGAACAATATCACAATCGAATTTCAGAGGGACTCCAGAGGTATTTTTCAAGATCGATGGAATCATCCTCTTCGAATTTTATTCCATCCTTTTGCAGAAGCATTTTCTGGAGCTCGTAACCCTGGCCGGGTTTTAGAGAAATACGACCCTTGCTGTTAATTACCCGGTGCCAGGGCAATTTCTCTTTTTGGGAACAGGAGTTCAGGGTCCATACTACCAGACGGGTAGCTTGAGGATTGCCGGCCATTGTCGCTATCTGACCGTAAGTTGCAACTTTTCCTTCAGGTATATTTTTAATAAGGGTTATAATCCTCTGGTTAAGAGAGGGGTCCTTGAGATTTTCCGAACGCCTGTATTCCATTCAATCCTATAAAAATAATGGTTATTCTTTCTTTAAGGTTTTTCGGATTTTCCTTAATTCCGGTTCGCTTTCGAACTGACGCAGGCAAAGATTGTAGTCTTCCTCGGGGATATCACCAAGACGAGCTAAAAATTTCTCACGGCTGCAAATTAAATCTTTTAATTTATCACAAATATATTCATCACAGTAAGCACAATTTTCTATGCCCTTATCAACGACACAGGGTCTGACCGGACAGCTTTTATCAGCCAGCTTTCCCTCACTCATACACCCATCACACTGCACGTTCTCTAGAGTATACATTTGGTGACCTAAATATTTTCTCCAGCCATCCACAAGTTTCTGTCTGACTTCAGGGTCTTTGGAACGGGCTGCACATAGATCACATCTATAACCGCATCTGCCTAAAATTACTTTCATACTTTTTCCTTTTCTGAATAATCATACGCTTTTTTTAAGAAATTGATTTGTCAGTTATCCTGCTATTATTAAGGGTAAGAAGACTTCTTTAGCCCATTTAAAAAAATGAAACTTTTTTTCTGTTGCAATAGTATATTAATATATGGAAAAGAAAGTTGGGAGTATGCATTTGGGACAAATCAACCTTTTAAAACTCCTATTCACCGCTTGTAAAGTTTCTCTTTTTTGTTTCTCCTCCAGTTCTATATTTGGGAGTATGCAGTAGACAATAATAATTTGTGAATATGGACATCAGTTAAGATCAGCTTTGGAATGGAGGGTAAAATGTTTGTTGTGAAGTGGAGATTAAGTATTTTGTCAATGTTTCTTTTTCTCCTGTGCTTTAGTTCAGTTGATTTATGGGGAGAAGAGATAGCGGATGATACGGTTAAAAGCATTACTGCTGTTCACATAAACAGCAATTCAAAAATTGATGGGATATTAGATGAGGATTTCTGGCAGAAAGTCCCCCGCTCAGGTGATTTCATACAATACCAGCCGGATGAGGGAAAACCTGCCTCTGAATCCACTTTTGTCAGGGTAGCTTATGATGATAAGGCGCTGTATGTGGGTATGGAAATGTTCGATTCGGAGCCGGATAAGATAATCAACCGTTTGACCAGAAGGGACAGGAGCGTAGAAGCGGATATAGCCCATGTGATAATAGACAGCCATCATGACCACCAGACCGCATATGCTTTTTCGGTTTATGCCTCCGGAACCCAGAAGGATACGTACTACTACAACGATAACTGGTCAGATGAATCCTGGGATGCAGTCTGGGATGTGGCAGCCCGCATAACAGATTGGGGCTGGGTAGCAGAGTACAGAATACCCTTTCAGTGCCTGCGTTTTGCCTCTGAGGAAAATCCTGTCTGGGGATTCTATTGCAGCCGTAACATCAGTCGTAAGAACGAGCTGGGCCGGTGGATATATATCCCGGAAAAAGCCAATGGGTTTGTCTCTTATTTCGGACATCTGAAGGGACTGAAAAACATTACTCCTCCAAAGAGGCTGGAGATTTTACCTTATCTGGTCTCTTATGAAAATACAGAGCCGAAGAGTTTGGGGAATCCGGACGGAAGGGATTTCTTTGGAAACCTGGGGCTGGATTTAAAATACGGCATCACCTCCAATATCACCCTGGATGCCACAGTCAATCCTGATTTCGGACAGGTGGAGGCAGACGAGACCATCTTGAATCTATCCGTTTTCGAGACTTCTTATCCGGAAAAACGCCCCTTTTTCTTAGAGGGATTCAAGATTTTCGAGACCCCTTTTGACCTTTTCTATTCCCGCAGAATAGGGAAAAGCCCTTCTTTATGGCCGGATGATGTGGATCACTATTTAAACAGACCAAATGCCACCTCAATTTTGTTTGCGGGTAAGGTAAGCGGAAAGACAAGTGGTGGCACATCCATTGGTGTCTTAGAGGCAGTGACTCAAAAGGAAGAAGCAGAGTTCATAGATGAGGATGGTTATCGGAGAAAAGAGGTGGTTGAGCCGGAAGCCAATTATTTTATAGCACGGGTTATGCAGGATGTTTTGAAGAATTCAACTATCGGTGTTATGGCAACAGCAGTTAATCAAAAAAGTTCATATCCTGCTTACACCGGGGGAGTGGACTGGACTCTGCGCCTTAGAAATGGCGACTATCAAACCGCAGGACACCTGATAGGTTCAAAAAATAATGATGATAATGGCTGGGGTATGTGGATGCGTCTGGGTAAGGATGGAGGGGAATATATCCGGGGAGCAGTTGAGGGGCTCTACTTGGATAGAGGCTTGAACATTAATCATCTGGGATTCTTGAATCATGATGATTTCAGACAAATCTACGGCTGGTTGCAGTACCGCACAACCAAGAATTGGTGGATTATAAGAAAAACCTGGCATAACCTCAATATCGAGCTGGCTGACAATCTCTCCGGATTGAAAATGACCCGGGGTGGAAACTACAACTTTCAAATTGAGCTGACGAACTTCTGGTATCTGGGTGGTGGAATCTGGGCCGATTTCGATAATATCTATTCTCCCTGGGAGACCAGGGCAGGACCGCCCGCTCCAATCCCGGTTGGACAGAACTGGTGGATCTGGTTTAATACTGACAGCCGGAAGTGGTGGCAAGTCAATCCCTTCATAGAGGGAGGAGATAACTGGGATGGGCATTATATTAGCTACAGCTTAGGGCTTAATTTTCAACCCAGGTCCAATCTGGAATTCAGCTTGGCTCCTGGCTATACCCATAAAAAAGGGATTTCCAGATGGCTGACCTACCTGGAGGATGTGGAGGGGAACAGAACGGATGATATCTTTGGAGAACAGGAAGTGGAGCAGTTCAATATGACCATACGGGGAACTTTTACCTTTACCAAAAATCTGACCCTGCAGGTTTATGCTCAGCCTTTTTTTGCGGCTGTAGATTACAAGAATTTCAAAAAACTTGTCCCCCCCGATAATTTCGAGTATGTAGATTCAACTGTTTACAATGAAAGAATAGAACAGCCTGATTTTAAATGGACATCCTTTAACTCCAATGTAGTTTTAAGATGGGAATACAGGCCGGGCAGCACCTTATTTTTAGTCTGGACTCAGTCCCGGGAAACCTATGATAGTGGCATAGGTAATCTAAAGCTTTTTGGTGATGCGTATTATCAAGGGGATTTGAAATACCTCTTCGACACTGTACCGAACAACGTCTTCCTGATCAAGCTCAATTACTGGTGGAGCCTGTAAAATCCCGGGATTTTTTTCTTCTATAGTTTTTTTAAAAGTGGATTTTTGTAGGGATAGGGCTTGTCCCGTCCTATCCCATTTTGTTTTTCTGATTTATTTTATTTTTTATCTTTTTGAGCAGATAATTTGAATGGACCTCACTCCCGCCTCTGGCGGGATTTTCAACCCCACCCTCTCCCTGGAAAGGAGAGGGAGAATGTTATCCCCTCCTTTTTAAGGAGGGGATAAAGGGGAGGTTTAGAAATCAGGAGAACGAAGTCAGGAGCACAGGGCTCCTGATTTACTATAGGCTGAAAATCAGTTCCGTTAAATGTGCAGAAAAAAATTGTAGTAGCGATTCATGAATTGCCTTTATCTATTCTTTTAAAACCTGATCTAACTTCATAGCAGCATTTCGGTGGTCGAATTTTTGAGCCAGTTCCAAGGATGCCCGGGAGGTTTTTCTTCTCAGGTTTGTATCTTTTAAAAGCCTGATCACATAATCGGAGAAAAGGTTGTAATCATCAGTCACAAACATATTAACTTCATTTTCAGGATTAATGCCAAAGGTGGCAAGTTTTGTTGCTACCACAGGGAGCCCACAGGCCATAGCTTCTAAGAGCTTGCCCCTGAAGCCTGTGCCCAGGGCAATGGGTGCTACCATAATGTCACTTTTCCAGTAAATCCTTCTCACGTTCTCATTATCCCCACCCTGTTGTATGGTAATGTTTTCATAGTTATTTTTTAAATCAAAAAGCTCAGGAGGTGATTTATATCCGATGGCGAAAAACTGAGCATCCGGCACTTGTCTTAAGATTTTTACCCAGCAATTATTTACGAAATTTTTTACTGCGTCTACATTGGGATAATGCTGGTAATTACCTAAATAAAGGATATTTTTAGTATTCCTATTCCAGATATTCTCTTTCGGCGGTATATAAAAGTCTGTATCGACTCCATGCGGGATTATTCTGATTTTATTTGTTAACTGAGGGGCATAATCTATCAAGATTTCTGCATCTTCTTTTGTTAAAGTTAGGATTATGTCAGCCTTTATGTACATCTTAAACTCATAGGTAAATAACTCTTTTAGAATATCCTCACTTATATTCTCTCCTCTTTCCGCTCTAAGTTTAAAAGCTTTGGTATAACTTTCGTGCACGGAGATTATGCTCATTGTATCTTTGGATATAAAATCAGAATTCGCCTCTATATACTGTCCCATCATAGAATATTCTGCAATGATGGCCTCGAAGTGTTTTTCTTTTAAAACAGCTTTGAAGGCATCCTCAATTCTTTGATTAAATCCACCATCTCCACTTAAGAAGAATCTGGGTCTTCCCCCATTGAATCTCTTATAAAGCTCTTCAATTTCCTCCTCTGACCTTTGCTTGGTTGAGTCCATCTTAATGATTTTCTCACAAAAGGGCTCGAGGCTTTTGTCTTTCCTGTCCTGCTCGTCATAAGCCGGTGTAATCAGGGTTATCTGGTGTCCCATTCTGGAGAGGTTTTTAATTCTGTGATAAATCAAGATGGGTCCGCCGATGATGTCTTTTCTGGGTAGTAGTTTTGGCAGGAAAAGCAGATTCATTTTTACCTTCCTTCAACTATTTTTTTTAATTTAGAACTAATTTCCTCTTGGCTGGTATACTCCATCATTTCCTTCCAGCGTTTTTGAAGCTGGCAGAGCTTTTCAAAGGGATCGAAATTTGGTACGGCATCAGTTTTTGATATCTGGATATTCCTTAATGCTTCCTGGCTTCCGTTTTTGTCTCCCAGTAAGAGGTATTCCTCAGATAAGCTCTTACAGGCTTTTTCGATTTTCTCCTCCAGGTCGTCTTTCAAAAAACAGCCGGGATAGGGATCGAATTCTTCCGCATGTACCTTAGTCATGCCTTCAACCTCCTTCTGGCTTTGAATTTTAGCTCTCTCATACACAAAGCGATAAATATCCTCCCTCAGCCTCATCCAGACTGGATGGGTTTTGGGAGGCGCAAGGTGTTTGATGGCAAGCTGATTGTCCAGAAAGAAAGAAAATCCAAACATCTTGGCATTGATCAGAAAATCAATATCCTCACCTCTGGGCACATAGGGATCGAAGGGAATTCGGGTGAAGAGATTTCGGTGAATGGCCATATTCCCACCGAAGACGAAAGAAGTCTGTTTTAATCTGGGATCAGCTCCAATGATTTTATCGAATGCCTGGTTCATCCTCTCATACTGGTCCCAGTGTTTCATCCAGGGCTTGAACTCCCTTTTTACATGATAGTCTCCATCTGCCTGAAGGTAATATCCTGCTACTGCATAAACTTTCTTCTCATTTATCTCCCGGCCGATGAATTCCCTTGCCTTTGTCATAAAATCGGGATCCTCAAATATCTCATCATCATCGATTAGCACCGCCACATCTGAACCCAGGACATGAGAAATAAAAGTGCACAGATTTCGAATGTTGGAATAACCATGCAGCTTGACTAAATCTGCATACTCGTCCTTACCTTCCCGTAAGAAAAAATCGTGAATTTCCTTTTGATGGGAAGATCCGAATAGTAATATATCAACTCCGATGGAGGTTGAATCGATGATCTTTTTGCAATTATTCTCAACCTCTTTCCCTATTTCCTCTGCTGTGGGAACCGCAATTATCACTAATTGAAAATCCTTATCTTTAAGTATCTCCATGCTTTTTATAGTTCCCAGGAGTGTCCCTTCTTTATCCAGTGGAGTGGGATGGTCGTAGATGGCATCACCTTTTTTCCAGCCGACTTTACTTTCCCTTGCCCAGTAAGAGGGAATTACCATAGTGATTTTCATATTTTTTGCCCTTTCCTTTTATCTATGATAGAAACTTATCCCTTAAACACTATTTTCCCATCCTTCAGGACCATATGGGTGGTTTTCAGGTTAACTATATCCTCCAGCGGGTTCTTATTCAGGATTAAGATATTGGCACTTTTACCCGGAGAGACAGAGCCAAATTTATGGTCAACTCCCAGCCATTGGGCAGGATGTAAAGTTGCCCCTTTGATGATCTCCCATTCTGAAAGATCAAGCTCCTTTAGTAATTGCATCTCGTCAAAGGTGAATAAAGGATTATATCCATCCTGTCCTACAAGGATCTTGATTCCCTGCCGGATAAATTCTTTGGTGATAACTCCTCCGATCTTTAGCAGGATCTCAAAACGTTTTCTGAACTTATCCAGCTCATCTGGATTGAATTCCTCGGGATGTTCGGAATAACGCTTGAAAACATGTAAAGTCGGACAGAAATAGACCTGGTTTTCAAGCATCCTGTTCCCTAACGATTTCAATTTAGTCGCCGAGATAGAATCGACACCCAGGTCAAACATCCGGTTGATAAAAGCTTCCTTATTTTCTGGAGAGGAATCGAAGAGTTTATCATGTTCGGATTTTAAACCATCCTTCAATACTATATACCAGGGTGATTTTCCATGCTCAATGCATCTTATACCCAAATCAATTGCTACGTCCACTGGAATGGAATGGAAAAAGGTGGGACCCGGGTCATGGGTAACTGGCAGGTTGAACTCTCTGGTTTTATCTAACAGATGTTTTAGAACATCGAAATCAAATTTACTGAAGGTTTTAACCAGAGCTGCATCCTCTTTAGAGATTTGCTGGATTATGTTTTCTGCATCCTGCAGGGTATCAACAGCCACACTCCAGCCAGGCCAGCGCTGGTTCATCTGCTCTGCTCTTAAGGGGCTTTTCTCCAGCACGGGTCCAGAATAGAAAAGCTCAGGTCCCATATATTCCCGGGATGATATTTTATCTTTTAATCCCCTTAAGGTTTCAATCGGTCCCCCACAATCCCGCACCTGGGTGATTCCCTTCTCCACAAATTTTTTTAGCACCTGCTTTTCCAGTACCTCTGAAAGGCTTCCACCTGCAATTCCACACTCCTCCAGTATCTCCTCTCTGTCTTTTTCCGGCTGGTTGGTTAAAACACTCAGATGGGAGTGGCACTCGAAAAGCCCGGGCAGGGCAAATTTACCGGAGCAATCTATCGTTTTTACGTTTTCTTTATCTGCAAAATATAATTTGCCTACTTCCTTTATTATCTGATCCTCAATTAAAATATCCAGATTTTCTCGTAAGACCCCCTCCTTTACATCAAGCAAATTGACATTCTTAATTAGAATTTGTTCTCTCATCTCTTATTTACTAAAGGGTGAGAAGTTATTTATTTTGCTCAGGGATTGATTCAAAAAGTTATTTCCCGGTTAAACTGGTGCTATCTCCTTTATCTTGAATCACATTTACAATTCTTTGACAGAAAAGAGGTGCTACTTTCCGGGAGAATTTCTCATTGGGGTGGGAGTTGCTCGGACTAAAGGCGTATTCGTCTTTCAGATAAAGTCCACCTTCGGTTTCCAGCTCGTAGAAATCCCAGAAAAAGATATTATCCCCTTTCTTGTCCCACTGGTTTTTCACCCAGTCAAAAAACTCTTTTACTCGTTTAGCGGTTTTTTCGTCTGTAGCGTTTTTGACTAATGCGGCACCGGTCCAGAGGATAAACTTGTTTTTGGGAAACTGTCGCATTTTCTGTTTCAAAGCTTCATACTGGAGTTTGTAGTTTTCCATCCTTTTTTCCTCTGAGTTTATTTCCGGGTTGCCTGTATCCTCCATTAATTTGCTTACCGGAAAGCAATGCTTCCATACGATAACATCATAATTTTTGGTTAAAATCTCCAGGGTAGGCTCGCTCATAAAGGGTATATCCCCGGCATTTTTAACCCAGATATTATAGTAATCAAAAGGGTAGTTTTTCCAGCCATAGGGTGAGGTCTTGGGAAAAACCTGCTCTTCGATTTTGTAGTTTGTGCGGTTTTCCCTGTTATAATTTTCAAACCACTGGGGAACCCCTCCCTTCCAGATTACCTCGCCGGTGCTGTGGTGCAGAAAAATTATTTTCATACCTTCTCCCTTTTTAAATTTATCACATCCTGAAAAAACAAGGTTCAAGAAAAAGATAACATATATAATCCAGAATAATTTAAATTTCATTTTTAGATAACTCCGTTTCAGGTTACTCTAAGGATCAGAAATAGTTGAGTTAGCTCTATTTATTAAATTTTAGATTCGCTTCCTTGTTTATTTTATCTATTCTGACGTTAAAGTCAAGTTTTTTAATCTTGACTTAAACTTTAGATACTATCGCCTGTTAATCAATGGTTCCAGACAGATAACGGAAACAAATCAACAGGGGCAGAAGGTTGTCGAATTTTGCTTTTAATAAATTAAAAATATATTTCTAATCCTTCTTGACATAAGATAAAACTGCGTTTATATTTCGAAAAGTTAAGTAATAAATATAGCGAAAATCAAAAAATCAGGTTCAAAGGAGGTGGACAAAGAATAAAGAAGGAGCGAAGTTAACTCAAAGTTTTTTAAGGAGGAAAAAATGAAGAAATTATTCTGTTTATTTTTGATTGTTTTTCTGGTATTTAGTTTGGCAGGGTGTAAAAAGGAGGTAAAAGAGGAGACTTCACAAAAAGGAATAGGAGAAAATGAGGCAATGGCTGACACGTCTAAATCTAATGCTTCGGCTGATACGGTTAAAGCCAAAGTTCCGGCGGATACTTCTGAGAAAATAGTAAGAGAAAAAAACCCAATAGTGGTTATAGAGACAGATTTTGGAAATATCGAATTAGAGCTGTTCTGGAACAAGACTCCCAAGCATGCTCTTAATTTTTTGAGGCTGGTTCACCAGGGTTTCTATGATGGATTGATCTTTCATCGCGTAATCCCCGGTTTCGTGGTTCAGGGTGGAGATCCCAAAGGTGATGGAACAGGAGGTCCGGGATACACTATTCCTTTCGAACAAGCAGATACCAAACACCTGAGAGGCTCCCTGGGCATGGCAAGAGGACCTCAGGATCTGAATTCTGCAGGCTGCCAGTTCTATATCTGCCTGAAAGACCTGCCATCGCTGGATGGAAATTATGTGGTTTTCGGTAAAACGGTCAAAGGTATGGAGGCAGTGGATAAAATAGCCCAGGTTAAAACGGCTCCCGATGACAAACCTCTTGAAAAAGTGGTAATGAAAAAGGTGTATGAGAAGATAGAAGAGAAGAAATAAAAAAACAGTAAAAAGTAATCGAATTATGGAATTTTGTTTCGGGAGGTCAATGACCTCCCGATTTTCTTTATATGCTTGACAGGTGTTAAAGGGGAGAATATATTTCTCAAAAGCGTTCTTAATTTCAAAACTAAAAACTAATTGGTCTGTTTTTCATTTTTCCCCCGATGAGTTAAAAAAGATTTAAAATTTACCAGGAGAGAAGAAAAAAAGTGAGTTCCAATCTAAGAGATTTTCAAAAAACAGAGATTAAAAGGTTAAAGGAAAAAATCCAGAAAGCAGATTTGCCCGTTAAGGTTAAGAGAAAGGCTTTTCTGGAGGTAGAACGGTTAAAGCTAATCTCCCCTGCATCAGGCGAATATAATCTTATCTGGAGTTATATCGACTGGATTATTAACCTCCCCTGGAAAAACAGTAGTGCCGGCAGAATAGATGTGGAGAAATTGGAAGAGGTTCTGGATAAAGAGTATTTTGGACAGAAGAAGATGAAAGAAAGGATTTATGAATATTTTTCAATCCGCAAATTAAGAAAAGAGATGAAAGGCTCTATCCTTTGTTTCGTGGGTCCTCCGGGAACGGGAAAATCCTCCCTGGCTAAGGCTATTGCTCAGGCTCTGAAAAGAAAGTATTTAAGCCTGAATGTAGCAGGCTTTACTGAAAACCGCCAGCTGAAGGGCGAGAGGAACGGTTTTTCCGGGGGTCAGCCTGGAGCAGTTATAAAAAGTCTGAGAGAAGCTGGATGCAATGATCCTCTTATTCTTCTGGAGGGGGTGGACAGAATAGGAAACGGGGTTCCCAAAGGCGAGATTATATCTGCCCTGCTGGAGATATTAGATCCGGAAAATAATCAGTATTTCATTGATAGCTATCTGGGTTTAAGCTTTGACCTGTCCAGGGTATTATTCATTGCCAAAGCTCACAATGCTGAGGAAATCCCGGATGCACTTATGGATTTATTCGAGATGGTGGAGTTTACCGGGTTCATTGAAGAGGAGAAACTGGAAATCGCCAAAAGGTATATTATCCCTTCTCAGATTAAAATACACGGTCTGTCGCAAAAGGAGGTTCAGATAACGGATGGTGCCATAAAAAAGATCATCCGCGAATATGCCATAGAAGAGGGGATAAGAGTTCTGCAGAGGGAGATAATTACCATTTACCGTAAAGTTGCCAGGATGAGAGCCTCGGGAGAAAAGGTTTTCTGGAAAATCTTGCCGCAGAGCCTGCCAAAATATCTGGGAACACCAGTATACATCCCGGATATAGCAGAGAAAAAACCTGAGGTGGGTCTGGTATGCGGTTTAGCCTGGACTCCCTCTGGCGGAGATGTTATGTTCATCGAAGGCTTGAAGATGAAAGGGAGTGGTCAGGTATTTTCTACCGGGCAATTAGGCGGTATCATAAAGGAGACAATCCAGACAGCACACAGTTACATCCGCTCCCAGGCTTCTCTTTTAGGCATAAACTCAAAAGATTTCACCGATTACGATATCCATATACATTTTCCACGAGAGGCAGTTCCTAAAGATGGACCCTCTGCCGGGATTGCCATTTCCCTGGTTATCGCCTCGGTAATGAGCGGTATGCCTATCAGGAACGATATGGCTATGAGCGGAGAAGTGTCCTTGAGAGGTAACGTTTTTTCGGTAAGCGGTATAAAGGAGAAACTCTCAGCAGCCAGGAGGGCGGGAATAAAAAAGGTTATTCTACCCAAGGACAATCAAAAGAGTTTACCGGACTTACCACAGAAATTAAGAGAAGAAGTGGAATTTATCTGGGTGGAAAAGATGGAGGAGGTTTTTGAAAATGCGCTTATCGGATTCAGGAAACAGGAGAAGCTTCTTAAAGCTATACAAAAAGAGGTGAAAAAACTAAAGAAAAAAAACAATCGGAAGAAAAGACTGGAGGGTAAATGAATAGTATGGAGAAGATATTTAGAGAGAGCAAGGTCATTGCAGTAGTGGGGCTTTCGTCGAATCCCGTGCGTCCCAGTTATTCTGTGGCAAGATATATGCAATCTCAGGGTTATAAAATCATACCCGTAAATCCGAACGAAAAAGTGGTTCTGGGTGAAAAAGCCTACCCGGACCTGGTTTCCATACCGGATAAAGTAGATGTGGTGGATATTTTTCGAAGATCCGAGGATATTCCTCCCATTGTCGACCAGGCAATACAGATAAAGGCAGTGGTGATCTGGATGCAGGAGGGAATTGTAAACCAGGAAGCAGCCAGGAAAGCTACTGAGGCGGGGATGATAGTGTTTATGGACAAATGTATATACAAAGAACACTGTAAGTGTATTCCAAATCTGTAAAGAGCTTAATCAATTTAAGGAACAGAGAGTTTTCTCAAAAGAATAATCGGGTTTAAGTTTTATAAGAGTAAATACAATTCCACCAGGCATGATTTACATTTTCTTCTTCCTGGCAGGTGGTCTGGTAATACAAAACAAAATCTTTTTATAGGGAGGGAGTTATGCTGATAAATGGTTTTGGTATGTTTATTCTCGCCTTTGTTCTTTTGTTACAGATTACGGGTATAAACATATCCACAGCCCAGGTCTTCCGGGAAAATACAGATGAAAAATATAGTTATAACCTCAGAGGATACCGTTTTCTCATTCTGCTGGGTGAGGATTTCGACTATCACGAGTCTATGGTCATTAAAAAATACTGGGAGGACTGGGGAGCAAAAGTCGATATTGCCGGTACGGGTAAAGAACTAAAAGGTCACCTGTGGAAGAAAACTGACAAAGGGTGGGATAAATCTGAAGAAAAAACAATTAAAACCGATCTGCTCACATCCCAGGTGGATTTGTCAAAATATAATCTGATTTTTTTCCCCGGAGGGAATAGTCCCAAAAATCTTTTAGAAAAGGACAGTTCACTTTTAATGCGGCTAATACAAGAAGCAGAAAAGAAAGGATTGATTCTCTCTGCCATCTGTCATGGTCCCCTGGCTTTAGCTTCAGCCGGCGTACTAAAAGGGCACAGGGTAACCGGTCATTATGAGATAATGAAAAATATTCAAGAGGGAGGTGGAGAATATGTTACTGGAGTCTGCGTGGTTGACGGGAATGTCATCACCGGCAACTGGCCCTATTTCGAGAGTATGGCAGTAAAAACGGCTGAGAAGCTTCTCTATCCACAAGGGGGAGGACCGAGTGAGAATTCTCCCTTCGAGCAAAATCCGGTTTTGAAAGTTATCAAGGAAAGAAGAAGCATCCGAAGATTTCAGGATAAAGAGGTGAGTCAGGATACTATTAATATTCTCCTGAAATCGGCTACCTGGGCGCCCTCGCCTAACAATGACCAGCCCTGGAGATTTGTGGTGCTAAAGGATAAAAAGATTAAGGAGATGATAGTGAATGCTATAATGGAAAAGCTCTCAGAGTACTATAAGAGTGAAGAAATGCCACTGGACAGGATGAAGCAGTATATATCAGGCATATTCTCTGCTCCGGTGCATATTTTCGCTTTATGCGATGACAGCAATATCGAAGAAGAGGAGTGGAAGGATATACAAATGTTGTGGAATATGCAAGCTGTGTCTGCTGGCTGCCAGAATATTCTTTTGGCTGCCAGGGGAATGGGGCTTGGTTCGTTATGGATAGGCTTATCCCTGGTTGCGGAAGACGAAATTAAATCGTTACTTCAGATACCCGCGGAAATAAAACTGGCTTCGGTTATCGCCATCGGGTATCCAGCAGATGTGCCTTTACCACCTTTGAGGAAACCTCTTTCGGAGGTTATATCCCTGGAAAAATGGGGAAAGAGATAAAACCTTATAAATAGAAACAGAATTATGTTAAGTCTTCTTCAGCAGGATATTACTAACTTCACTTCACAGTTTTAAAATAAAGTCTAACAGAACAGGCATCTTACCGTTCAGCTTAGTTATAAAAGACTTTTAATCTAAAGAGTTAAGAACTGCTAAGGGTATCTGGCTGAAGGTGAATCGATACCCATACCTTTATTCTTGCTTTTACCCCCGATTTTAAATATGTTTTTCCTGTCGATAATTTAAAAAAGATTTATCGTATTCCATTAGGAAACCATGGGTAAGCTTTTAAAAATTTTTTTTGTGCTGTTTTTATTCTCAGGGACTCTGCTTCTGGCAAAATCCCTGGAGAATGCAGCGGAACCGCTTGAACTTGTGCATGCCGACCAGTCTGATCTGAGAATGGAGAAAGATAATGTCATCTTAAACCTGAACGGGAACATTCAATTCAAGCACGGTGAAGCAGAGCTTTACTCAGATCGGGCAGTGTGGTATCAGTCATCAGGTCTGGTGATATTCATAGGGAGGGTTAAAATAATAGAGCCTGAGCAGTTACTCACCGCCGAAAGGGTTACCTACTATCAGAAGTTCAAAAAAGTAGTGGCAGATGAAGATGTAAAGGCGGAAAGTAAAAAAGAAAATACAGTAATACAGGGGGGGCACGGGGAATATGATAGAGTTAGAAAGCATGTTATTTTTACCCGGAATCCCTCTCTTATATATAACCCGCAGTTTGAAGACAGCGCTCTTACGGTTTCTGCAGACACCCTGGAGTATCTGGTGGAGCTGAAAAGGGGAACTGCCAGAAGTAATGTTCGGATAATCAAAGGTAAAACAGAGGCTACCTGTGATAATGCGGAGCTTTATGAAAAGGAAGAAAGAATTGTTCTGAGTGGAAAACCTGTAGCCCGCAGAGAGAATTCAGAATTATCAGGAGAAATTATAGAGATTAGGTACAGTGAAAATAAAATTTTCAAAATAGAGGTCACAGGTGATGCCAGAGCTACACACAGGGAACTGGCTGATTCCCTGAATCAAAGTTATAACCAGAGTCATTTAGCCGGTAAAATACTGTACTTTGTCCTGGATGAGGGGGAAAAGCTGAAACAGGTAAAGGTCCTGGGTAATGCCACCTCTTTATATTACCCATCCTCAAAAGATACACTGGCACAGACCAGAAACGAAGCTTCAGGAGACAGTCTGGAGCTTAATTTTGGAGAAGACAAGCTAAAAAGCATAATTGTTATGGGTGGTGCCATAGGTTCATATTACTATCCGGCTGAAGCGAAGGATTCGCTTCACTCCGAGGATACTGTTAGCTACTCAGCCTGGAAAATAGATTATCAGGTCGAACGGGAGCAGATAGCTCTGGAAGACAATTGCATCTTAAATTACAGGCAGATAACTTTAAAATCAGGTAAGGTGATCTATGATACAGAAAAAGAGTACCTGAAAGCAGAAGGGATTTACAAAGAGGAGGAAGGGGAAAACAAACTCTCTCAGCTTCCGGTTCTAATGGATGGTGCTGAAGAACTCAAGGGGGAGGAGATGAGCTACTTTCTGAACACCCGGAAGGGGAAAGTCAAAGCGGGCAGAACTGAATTTCAAAGCGGGTATTATTACGGAAGCCAGTTAGGGAAGATAGACGAAGATGTCTTTTTAACCTCAGGAGGGACTTACACCACATGTGACCAGAATACTCCGCATTTCCATTTCTACTCAACGAAGATGAAGATAATCACCAGGGATAAGGTAATTGCCAGACCTGTGGTTATGTATCTTCAAGATATTCCAGTAGCTGCAATTCCTTTTTACGTCTTTCCCATAAAACCAGGCAGGCACTCGGGTTTTTTAGCATTTGAGGTGGGTAATTTCGTCTCAGGCGAGAGATTCATTCGCAACCTGGGGTATTACTGGGCAGCGTCAGATTACTGGGACCTGGAAAGCAGTATGGATTATTACGAGGGTTCAGGCTGGTTGTTAAGAGAGAATTTCAGATATGCCAGAAGATATAATTATAGCGGAAGCATCAGCGGTTCCTTTAAACAGGATGTCCAGGAATCATTTGTGAGAAAAACCAAAACCAACCGCTGGGATCTGATTTTGAGCCATTCTCACAACCTGTCACCGGTTACAAAGCTCTCAGGTTCTGGCAGGTTCATAAGCGACAACTCATATTATCGAGATTACAGTTTTGATGCGCAGGAAAGAAGGAATCGCATAATCCATTCCCAAGCCAGCTTGAGCACAAAGTATTCAGAGGCGGGGATATATATAGCTCTGGACCAACTGGAGAATCTGGATGAAAACTCCAAAACCTTAAAGCTTCCCACCTTCCGGATAAGCAAGTCATATTTCTACCCTTTCAAATCCGCTGCAGACCTGGCTAAAAGGTGGTACCAAAGCCTTTACCTTTCTTTCTCATCTTCTTTTCAAAATTACTACAGCAAAACTAAATTATCGGAAGGTTTTACACGCAAGAAGTTCTCGACTTTGGATAATAGCATGAGCCTTTCCTTCCCCCAGAAGATTTTCGGCTATATAGTTTTATCCCCGAGCTTTAATTACCGGGGCAGCTTTTATTACGTCTTTGAAACTGACCAGAGCAAAGAGCGAGAGATTAAGGTAAATTCGCTTGCACATAGAAGTAGTTACTCCCTGGGTCTTAATGCCA
>Ga0224495_10001206_pt1 | contig 18706 bp, 11 predicted proteins | sample SF_Jul11_sed_USG_FD_168128 | JGI IMG/M metagenome (GOLD analysis project Ga0224495, IMG submission 168128) | Sediment microbial communities from San Francisco Bay, California, United States - SF_Jul11_sed_USGS_4_1 | ecosystem: Environmental > Aquatic > Marine > Sediment | place: USA: California... | reverse complement strand
ACGACTCTCCGCCCCAGTACAGCTGCCTCATGAGCAGGATGTCCTCACCGTATCCGATTCTCCAGAATTTGAGCGATACGCTTCCGTCAGCCCACTCCTGGAGCCAGAACTCGGAATTCCAGTATCCCTGGTTGATCGGATAGCCGTCATCGGACGCTCTTATGTCGATTCTGCCGCTGTTGAGCGTATAGCCGCTCTCGTTGGTCCACCAGAGCCATTGCCAGTTGTCGTATCCGATCGTCCAATTGTTGATGACCCACCAGGCAGGTACATCCGCTTCCAAAACTGGAAGATCGATCAGATGAGCAGCCGAGGTCCGGTCCATTGTAAGGTTCCCAGACATGTAGTACTCCCAGCCGTCCTTGGCGTTGTATTGCCCTAAGCTAATCTTTCCCTCCTGGTATAAGTCCCAAAGCTGCGCATCACTCTGATACTGGTAGCCCACATCGTAGTGAGCGCTGCCTGTAGTGCCGGCCGTCGGGTTCATCCTCGGCACAAATGTCGGGTTGGTTATGCGTATCTCGTTGACATTCCTCGCCTCGACATTGAGCCTGTAGGTAGTTGTCAGCTGTGCCTCAGTGACTTGTGTGCCAGGTCTGTAGATTTCGACTACCGGGGTGGTATTCCTGTACGGCTCGTCCATCATTGAGTAATAGATCACTCTTCGGTCCCAATGAGCATACAGCGGATATTGGAATATGTCATAGATTGTGAATTCCACTGTCCTCTGATTGACGCTGGCGAATTCGCTGCTTGTCATTGTCCCTACTGTTGCATTGATCCTGTACGCTCCTGCGTTCGCAAAGGTGACAGATACCGATCCGACACCGTTCGTTATCGTTGCAGTGGCTGGAAGAGTCACTCCGACCGTCGCATTGCATTCCAGGTCAGCTGTTCCGCTGTAAGTAGAAACAAGCGTGCCCTGACCATCGACGACTCTCACTGTCAATGTTGTAGACTCCCCTGGCAATAGAGAGTGCCTGTCAAGAGAGAGAGCAATATTTCTTGCTCCTGCTGCAACTACTTCGATGCTCTGAGTGACAGGGTAACTCACGTTGCCGTTGTTGTCCTCAACCGTGAGGGTTATCGTATAAGTGCCTGCAGCTGCCCAAGTATGGCTCGGAGTCGCTACAGTTCCAGTGTTGGTGTCGCCGAAGTCCCAATCATAGACAGTTACCGAGCTACCGTTCACACTTGAATAGGACATGAGTCCGCTTAATTGAGTAGCTTGTCCGGCAATCGCTGTCATCGGAGAGACGATCTTCGCTACTGGGAGACCAGGTCCGCTCACAATTGAAATCTTAAGAGTCGCTTGGTCGCTCAATGGTATGACAAGATTGTCATCTGTGACTGTTAAGGTGACTGTGTAGACTCCGTATACATCTGGATAGGTATGGGATACAATGGCTCCATATCCCATCTGTCCGTCACCATAGTTCCAAGTGTAGTTAGAGATGGTACCATCATCATCGGTTGAGAAGCTGCCATCGAATGTCATCGGTATGCCTCTAAATCCCACTGACGGAGCTTTTATTACGGCGTCAGGCTGAAGATTAAGAGACACGTTAATGTGCAATATCGCAGTGGCAGTCAACCCGTCATCATCAGTCACAGTCAGATTGAGGATGTAATTACCGAGTACCGTGTACTTGTGAGTGACGACTGGAGTTGTATAAGTCGATCCATCGCCCATGTCCCAGTCCCACGATACAATTTGACCATCGACATCCCAACAACCGCTACCATTGTAGACGACGTTCGTGTCGTTGGCAACTTTCGTAGGTCCGCCTATTGTCACAATCGGTGCCTGCTGTGTCTCAGTATTGACGACGAACTCTATCCATGGACAGCCGCGTGGGAGAAGAGGCGGATTATTGATTCGACTCCAATTCTCGCGGAGCTCCCTCGCGTTCACGGAGTATTTGCTCCAGTTGAGCGCGTCCATAGGCCCCTTGAAAGTTATCGTCGTGTTGGTAAGATCTACCATCACATTATCGGGAAGCTCTGTTGGAATCGGCTCGATCCATCTCGGTGTGATATGTCCAGTGATTGTATTCGTAATATCTGTTGGGTTCGCCGGGTCATGTATGTATCCGATGTAGTTCTCGGAATCTTCCCATTCGATGACAAGCGAATCGTTCACGCCGAGGTTCCAGAAGTAAGGCGTGTAATCGAAGTCGGAGTATGTTCCGTATTTTCCGCTTCCGATGATTCCTGTGTAGTAACCGTCATACGTGGCATTCGGGTTATCTTTATACTTGGTAAGCTCTGACTGATACTGGCTGCTGCCACCGGTCAAGGCATCGGCGTGTACGACCTCGAATACCCAAGCGGGCTTTCCTTCCTTCGTCGTGTTGTAGCCCTGCAAAGTGTATTGGAGTTCCTGCTCGATGTTGAAGTCAGACCACATTGTGCCGATGTGCCCTGTGAAATGCACATTCTCAGGCCAGTACTCGTAATGGAGGAAAGTATATCTCCACCATCTCTGCAATAATGACTCGGCTCCCCATGACATGTGATCAACAATTAAGAACACTATTTTGTCGCCGACCTTCTTTATGTCATAAGTCTCCGAGAGGCCATTGAAAACGTATTCATATGCCCAATACACACCCCACTTGTCCGCCTCGGCAGAAATCCACTGGCTCCATTTTGTCTTGACTGTGCCGAAACTTGTCGCTTTCCAGTTGTCGAAGTTGTTGAAGTCCGCATCGGTCATGCCCAGTACCATCTTCGCCGCGGTCCTGTCCATTGTCACGGTGCCGTTCCATCTCCAGAACCAGCCATCATACCAGCCGGAAATACTTGCAGGATAGTCGGCTAATGCCTCCGCCTCGGTGAGATAATCGCACTTCCAGTCAAGCCAAATGTTCCCGCCCTTGACAGTCGGGTTCAGGACAGGGACATACCATGGATTTCCAGAGGTGCTCACTGTGGTGACATTCTTTGCAGTGACATTCATTCTTGCATCGCTGTAAAGCCAGTTATTTCCAGCTGGAGCTCCGCGCCACTGCTCAATATACGGGAAGGAATTGTGTTGAACGAATGAGTCATTCCTCTGGTTCCAGAAGTCTCTGAACGGTACGTTGAACAGGTCGTAGATTCTTGTGTCAATCTCCTGCGGAGGCGGTGTATGAATGACCATAATTTCTGCGCTGCTGTCAATCGTTACACCTGCATAGGTAGCGGTGCATATCAGTGAAGCATCAACCGTGTCAGTCACATTTGCTGCAGTCACGGTGGTGGCGTTGCCAGTATCATCAGATATAGTCCCTGCTTCAGTGGTGTTCAGCTCCCAGGAAAAAGATGCTCCAGTTGGTTCCGTGTCATCCGTCATGTAAGCCTTGACGGTGAACTCCAGCATGGTATTCTTGAGCATCACAGCGCTTGAAGGCGAGATTTCCAGATATCCCAGGATCTCTGTATTTACCGTGATATTTATGAAGACAGTCTTGGTATAGACTGTGTTGTCCTGAGCGGTATATTTGAATGTCCAGTTTAACCTGGCTGATCCCACGGTTGTCGATTTTAATGTCTCGTAGACCTCGCTATCGTCCGTCAAGCCTCTCGTCAGAGTACCCAGCGGTGTTCCATCCCATTTGATGAACTGCTGCAACGAGGCAACATTTCTGCTTACATTGATTCCGGTGTCTTCAGAGTTGTTCTTATAAGTTGCATATCCGATAATCTTCACCTGTTGCCCCTTGTAGAGGTTGACCGAAGAAGGTGCTGTCTTCGCATCCAGAAATGGCCCTTCCGGAGCTCCCAAAGGAACAAACAAGACAACAAAGGCCGTCCCGATCAGTGCGATGACTACGACAATCGCAACAATCGGGATCCATGGCTTTGTCTTCGGCTTCATTGGTTTGCCCAATGGCTCGGACTCAGCCATTTCAGTCGGACTCTGCATAGATTCATCTGTTAATTTTTCTTGTTCTTGAGTCATGACTAAATCCCCTATAATCTAGTCGCCAAATACTATCCCCACTTGTATAGGTTGGTGCTGTTAATGGGGACGGCCGTATATATGCATTTGGAATAATCGAAAATCGGAAGTGGATGGGCAAGAAATTGCTCAATTTTTAAAATTCTTAATAATCTTTTATGCCGTTTGTGAATTTTAAGAAAAATATCGGAATCGTCGTATCATGAGTATTGTCCACCTCTTTATAGCGATTTTTTTCGACAATGCTATTTGGATGAGAACTTATCAGGTTTGCAAAGCAATGCGTGTTAGTCAAATCTTCGAGAAATAATACAATTTCGAAATTGATGCATTGAATTGAAATGGAGGTTCTGGATGGTCAAAGTGACGATTGAAGGTCTTGAAATAGATCTGGAGCAGGGTAAGAACCTCCTCGAAGCGATTCGCAAGTCGAACCTGAGAATAACGTCACCATGCGGTGGCAAAGGTGTATGTGGAAAGTGCCTTGTCAAACTCGGCAAGGATGATCCGGAAAATTTACCGAGCCCGATAGAAAAAGAACTTTTGGAAGAGGAAGATATCAAAGAAGGCTATCGCCTGGCTTGCCAGGTCTTTCCGCACAGAGATGTTTCGATTTCTATTCCTGAGGAGAGCAGGGAAGCAACACTTGAACTCATGTTGAAATATGCAACTGTAAAGAAAATTGAAGAGCCAGCTCTTACCTTCGCAACTCTAGTTTTGCCTAATATATCCAATGAGAAAGATCTTGCGGATATTATTGCGAAACAAGTGTCGAAAGAACTGAGCCAGAAGATTGAAGATCGGGAGCTCATCGATATTATGAATGATGGGAAAGTGAGGATTTGGTCAGACGCAGGAAAGCCAGTTGCTGTTTCCTCTCTGAAAGCTAGAAAAATCTCTATCGCTCTGGATATAGGCTCGACGACCATGGTGGTGTACGGTTTCGATATTATTGATCAGAAGATAGTCTCTGCTGAGGCGATGACGAACCCTCAGCGTCAATATGGCGAGGATGTAATGACAAGAATCGATTTCTCCATGAAATCGCAAAAACAGAAGCAGCTCCTCGAGAGGGTCGTCAGAGACGGCGTATCGGATCTCATTCGAAAGCTGGCATCGAAGATGGGGTGCTCCTCGTCGGATGTTCTTAGGATAACATTTGTTGGCAATACTGCCATGCATCATTTGTTCCTCGGTCTTGATGTGACTCGACTGGGCAAGGTTCCTTTCTCTCCCGAAATAAAAAATGCGATTGAAATCGTTGGGAAGGATATTCATTTGAAAGGTCTTGAGTATGCGAAAATCACCGCCCCGCCTTTGATCGCTGGCTTCGTCGGAGCTGATCTGGTCGCAGTGCTTCTCGCGACCGATTTACTAAGTTCCGAAATTCCTACCGCGGTAATTGACATAGGGACGAACGCGGAGATTGCACTCGCATGTGAGGGGCGATTGCTTTGCTGTTCCTCTGCCGCTGGCCCAGCATTTGAAGGCGGCAATATCTCATATGGCATGAGAGCTACTGAGGGAGCTATAATTAGAGTCTGGTCTGAAGCAGGAAAATTGAAATTTGAAACAATAGGGAAATCCGAGCCAATCGGTCTTTGCGGATCAGGACTGATAGATTTCGTAGCAGAATCGTTGCGCATCGGACTTGTCGATTCTGCTGGGACATATGTCCAAAAGAATTGTGGCGAGTCCCTCGTGGGAAAACACGGCAATGCCAGATATTTAATGTATTCGAGTGGTAGAAGAGAAGTCTCTGTGACTCAGGGAGATATAAGACAGCTGCAGCTCGCCAAGGCCGCGATGCATGCAGGTCTCGAGATACTCATCGATAAGATGGGCATCAAAAAGATAGATAGACTGCTGCTTGCGGGTGCGTTCGGGGCAAATATGTCTATACGTAACGGAAGGCTCATCGGGATGTTCCCGGAGATTCCATTAAATAAAATAATGCCCGTTGGAAACGCCGCTGGGACGGGCGCTATCCAGTTGGTCACCGACATGAATGCAAGGCGAAAGATAGACGCGATAGCGAAGAAGGCAGAGCATGTCGAACTATCTCTTGAAAAGGATTTCCAGAAGAGGTTCATCGCGTCTTTGGATTTTCCGCATCAGGATTCGAGAAAATATCCCGAGTCATCGCGATCTGTCAAAATCAGAGTGACGAGGGGCAAATGATCCCCTCGCATATATGATATAATAAAGAAAGGTTTTTTTCACTTCTTTGGCTGGTCCGCCATTATCAGCTTGCAATGTTTGACGTAGCCCATGCCGAATCTGTCCTCTCCCCACATAAGACTCACCGACTTCAATGCGAACTGGATATCCTTGTCCATCGGATTCCCTATGAATGATGTCAATCCCTGGCCGACGCACAGCAGGAGGAACGCGGCATTCAATTGCGGTCTCTCAGGCATCCCGAATGAAATGTTGCTTAAGCCGATGGATGTGTTCAGTTTCAGTGTGTTCCGGACATATCCAATCGTATCCAAAGATGCCTTGCCACCCTCCTGATTTGTCGCGCAAGCAAGGGCGAGCGGGTCTATCAGCAGCTGATCATTTTGTAGACCGATTTTCTTCGCTCTTTCGTAGATCTTGTTGGCTACTGCTATTCTCTTTTCCGCCTGTGCAGGAATTCCTGCGTCGTCAAGTGTCAGACCAAGAACAGCAACATCATATTCTTTTGCGAGCGGCAGAACGGTTATGAGGCGCTTTTCCTCACCGGTCGTCGAATTGATCATTGGTCTTCCCTTCACCACCTCAAGCCCTGCCTTGATCACCTCAGGATTTGAGCTGTCAATCACGAGAGGCACATCTGCCACCTCCTGGACCGCCTTTATCGCCGCGATCATGTTGGCCTTCTCATCAGTATCTGGAACACCCATGTTGACATCAAGACAATCTGCTCCGGCGGCAATCTGTGCCTTCGCCTCGTTGCGGATGTAATCGAAATCCCCAGCCTTTATTGCCTCAGTCAATTTCTTGCGTCCGGTCGGATTGATTCTCTCCCCTATCAGAACGGGCGTCTTCCTTGCTCCAATCAATACGGTCTTCTTAGTTCCTACAAGCTTTACCACAGGGAAATCTGCAGCCAAACTTTCACCTCCTAAACATGCTCCTGTCCGAGGGACAGGCACAAGTTAGTAATAATGTCTTCGAAAAAAACAATGGAATTATCACCCAGTCCGCTCTGAAACCGTTTCAAATTTTTTAGGAAAAATTTCAATAGAAATTGTCTGGCGATGGAAAATTATCTGCCAAGGAAGTTCAATAAGCGCAATTTTAGAGGAGATTTTATCTACCACTTGATGTTTGAGGTAAATTGCCGGATTGAGCATCCGCGATACTATCCGGGGTTTGCCGATTCAAAGGTGAGCCGCCTCGAAACCGATGGAGCTATGAGTTCCATTATCAGGTAGTTCACCTGCAAAATCATGGGCAACGAGCCGGGAGGAGGATGATAAACATGGATGATGTAATAGAGCGACTAAAAAATGCTGTGATCAACTATGATATCGACTGCGTAAAGGATATCGCGCAGGAGGTCCTTGAGAAGGGGATTGATCCCATCAAAGCCATTGAGCAGGGACTTGGTGAGGGAATAAAAACAGTCGGCAAGAGGTTCGGAGATGGCGAGATATTCCTGCCCGAGTTGATCATGGGCGCAGAGACAATGAAGACCGCAATGGCGGTACTTGAGCCAGCAATACCTGCTGGAAGTCCCGGACGGACAACGGCGGGGAAAGTATTGATCGGAACCGTACTTGACGACATTCATGAGATCGGGAAGAACCTTGTCGCGACGCTTCTTTCTGCGAACGGGTTCGAAGTCGTTGACCTGGGCGTGAATGTTCCGAATGAGAAGTTCATTCAGAGCGTCAAAGATGCAAAGCCAAACATTGTAGCACTCTCGGCTCTAATGACGACAACAATGCCTCACATGGCTGAAGTTGTGAAACAGGTTTCCGCCTCTCAGGGCGCTAAGACAATGATCGGCGGCGCTCCTGTTACCGAAGACTTCGCAAAGAAGATCGGGGCAAGCGGATATAGCGGAGACGCCTCGGGCGCAGTTACGAAGGCAAAGGAGCTCGTCAAGAAATAATCACTTAAAAACATTGAAACCGCTCCTTCTAATAGGGGCGGTTCATAAACTCTTTATTGCTGGATTTTGAAAATCGATTAATCCTGAGTTTTCGCTCTGGCACCTTTTCCCGGCATCGCGATGAAAAATTTGGATTTAACGCCGGCCTCTCGGAACCCTTTGACCATGGCCTTTCCTATAGACTCATGATTTATTTCTGCAAGAGAATATACCGCAGGTCCAGAGCCGCTTATTGAGAAACTGAGCGCTCCCGCGGACAATGCCTCTTTTCTCGCCGAATCAAATCCTTCTATCAGCTGTTTCCTCGCGGGCACTGCGATTTCGTCGCGAAGGCATCTCGCAACAAGAGATATATCGCCCGCCTTCATTCCGTGGACTACGCCGGATGCCCAGCTGCTGTGAGATATCGATGTCTTTACCGGAACATGCTTTGGGATAAGCTCCCGAGCCTTCGCAGTTTCGATGACCATCTCGGGAAGGCAGACAACTATTTTCATCTGTGGAGGCTTGATCCTCAGGATATCCAATTTCCTATGATCCAATACCACCGTGAATCCTCCGAAGAGGCAGGGCGACACATTATCAAGATGGGGCGTTCCGCTTGAGACAGCCTCACCTTTTGCAGCTGCCATCAAAATTTTCTTTTTATCCTTTAGACCAAGCAAGCTTGCGACTCCTAAGGCTCCGGACACTGCAGAGGCCGCGCTGCTCCCCAGTCCGCTGCCGGGCCTGATGCCTTTTCTTAGCCACATTCTCAGGCTGATGCTCCTCAGATCTTTACCGTATAATCGGAGCAACTCCCTGGCCGCTACCGAAGCTGTGTTCTCATCAATGTCAAGAGGGACCTTATACCCCCTCTTCGATACTTCGAGTTCGATGCCTTTTCCATCCAATCTTTCGATTTCGAGAATGTCCACTGGTCTATCGATGCAGAGACCGAAAGTATCGTACCCCGGTCCGAAATTCGCCATTGTTGCAGGTGCCTCGACCATGATGCTTTTCGGTGAACTCATATGAGTCATTCCGCGATAGACCACCGCTCACAAAAAGATTGGCTTCTACTAGCTCTTCAGAACGCCAGAGGAACAGAATTTGGCGAAATAAGCACTGGCTTTTATGAATAAGCTAATATACGGATGATTTTTCTTACGGAGACATCATCGAGCAGAGTGTGCATATGAAAGACGAAGTCCTGAGATGCATCGAATGCGGCAAGGAATACTCAAAGAACGAGATACTCTATTCCTGCCAATCATGCGGCAACCTTCTGGAGGTGGTGATACCTCTCGAAGATGTCGACCCAGTGGAGCTCAGGAAGAAATTCGATTCGAGACCGCTCAGCGTTTGGAGATATCATGAACTCCTGCCGAGAATGAGACTGTCTTCTCCGATTTCTATGAATGAAGGCGGAACACCGCTTCACTACTGTGTAAATCTTGGAAGACAGCTCGGAATCGACGAATTGTACATCAAATTCGATGGAATGAATCCGACCGGGTCGTTCAAGGATAGGGGCATGACAGTCGGGATATCGAAAGCTCTCGACCTCGGAGTGAAAAACGTTGTCTGCGCATCCACAGGGAACACATCTGCATCCCTTGCCGCCTATGCAGGCCTTGCAGGTCTGAAATGCATCGTGATGATACCTTCAGGGCAGATCGCCCTTGGGAAGCTTAGCCAGGCGATGATGCATGGGGCGATCGTGCTCGCCGTGAAAGGAAATTTCGACGACGCTCTCGATCTTGTCGTCAAATCGAGCAAGGAGCTCGGTCTGTATATCTTGAACTCGATCAATCCTTTCAGACCCGAGGGCCAGAAGACCGCGGCCTTTGAGATATGCGACCAGCTGAAGGGCGCTCCCGATTCTCTGATTATACCTGTGGGAAACGGTGGTAATAGCGCTGCCTACTGGAAAGGTTTCTCGGAATATGGGATGATAGGACTTATCGATGGGGCTCCAAGGATATTCGGCATTCAGGCCGAGGGGGCCGCTCCGATAGCGAAAGCCTTCGAGAAAGGCGTCGAGAAAATCGAGCCTATCAAGAATCCTGAGACTGTCGCCACAGCGATAAAGATAGGCAACCCAGCAAATTGGAAAAAGACTATTCGTGCGATTAAAAATTCCAAAGGAACATCGTTCACTGTTACTGATGAGGAGATCATTTCTGCCCAAAAGCTGGTTGCAAGGACCGAGGGGCTATTCATCGAGCCAGCGGCGGCATCGAGCGTCGCAGGCCTAATCAAATTAATCGGAAATGAAAAGATAGATAGAAACGAGAGAATTGTCTGCGTCGCGACCGGGCACGGGCTGAAAGACCCGGACAGCGCTATAAGGGCGTCGGAAAAGGCGATCGAAATCGAACCTAGCATCGACGCTCTGAGGAGAATCCTTTCGAAATGAGGTGGATAGATTGCGATTGATAGTTGTTGGGTTCGGAGTCGTCGGAAGAAGCTCGGTGAAAGTCCTGGTAGAGCACCAGGAAATGCTACGGAGCAGATACGGCCTCATTCCCAAGATAGTGGGCATAGTCGACATCGACGGCGCCCTCGTCAATCAGAGAGGGATTCCGCCCGAAGTCGCACTCAGCGCAACTGATAGAAGCAAGAAGATGGAAGACTTCAAGGAATATTTTGTTCCAGACGTAAGACTGAACGGCCTACTTGAGGAGCTTGATTGCGAGGTCATGATTGAGACAACCCCGACCAACCTTGAGACCGGCCAGCCGGGTCTGAATCATCTGAGGGCGGCCATGAAGAACGGCGTCGATATAGTGACCACCAATAAAGGGCCTCTCGCCATTGCCATGCCTGCGCTGGTCGAATTGGCCGACCACAATAAAGTATCTCTGAGATTCAGCGGAACCGTTGGCGGAGGGACACCAATGCTCGACCTCGCAAAAAGGTGCATGGACGGATTGAAGATCCGCTCCTTCATGGGCATCCTGAACGGCACAACCAATTACATTCTGTCCAAAATGGATTCCGAGGGAGTATCCTTCGAGTCCGCGCTCGAGGAAGCAAGGACGAAAGGATATGCTGAGGCTGATCCGACCTATGATGTCGATGCGCTCGATCCTGCGGCCAAACTGGTGATAATGGCTAACTGGGTAATGGGCAAGAGCCTGTCGATAAAGGACCTCTCAATTAAAGGGATTCGGGATATCAAGATTGAGGATATCAAGAGAGCGAAGATGGAGGGCAAGGCGATCAAATTGATAGCATCGTGCGGCGATAAAATCGAAGTAGCACCGCTCGCGATTCCGCGCAATCATCCTCTGAATGTAAGCGGGACGATCAATGCATTGACCTTCGATACAGACCTCGCAGGAGAAATCACAATAGTCGGAAAAGGAGCCGGAGGAATCGAGACTGCGAGCGCCGTCCTTCGCGACCTTATAGATATCAGGAAGACCTATGCGCACTCCTCAATGGTGGCCATGCCGAGGATACTCAGGAGGGCATAGTGCGATCAATACTACATTTGCGGAGACTTTGAAATGAAGATGGTGATGAAGTTCGGGGGCGCGGCTGTGAAGGACGCGGCCGGGATTTCGCAGGTAGTAAAAATCGTAAAGGAAAGCACCGGCAAAGGTCATCAGATAATTGTTGTCATATCAGCTCTCGGTGGCGTGACCGACAGACTTGTCGAGCTGATGAAGAACATCACTGCCTCAAAGAAATCCACCATTGATGCCTCGATAGAAGCGCTTGCGGCGATTCACATTGCTGCGATCAAATCGATCGACGATCAGGTGATAAGCCAGCAGGTGACAAGAACCGTTCGCTCCCTTCTAGACGACCTCAAGAATGTCGTGATGGGAATATCGCATGTCGGCGAACTAACCCCGAGATCGAGAGACCTGCTGCTATCCTTCGGCGAGAGGCTATCGACACCGATTCTCGCGGCGGCTCTCGAGGCTGAAGGGATTCACGCAAAAGCCCTGACCGGAGGGGAAGCGGGCATTCTGACCGATGATAATTTCGGGAGCGCGGAACCGCTGATGAACGTGACCTCCATGCAGGTGCGTCAAAATCTGGATCCTCTAATGAAGGACGGAATAATACCGGTCGTTTCAGGCTTCATCGCCGCCACACAGACCGGTGTCATGACAACTCTGGGCAGAGGAGGATCTGACTATTCCGCGGCGATAATCGGACTTGCTCTGAAGGTGGACGAACTATGGTTCTGGAAAGAAGTGAGAGGGATAATGACCGCTGATCCATCCCTATATCCTGAGTCCCGACTCATCAAGAAGATTGCCTTCGACGAGGCGATCGAGATCGCGCATTTCGGTGCGAGAGTGATTCATCCGAGAGCTCTCGAGGTCGGCCTTGATTCGGACCTCATTTATCAGATCAAGGATGTCTGGGAGCCAGAGAAAGAGGGCACGCATATAATAAGATTCGTCGATGAGAATGATGATAATAAGGGCGTCGTGAGAGCGATAAGCGTTATCGACAGGGTGCACCTGATCAACATCTCCGGAGCAAGACTTGTCGGCACCCCGCGGGTGGCCGGCCGAGTGCTCGAGATGCTCGCAGATCAGGACATAGACGTGCTCATGATCTCTCAGAGCTCATCCGAAGCCAACATGTCCATCGCAGTTCCCGAGGCAGATGCGGATGATGCAATGAACGTTCTGGAACTTTCATTGCTTGGCTCGAAGCTGGTCAGAGAAATCACAGGCGAAGGAGGATTTTGCATTGTCGCCACTGTCGGAAGAGGTATGAGAGGTACTCCTGGTGTCGCTGCAAATGTGTTCAAGTCAATGGCTGATAATAAGATAAATATCAGGACGATTGCGCAGGGGTCTTCGGAACTGAACATATCCTTCATCGTGAGCAGGAAGGATATGAAGGCGGCAGTCGAGGCACTGCACAAGGATTTCAAGCTTGATTCGATGGATGCATGATCGGGCGATTGTATGACGACAGAACTCAGATCGAGAAAAGCGATTGGGGGGCTGAGTAGAGCACCTGCGAGAGGGCTCTATAGAGCGTCTGGTCTGACAGATTTGGACCTTAGTAAGCCAATGGTCGGAGTTGCCAACAGCTGGAACGAGATCATACCAGGGCACGTACATCTCAACAGGATAGCAGAGAGGATTGTGGCTGGAATTAGAGAGGCTGGAGGCACACCTCTTGTATTCGGCATCCCCGGAATATGCGACGGCATCGCGATGGGTCATGAGGGGATGAGATACTCGCTGCCCTCAAGGGATCTCATCGCCGATTCCGTCGAGTCCATGATAGAAGCCCATCAGCTGGACGGATGGGTCGGGATTACAAACTGCGACAAGATAACACCCGGAATGCTGATGGCAGCCGGCAGGCTGAACGTTCCGGCTGCCATCGTTACGGGCGGACCGATGCTTCCTGGGACATTGGGCGATAAACAGCTGGACCTGATATCAATATTCGAAGCGCTCGGCGCGTGCGCCTCAGGAAAAATGAGCGAGGAGGACGTGTATCAGATTGAAAGATGCGCGTGCCCGGGACCCGGTTCATGCGCAGGACTGTTCACAGCAAATACAATGTCGTGCCTTACCGAGGTTCTCGGACTGAGCATGCCCGGATGCGGGACATCGCATGCCATCAGCCAGGAAAAGCTCGGAACCGCATTTCACACGGGCAAGGAGATAGTCAGGCTAATAGATCAGCAGCGGAAGCCCAGAGATTCGATCGGAGCAGCAAGCTTCCGGAATGCGATCAGAGCCGACATGGCAATAGGTGGATCGACGAACACCTGCCTTCATCTTCCGGCAATCGCAGCGGAGTTCGGTGTGAAATTGCCCCTCTCTGTGTTTGACAAGATATCGCGCGGCATACCGCATCTGGTGAATCTGAGACCAGGAGGTCCTCATTTCCTGATAGACTTCGATAGAGCGGGCGGAGTGCCTGCGATTCTGAACCGGATCAAAGATTCTCTTGAGGAGACATGGAATGTGTTCGGCATGTCAATGATTGATGTCGCGAGCTATTCCCGCATCCTTGATGAAAATGTCATACGACCGTTGACAAACCCGTATCACAAAGAAGGCGGGATCGCGATCCTAAAAGGCAATCTCGCCCCTGACGGCGCGGTCATCAAGCAATCCGCCGTCTCTGAGTCTTCATCACGTTTCACAGGAAAGGCGCGAGTCTTCAATTCCGAGGAGCTTGCGACAAAGGCGATATTGGGTGGAAAGATCAGACCGGGCGATGCTGTGATCATAAGATTCGAAGGGCCGAGGGGTGGGCCAGGCATGCCCGAAATGCTCGGTCCGACCAGCCTCATTACTGGCATGGGCTTGGGCGATTCGGTAGCGCTAATAACAGACGGGCGGTTCTCCGGAGGAACCAGGGGGCTTTCCGTTGGGCATGTGAGTCCTGAGGCATATGTCGGCGGTCCTCTTGCTGTCGTCAAGAATGGAGATAAGATCGAGATAGATTTGAAGCGCAGGCTCCTCAAGCTCGATATTTCCGACAAAGAGCTAAAGAAGAGGCTGAAGGCATTCAGACCACTGAAGAAACCAGTGAGCGGAATGCTTCTGAGATACCGTGAGCTGGCTAAATCGGCGGCCGAGGGCGCAGGTATACTCCGCTAATGAGATTTATTGGCCAAAGGGTCGAATGCTTCACCGGCTTTTCTGTAGCTGCCGAGGATCTTGACGAACGCGGCCGTCCTAAGCAGTCCGCCGATTGCGTCGCTTATGTTTGGATCTTCCACATTCCCATCTATGTCCGCAAAAAAGACATACATCCAGGGTTTGTTCCTTCTCGGCCTAGATTCTAGCTTCGTGAGGTTGATCCCCCTCTCGGCGAATTCCTTGAGGCATAGGTAGAGCGCACCTGGTGTGTTCTTGGCGGCAAAGGCAATCGAAGTCTTGTTCGCATCCTTCGAAGTTTTCGGATGCTTCTCGAGGACGAAGAATCGTGTGAAATTCTGATGGTCGCTCTCAATCCCCTCTTTCAATATTTCAAACCCGTAAATCTCCGCGGCTCTGGCGCTCGCAATCGCAGCCTCGTCGTCCCTTCTGTTCTTCTTTATCATGGCTGCGCTGCCGGCCGTGTCATATGTCGCTATTACCTCCCACTCTGGATATTGTGAGAGGAATCTCCTGCATTGCCCGAGCGCCTGCGGATGGCTGTAGACTCTTTTTATCTGCTCAATTTTCGTTCCTGGCATCGTAATAAGGCAATGCCTTATTCGGAGCACAACCTCTCCTGATATCATGAGGTCGTTTTCGAGCAGTAGGTCGTTCACCTGCGCCACGCTACCCTCGATGGAGTTCTCGATTGGGACGACCGCATGGGTCACCGAGTCGTTTTCCGTTGCCTCGAAGACCTCTGAGAAGCTTGGATAGGGGATGATCTCGACATCCATCCCAAAATGTGCTTGACAGGCATCCTCGGAAAAAGCTCCTCTGACACCCTGAAATGCCACTTTAATTGCCCGCTCTGCCATTTGAACCGATGCATGAAGTCGGAAGGTCAACAATAAACCTTTCGAGTGACCCTGTCCCTTTTGGTCGAGATTAGGCCTCCGGATGGATTGAAATGGCTAGGATTTCTCAATTTTGATATTCATGACATTTAGGTTATATGGTATGCTACCCCGTCGTGTCTACATAGCATAGCTAAAAAGGTCTCTTAAAATCTCACATTTATTGCGAGCCAGATTATCATGATTGAGCAATTTGAAGAGGCGGAGAAACGGATTCTACGTGAGGCTCTGAGGCTCGGGTATGAAGTCGGTTTTTCGGGTCTCGATGAGAGCGCAGGTTGGATAAGGGCGAGATATACGCGATTGGTTAGCGAAGCGCTGCCACTCGGGATCGCTCAGAATGTCATTGAGAAATATAAGGCCGGCAAAGAATTCGGGAAGAGGAACCGATTGTTTTCATCATTACCATCGGATTCTGGCATCCTCAATCACAAAGGCAAGATACAAGGGATCGCCACTCCGACAACGATTGTTGAGTCGTCCTTGCCGAAAGGCGTGTCTGTCGCAAGGGTTCCAGTAAAGGATGCCATTCAGGCCGTCGCAAATATGATCAGGCTCGCGCAGGGGAGCGAGATATTGATGGATCGTGTCAGCACCGTCATTTCGAACGTCGCCGATATCCACGACAGATTGGCAGAATTGAAGCCAGATGAGGGTGACCGGGCAAGTGTCCTCACAGAAGGCCTTACAATTCTGTCCGACATAGGATGGCTCGAGAGCTACGATATTGTGGATATTGATGTCGAGCACAGGAGCGTTCGAATAGATGCTGTCTCGCAGATAGCGCGAGCTGTCGGGACCTCATCGGAACCCGTTTGCAGGCCGATATGTATCGCCTTGGAATCCATAGGCAACAAACTGTTCAATCAGCCCGTGATTGTCGCCGAGAGGAGTTGTATCTCTCAGGGCGACGAGAAGTGCAGGTTCATATTTTTCCCCCGTCCTCAATCGGATTGATTTTTCAACTGGCCGAGAAATAACTTCGCTGATTCAGAAAAAAGCGTCAATCTGCCAATATTGAAATATTCGTTATCATAATTGAAACCGGGCCACACGATACGAACTATCGGGGAAGCGTGGAGTCTCCGCTTCGTCGGATTCTTCTACACCAAATGGCCGGCGGTGAATCGAGATGGGCGATGACACCAGGGATAACAGGAATGCTCGAACAGTGTTGCTCGAAATCGCGAGACTCGGTTTTGAGGTCGGATATCTCGGCCATCTTGAAGGAATCGGCTGGGTCAGCAAGAGACTGAAGGATCTTGAGACGAGGGCTTCTACGTACGAAGTCCTTGACCAGGCCAGAGAGAAATATAATCTCGCAAAGGACCTCGGCAAGAAGAGACGGCTTCAGAATACCTCCTCGTCGGCGGTTCCGGAGATACATCCTCAGAAACCGTTGATTGCCTCTCAGAAAGATATTGAAAAGCTGCCGACAACCCTCAGGATTTCCTCGGAAGGGCAGGACAGGTTCAAGGGTCTTCTGAGAGTGCAACCGGCTGACGGAATACTTGCGTTAGCAAATCTATTGAAGGTCGCGGAGAACAGCCATTGGGTCACCAGACAGCTGGATATAGCCTTCTCTGGCATTGCAGACCTTCATGATCAACTATCAGGTTTAAATGAGGACGGGTCGCCTGAGTCGATCCTCGAAGAAGGACTGGATAGGCTGAAGAGGTCTGGTTGGATATCAGATTTCAAGATCGATGAGATAAATCATCACAGCAAGACCATTAAAATATCCGCCATATCGATGATACCGAGTCAATATGGCACTGGCACCGAGCCGGTCTGTAAGAATATTTCTCTGGCGCTCGAAAGCATAGGTCTCCGCGCATTCAAGACGCCGATGCACGCCTTTGAACGGAAATGCATCTGTCAGGGAGAAGACAAGTGCGGGTTCATTATTTTGCCGAGAGCTACTGATGAAGAAGAAAAAGAGTAGATTGCAGGAATCTGATATTTTCTCTTAAATATTGGGCATCGATATCTTATCGCGCCAATATTACAAGCCCATAATGTAGAAGGCCAGTCAATTTCCGCAATATTTATATGTTCATTGGTTATCTAATGCCTGCGCAATACCTCAAAAGCGCTATGCACTAGGACGGCGGCAAAAATGTCAGGAAGCAAATCACATAACGCAATTCTTTCTTTGCTGCTTCTTCTGCTGGGCTGAACCAGTGCAAACAAGTTTTGGGGAGAGTGTTTTCCTTGAGCATCCCTGAGAGAATCGAAAATAAACCTTCGGGCGGAGACAGTTCCAGTGTGGACCAGACAAAGAAAATAGTCTCGCAGATAGGCGAGAACATTAGAAAAGCCCTCGGTGGCGAGAAGCTCCCGAAATCGGTCAGGATACTAGATACAACGCTGAGGGACGGCGAGCAGACCCCGAACGTCGCGCTTTCCTTAGATGATAAGATTAAGATCGCACAGGCTCTCGATGATCTCGGCGTCGACATCATAGAAGCCGGTTTCCCGATAACCTCAGAGGGTGAAAAAGAGGCCGTGAAGGCGATCGGGAAGCTCGGATTGAAATGCGAAGTACTCGGGCTGTCAAGATCGAGTAAGGCAGACATTGACAGCGTCATAGATTGCGATCTCAAGTCGATTCATGTCTTTATCGCGACTTCCGATATTCACATGAAGACCAAGCTCAAGATGTCGAGAGAACAAGTAGTCGAGAAAGCCATCTGGGCGGTCGAATACGCTAAATCGCATGGATTCACTGTCGAGTTCTCTCCTGAGGATGCGACAAGGAGTGATGTGGAGTTCCTCAAAGAAGTCATTATCGCTGTTCAAGGAGCAAAAGTCGACAGAATCGATATACCCGATACCGTCGGAGTGATGATACCTCAGGCGATGAGCGGCCTCATAACCAATTTGAAGACCGTTGCCAAGGTTCCCCTGGCAGTGCATTGCCACGACGATTTCGGTCTATCGGTATCTAACTCCTTAGCCGCAGTGCTCGCCGGTGCAGAGGAAATCCACTGCACAATGAACGGATTGGGCGAGAGAGCCGGCAACGCAGCTCTCGAAGAGATTGCCGTAGGTCTTGCGACCTTCTACGGAATCCCGACAAATATCGATCTTCGGAAGCTCACGCATGTCTCCAGACTTGTCGCGAAACTGACCGGAGTTCAGGTGCAGCCGAATAAAGCCATTGTTG
>Ga0224495_10001205_pt1 | contig 18708 bp, 10 predicted proteins | sample SF_Jul11_sed_USG_FD_168128 | JGI IMG/M metagenome (GOLD analysis project Ga0224495, IMG submission 168128) | Sediment microbial communities from San Francisco Bay, California, United States - SF_Jul11_sed_USGS_4_1 | ecosystem: Environmental > Aquatic > Marine > Sediment | place: USA: California... | reverse complement strand
TCCAGTAGGCGTTGTTGATGTATACGGAGTCGTGCACGTTCACCATAAGACTGTGGCCGTCATCGTCGTAGCTGTTCCGGCCGAAAGTGTCCCAGAAATAGGCCACCACCAGGTCGGCATTGAAATGTCCGGAAACAGCCGCCTTCTGACCCACGTTGTCGTCCCAGACTTTGTCCCCGTCAGGGTCGGTTGAAATCGGACCACCGTCGTAATAGTCCTCGTACGTATTGATGACGGCGTTTCTGGTGGTGTTAATCATCTTGTATTGGGTGCCCTGCAGGTAAATCGGAAAAGTCTGAGTCACGTTGTGAACATCGGGACCCGAACCCGTGTCGGGACCATCGAAGTGAATATCGCTGAACTTGTGCAGAATAACGCCCGTCTGAGCATCGACAAAAACGAGCCAGCGCACCGCCCCGCTTCTCGTGCCGGTCACCGTCACCAGTTGCGCCAGGCGGGGCTCGCCGTCATTGGGATAGATGACCAGCCTGGCCTCCGTCTGCAACTCGTCAGGGGAATACTGATCTCTCAACTCGGCCACGGCTGTCGCCCCGGCCTCGGCTTCCGCGATGGCCGGGCTTGTCGACAGGGCCGGGGTCGGGATAGTCTGTCCCCCGACCAGGTATATCGTCTGCTCGTCCTGGAAGTGTACAATCGTCTGGCATCCCCACACCGGCAGACCCTCATATACCTGCTGGAAGCGAAGATGCGTCCGGCCGAACCTGTCGGTTTTTTCCGAAAGCAGCTCGAGTTCGTTGCCGGGGCTGGCCATCCGGAAGGCTTCCGGTCGACTGGCGATAAAGGCCAGCGTCTTGTCCAGCCTGGTGCCCGAGGCCGTGATGATAAAATTGCCGGAAATCATCTCCGCCGTTCCGTACTGGGAGTGGAACATGATGCGTTCGGGTTGCGGGGCACGGCTGGCTGCCACCTGTTGCGATGCCGCGAAAATCGGCACGGCCATCACACTCAGGAAGACCGCCGCCGTAAAGAGAGAGATTATTAGACGATGCACTGCTACTCCTTTCTGTATCTGAACCTAATCGTAAGAACCGATTTGATGCAAGCGATGTTCCGCCCGGCCTTCCCCCTGTCGCCCAGGAGCGACAGGAGAGCGAAAATAGCGGCCCGGCGTCACACGGCCCGGATGTAATACACGATGCCCAACCTACCGGAAGTATAACAAAATATATCCAATTAGCAAGGTTCTTTTCCCCGCCAAAATGGACTAACAGCATCCCCAATGAGACTCTTCGGAGATACCTCGCCACAGAGCGCTGGTTTGCCGCCCTGGCTCACATCGCAACGCCCCAACGATTTCCGCCGGACCTTACGGGCACGGTTTGGGCTCCGGCCCGGTCGGAATGCCGAAAAGCCACGTCAGAAAATAGGTCACATCAGATATGTTGACTTTTCCATCGGCGTTCACATCGCCCTCCTCCCAGCACGGCGGTTCCGGGCCGGTCGGTATCCCGAACAGGAACGCCAGTAAATACGAGACATCGGAGATATTGGCTTTGTCCTCGCCGTCGTTGTTGGCGTCACCGCGAATGCCCGCGCAACAGGCGAGGCCGATCTCACTCCTTATTTCCTGGGCCGACAGCGCCTGCCTGAAAAGCTTCACCTCATCGATGGTTCCCTCAAAAACATCGCCGCTGCCTTTCCCGATGATTATCGGGCTCGTATAAGCAGTGTTCAGGTCAACCGCCATCGTGTATGGAAAGCTGGGATCAAGCGCACCGTTGAAATATATTCTAACGACTCGGCTATCAAAGGTAATAGCGAGGTGGATCCACTCGCCGACGCTGACAGCGTCCGTGCTCAGGGGCGAGTCCCGCCACCCGCCGTTGTAATAAGCGAAATTGACCCTACCGGAACCCACAATCTGCATCTGCCAGTTGGCGTCACTTTGCCATTCGGGAGTGCGCTTCACAATCGGTCCATAGGTGCCGGAGGATGGCAATTGATTCGGTTTTATCCAGGCCATCAGGGTCAAGGCGGGCGGTCTCAAGATAACGTTGTCGGATATTTCCACGTAATCGTCTATACCGTCAAACTCCAGAGCGTTACCCACCTTCCCCGCCACCCAGGCAGGACCATTGACCAGGATGCCATCATGACCATACCCGCTGGAGTCATGGGCGACACTGCCGGTCGATTCGTCGAACTTCCAGGAACCGACCAGGTCGCTTTGTTCGACTTCGCGCAAAATCTCTGCTTCAGTAAGAATACCGTCGAACACTTTGATTTCGTCAATCAACCCGTCAAAGTTCTGGTAACCGCCCGAATGTCCACCCAATTTCAAGGTTGTAGCCCATGACCGGGGCGCTACCGGCCCGATTTCGGTTGAAGCTATTTCGTAGCCGTCGCGGTAAAGCTTTAGCTCATTGCCATCCCAGACACCGGCCACGTGCTGCCACTGACCGAGACTCAAAGCCCCGTCGCCTGACTCGAGCGGATGCTCACCGCGGGCGTGGTCCTCGAAATTCACCCTCTGTCTCCCCATCTCAGAAGCATCCGTCTGCAGGACATAGTTGGGCCAACGATCTATAATATTCAGGAAATCAGCATGCCAGGCCTCCGGGTAGATCCACGCCATGATGGTGAACGGCGCGGGAATGTCCAGACTTGCAGAGTTGGGAACCGAAACGTAGTCGTCGATACCGTCGAAGTGCAAAGCCTTACCGGCATGGCCATCCGCCCAGACCGGCCCGTTAATCAGCGCGCCCGTGTTACCATAACCGCTGGCATCGTTGGCGACGGTGCCGGTCCCCTCATCGAGCGGCCAGTAACCGACAAGAAGAGCGGGCACACCGTCGCAAGCGTCACCGGCGCCGTCCAGGTCCCTGTCTTCCTGGCCGGGGTTATAGACATATAGACAATTATCATGATAATCGTTAACCCCATCCCCGTCCGTATCCGGTCCTTTGCCGCTCAATTCAACATCGTTCTTGAATGTCACCACCGTGTGCAGGTCAGTGATCGAATCGGTGAAACAGACATACTGTTCACTGGTGTGCCGCGTGTTCATGTTGTAGAAAAGTTGCCCCGGATTGAACCCGCCGGTCGGCCAGTCCCGGGTCGGGTAGACCCAGGTCGGGTTATCCAGGACGTAAGCGCCGACGAAATCCGTGCCGCTGGTCGTGTTGGCATCGGTCGTCGTCGTTACGTTGGCGCTGTACCAGGCCGCCGCGCCGTCGATGTTGGCCTGAAGTTCTGCCACACCGCCGTCGTAGGTGGTCGAAAGAGCCGTGTAGAAGTACAACGTGTCGGGAATGTCGTCCGCTTCCTCGTAGTCCTTGTAAAACCACTCCAGGAAGGCCAGGCCGCCGTAACGCACGTCGTTATTCAGGCATTCCGTCGTATCATCCTGGTTGTACTCGTAGCCGATCTGGTAAATCAGGTTCCGCGAAGCGTCGAACCCGCACGAATTATCCCGCCCCGAGTCGGACGGGATGTCCCAGTCGATGGCTTCACCCAGCGAAAGACCGTCATGGGTCGCACCATCGTAGGAGTAGACCTTCAGCTTCTGAATCACGAAGCAGGCATCGGAAGCCTTCGGCGCATATAACGTCTTCTCGAAGGCTATGCTGGTATCGTTCGTCGTGAAGACACCGGTGTAGAACGCGTAGTACGTACCCATATCGGTCACCGGCGTGTGGTAGTCCACAGAGCGAAAACCGTTCTCGCTGAGGAAACCGTCGCTGTATATCGAGAAATTGGCCAGCGTATCATTGCCGTCAATCCAGCCAATCACCGGTGAACCGTCATAGAGGTAAACGTCGGTTTCGCCCGGAATCGTGTCCACCGTATCGCAGTCGATGGACCAGTAGTCCAGATTAACCTGGCCACGACCCTGGTTGCCCATGTTGCCGTTTGAAGATACCGTCAGGGCGAAGCAACCCGTCGAAATAGTATCCCAGACAGGGGTATAGATCGTGTCGCCGACATAGAAGCTGAAGTTAACAATATCGGGGCTCGACGGGGCGTTCGACGTAAACGTGATTTTACCCGTGACAAGCCGAACGGTGCCGCTGCCGTCGTCGACGACCACGCCGCCCTTGTTGAGGTTAAAGTACCCGTTGAGAACGTTGCCAAGACCGGCCGGGACCGACCCGCCCGCTCCAAAGGTGTGACCCAGCCAGGTCGACGGACCGTGCGTCACCTGAACCGCCGTCGTGTAACTGAGCGCTACGTTGCCGGAGTTCTCAAGCACTACCGGCGTGTCAACCTGCGTGCCAAACTTACCCCACGCCGGGTACTCGATCACGTTCGGTGTGATGTTGAACAGAGGCGCCGGAATCGGCTCCACGCAGGGGACGCGGATCCAGTGAACGTCCGCCAACTGCCAGGTGCCTTCGTCCTGAGGAATACCACCCGCATCGGGGTCATTGATCCACTGGATATCAAAGTAGTAATTCCCGCTGTAAGGCACCACCGTGCCCGCCGACGGGTCAACCACCTGAGCACCCTGCCACCTCTCGCCTTCAAGGTTCTGTCGGCCGTAACGTACCATCGACGGCCAGTGGTCGGACTCACACGGGCCGCCAGCACCGGCAGCCGAGTCACAACCCGAACTGTAGGAGTTCGTCAGGTTACGGGCCTCGTCCCAGGTCAGACCGCTGTCGGCCGACACCGCGATCCAGAGGTCACCGTTGGCCGAACCAACCACGTCCGAACCGTCAAGGCCGCGCCGGGCACAGTCGTCCTCGATACCGTGCGGAATGTCATTGAACTGCACCCACAAAACATACAGACGACCCTGGCACTCAGAAACCGTCATCTTCGAAACGTTCATCTGCCAGGCACCGCCGTTACAGGTCGTCTGATCCCACTCGGCGTTATGCACCGTCCGAATGTAGGGAAGATCTTCCGACCAGTGGAAAATACGGCAGTCAAAACCGATCTGACCACCCGTGTTGGCGTCAGCCGGCCAGACCCGACCCGACCAGACAATATGCAGGTTCTCGCCGGTCGTGATCAGCGCCGAAAGGTCCGCATAGGGACGATAGCCGGACTCGCCATCGACGTTACAGGTCACGTTGACGCGGTTGTGCCACGAGGCGCCCTGGTCAAGAGAGATTTGATAATAAATGTCGTTGTCCATCTGCGAAAACGGCTGCTCGCCCGAGTTGGTATCGCAGGTCGGTGAACCGGACAGGTTAGCCGTCCACACCAGGGCCACCTTGCCGGTGACGTCGGAGCAGGCGATATCCTGCGATAGGTCATAAATAGTATCGATGCAATACGGTGGGTAATCCCACTCGCCACTGCCGTCAGTACCTACCTGGCGGAAGTAGTAAATGGCTTGAGGATCACCGGCATTAAGCTCTGCAACTTGGGCGATCACGTGCAAAACCGTATCGGGAGTCGTCTCCTGGTAGCGGAACTTGGGCCACCTCACTTCTTGGCCGATCGGACCGCCGTACTCCATGACCGAGTCCGGCACGCGGGTGATAAAGAAACCAAAGAACTGGGCAAACTCATCGGCGTCCCAGTAGAATTGAGGTGCAAAGGTCTCTCCATGCCTCTCGTGGCCGCCCACCACGGCGCGGTTGTCACCGGTCGCCAGAACACCACCATAGCCGGCCCAGGTCAGGTTGACCGGGACAGAGCTGCCCAGCACGCCGGCGGTGGCGTTGTAATAGTTGTACTGCATCACGCGTGTGCCGGCATTGTTCTCCGGCAGGCGCATCCACGCCATGTGGACACCGACGTCGTGGTCCTCTCCGATATCAATCATCCGGCCCATACTGCCCACGTGCTGCTCGTCGTACCAGGTATTGCCGATAACAACACCCGGCGAGCGATCTGCGGAGAGATTGTCACTCGCCGCTTTCCCCAGCGAGATTTTCGACTCGCCGACGCCCGCCGGGAATTGGCGATGCTCGTCGGGGTAGGGCAAAGTATAGTCCATCACCTGGTAGACGCGCGGATTGACCACCCGCCTCTCCACCGGCGCTTTCGCAGCGGAGGCGGTCATGGCCGCAACAGCAACCAGCACTACCGCCAAAACTATAATTCGTCGCATTTCAAACCTCCATATCGTCCTCACGGCTTATCTCTCCCATATTTAGAGAAACCCGCGTATATTTTGTGTATGTCGCCGGAAGCGCCGGCGGATGGGCCGCATATTGAAGAAATGTGCGCGTAGCACCATAAGAGTGTATTCCAGCAAGCAACAAGGCTCAGTGACTACGGCTATCGTTTGACCACAAAAAAACTCAGAACACAAGACATTTCGGGTCCGCTCTGAAGTGAAGCCCGTCAGGGTGAATGTCTCGTAAAATCAAGATAACGCTTTAGTGCTTTCCCAGCAATGACTTTCTTATCCATAATAAACCGAAAAAGTTGCGATTTGCCGGCCACGAGGCCATCAACGCCCTGCCCCGAACCGGAGCAAAGCAGTAACGCTTTGCCCGGGAATATCTTAATTGACAACCAGAGGCGGTATCGGGATATTGACGGCGATGAAATTCGTCGACTACGTGGAAATCGAGGTTACGGCCGGAAACGGCGGGCATGGCTGTGTCGCCTTTCATACCGAGAAGTATGTCCCCAAAGGCGGCCCCGATGGCGGCGACGGCGGCAGGGGCGGCGATATCGTGGCGGTCGCCGACCCCAACCTGACCACCCTTCTTGATTATCGATACAGGAGCAGGTACAAGGCTCAAAACGGGCAGCCGGGCAGCGGCAATCTCAAGACCGGCAAGTCCGGTGAGGTGACGCGCCTGCGCCTGCCGGTGGGGACGATCGTGACCGACCAGCAGACGAACCAGATCGTCGTTGACCTCGACCGGGAAGGCGCCGAGTGCATTCTTGCCAAAGGCGGCCGCGGCGGCCACGGCAACGCCTGGTTCAAATCGCCCACCAATCAGACCCCCCGCACCGCCCAGGACGGCCGCCCCGGGGAGAGCCGAAAACTTTCGCTGGAGCTCAAACTTCTGGCCGATGTCGGACTGGTGGGGCTACCGAACGCCGGCAAGTCAACCATCCTGGCGGCGGTCTCCGCCGCCCGACCCAAAATCGCCGACTACCCGTTCACCACCCTGTCCCCGGTTCTGGGCATAGTCCGGCTGCGCGAGTTCAAATCGTGCGTGATGGCCGATATTCCGGGACTCATCGAAGGCGCCGCCGAAGGCAGGGGACTGGGCCACCAGTTCCTCAAGCACATCCAGCGGACGGGACTGCTCGTCTACGTTATCGATATCAACGATACAGATATTAAAGAAACATTGCGGGTGTTAAAAGATGAGTTGGACCGCTTCGATCCCGGTCTTTCCGGAAGGCCCTCGCAGGTGGTCATCACCAAGATCGACACCGTCAGCGAAAGTGATTTAAAAGCTATTTCCAAAAAACTTCCTGACGACTATATTTATATCTCGGCCGTGGCCCGAATGGGGACGGATAAATTCATTCTGGAGATTGAGAGGAAACTTGACCGGCAGCGAGCTTAAAGAACGATTGGTCGACACCATCGCGCTGCTCAGTATTGCCGGGGTCGGTCGGGGACGATTCAACCGGCTCGTCGCGGCGTTTGGATCACCCGCCGAGGCGTTGTCGGCTTCCATCGATGATCTGGAGACGACCGACGGCATTTCCCGGACCATCGCCGGCCAGATAAAGGACGGCTATGACGGACAAAAGGCGCGCCAGACAGCCGCCCGCATCGTCCAACTGGGCTGGGCGGTGCTCTTCCCGGACCACCCCGAGTATCCTCAAGCGCTTTTGACAATAGCCGACTATCCGCCGCTTCTGTTCCGCCTGGGCGAGCCTTTCAAAAGCGAAGACAAATCCATAGCCATCGTCGGCACCCGCCACTGCACTGAAAAGGGACGCCTGTTTACACTGGAGCTCGGCCGCTCTCTGGCCCGGGCCGGGATAATCGTCATCTCGGGCATGGCCGAGGGCATCGACTCGGCGGCCCATGCCGGTGCCCTTGAAGAGGGCGGCAGAACGGTTGCCGTGTGGGGCAATTCTCTGGATATAGTCTACCCGCCCGCCAACAAAGGTCTCGCCGCCAAGATCATGGCCAACGGGGCCGCCTACTCGGAGTACCTGCCCGGAACCAATCCCGACCGTTCCACCTTTCCCGATCGCAACCGGCTCATCTCCGGCCTCGCCGACGGTGTCGTGGTAGTCGAAGCCGGGCGGAAATCGGGAGCTTTGATCACGGCGCAGCATGCTCTCGAGCAGGGACGTGAACTTTTTGCCGTACCCGGCTCTCCCCACGCTCACATGAGTGAGGGGACCAACGCTTTGATTAAAAAGGGGGCCAGGCTGATAACCGGTCTCGATGACATCTTCGAGGAACTGCCACGGCTCAAGGGAGAAGTGATATCAAAGAAATTCCGCCAGATGCCCGACATGACGGAGACGGAGAAGAGCATTGTCTCTTTGTTTTCCGACGGCTGCCTGCAGATCGACCAGATAGCGCGAGACGTGCAAATCCCCGTTCCGGAACTTATGGGATTCCTGCTGGCTCTGGAGATGAAAGGCGTGATTCGGGAACTCTCCGGCAAACGCTTCGCCCTGTGTGAAACATTCATATGATCAAGAAAACAGCTCGAATTGTCAATAAACTCGGCCTTCACGCCCGACCGTCAGCTATGCTTGTCACGACGGCATCCCACTACTTATCGGAAGTCTATCTGACCAAAGACAGCCTGAGGGTCAACGGTAAATCGATCATGGGTGTGATGATGCTCGCTGCCGAGCAGGGGACCGAGATCATCGTAGAAGTCAATGGTCCCGACGAAGAGGCGGCTCTCGCGGAGATAGTCAAAGTCATCGAGTCGGGCTTCGGTGAAGACGGCTGATATTCCACTTGCCTTTCGTCTGTTGCATCCTTTATTTTAATAATTCCCGCGCGTGGCGCCCGGGGATAGTGTAATTGGTTTGGCGGCTTTATGTTAAGAAAAAAACAGATCATTCAAGGGACACCCATTTCGGGCGGCATCGTTTTGGGCCACGCCCGGGTCATCCTTCCGGGAAATATCGAGGTCCCGGAGATAGCTGTCCCGGCCTATCGGCTTCGGGATGAGGCCGCCGCCCTCGACCGGGCTATCGAAGAGACAATTGTTGAACTGAAGGCTCTGCGTGAATCGGCCGGAAAAAAAGTCGGCGGACCGGTGGCCCGGATCTTCGATGCCCAGTTGATGATTGCCGGTGACTACGAGTTCCTCAAAACGGTCAAGAGCGAAATAGAGGCCCGCCGCCGCAACGCCGGCTTTGTATACAACTCCCTGGTGATCAACACCACGACGCCACTGAAAAGTTCCGACGACCCGTACATGCGGCAGATGGCCAAGGACATCGAAGCCGTAGCCAGGAAAGTCCTCTCGCACTTGTCCGGCTACAGCAAACGCGACCACAAGTTCGCTCCCAACACTATCCTCGTCGGCAAGTTCTTTTCGCCGGGTGAGGTCCTCAGCTATCGTCAACGGAAAGCCATCGGTTTCCTGGTTTCCGAAGGCGGCACCAACTCCCATATGGCCTTGATTGCCCGGGGCCTTCTGTTGCCGATGGTGGTTGTCCGTCACGGCTGGAACATGGTCCCCGACCACAGCCGGATTATTCTCGACGGCTCCACCGGCACCGTCATTGTCAACCCGACCGATGATGATTGGCAGGAGTACCAGAGGAGAAGGAAACGCCTCGGACCGGCGCTGATCAAGCGCATCAGGAAGTTGTCCCAAATTCCGCCGGTCACCAGGGATGGCAAGGAAATCGGCGTCGGCGCCAACCTCGCCCTGCCGGGGCCGGCCGATGATATTCTCTCGGAGCAGAAGATACCGGTCGGCTTGTACCGCACGGAGTTTCTGTACTTGGCGCACGGCGCCTTTCCCGACGAAGAAACGCAGTACCGGTACTATCAGCAGATTGCCGACAAGTTCGCCGGCACCTCGGTTATCATAAGGACATTCGATCTCGGTTACGACAAACTCTCCACCGAATCGGTATGGATGAGCGAAGACAATCCGGCGCTGGGCTGGCGCGGCATCCGGCCCATGCTGGATATGAGTCCGGTGTTCAAAACCCAGATACGGGCCATACTGCGGGCATCGACGCGCAAAAACATCAAGATTATGCTTCCCATGATAACGGAGTTGGGCGAGCTGGAGAAAGCCAGGAAACTGATAGCGCAGGTGAAGTTTCGGCTGCGCAAGGACGGGCTCTCGTTCGACCCCGATATCAAGTTAGGCATTATGGTGGAGGTGCCCTCGGCGGCTATGACCGCCGACGCGCTGGCCCGCAAGGTTGATTTCATGTCGATCGGGACCAACGATCTGACACAGTACACGCTGGCGGTTGACCGCATGAACAGCCGGGTGGCCCATCTGTACAGTGCCTTCCATCCGGCCGTTCTGAATTTAATCAAAATGACGGTCGAGGCCTGCAAGAAACATGATATCCCGGTCTCCATTTGCGGTGAGGTAGCCGGCGACATCCTGGCCCTGCCGCTGTTTGTGGGCATGGAACTGGATATGCTCTCTATGAACCCGAGCCGGATCTTCGATTTCTGCCGCGCCGTGCGAAAGATCGACTCAAGACTGGTACGGCACATCGTTGGATCGGTCATGGCGAGCGGTTCGCCAAGCGAAGCACTGCAGAAGCTTGAAAACTTCCGGACCGCCATGGCGCAACAAAAACGCTAAGAATAAAGGGAGATAAATTGTCAATCTTAGATGACGTGGAAAAAATCCGGGCGATCGACCCCGGCAACATGTACAACTGCATTTTTGACCTGCCCGAACAAATAGCCGAGGCTCTGCAGATCGGACGCAAATGGCAGTTCGATGCTGGCGATTTCGCCGATGTCAAGAATATCGTGGTCATCGGTATGGGTGGCTCCGCCATCGGCGGCGACCTGGTCCGTTCTTACCTGTCGTCAAGGCTGCTCACGCCGATCCAGATCTGCCGGCACTATCAACTCCCGGAATACGTCGACGATGAAACCCTGGTTATTGCCTCCTCTTACAGCGGAAATACCGAAGAAACCCTCTCGGCCGTCAACGATGCCCTTAACCGCAAGTCGATGATTGCGGCTATCAGCACCGGCGGTCTGCTCAACGATGTCGCCAAGCTCAATGACATCCCGTTCGCTCTGCTTCCGCCCGGTCTACAACCCCGGGCTGCCCTGGGTTATTCGATGGTGCCGGTGCTGGTTTTTCTGGAGAGAATAAACCTCATTTCCGACGTGACGGATGATATCAACGCCGTTGTATCCCGGCTGCAGGAGTTTCGCGAAAACTACATCGAGGACCTCCCTACCAAGGTCAACCTGGCCAAGCAACTGGCCGAGAAACTGCATGGTAGAATTCCCATTATCTATTCGGGTCCCACTCTCACCGACGCCGTCGGTCTGAGGTGGAAGGGACAAATATGCGAGAACAGCAAGACGCTGGCCTTCGTCAACCAGTTCGCCGAGTTCAATCACAACGAACTGGTCGGTTGGTCTGACCCCGTCAAGACACACGCCGAACATCTCGTGGTCGTCATGCTGCGCGATGCCGACGACCATCCGCAAATCAGAAAACGCATGAACCTTGTCCAGGAGATCATCGAGAAACAACAGGTACCGGTAATAGAGGTGCATTCGAAAGGGGAGCATCCCCTTCAGCGCATGTTTTATCTGATCCAATTGGGTGACTTTACATCCTACTACCTGGCCACGCTGAACGAGGTTGACCCCACACCCGTCGAGGTCATCGAATTCCTGAAGAAGATGCTGGCCGAGAAGAAAATGGTTGTCTGATATTCGCTTGATGATTACCAGAGACGCCAATGTCGAGGAATTGGTGAAGGCTTACCAGGGACTGGTAGGCTTTCTTATTGAGGAGGGTCTTCCCTGCGTTATATGCGGCGAACCGTTCTGGGGCTCCCTCGAAGACCTGGCCTTGCAGAAAGGATGGGATGATGACCGGATCGATCAACTGGTCGGCCGGTTAAACGCCCGTTACCAATAGTCCGGTCTATAGCCTCCGGCAACGGCGTCGAAATGGGAATACCGTTTCCGGCCGCGGAATCGATATTCCGCTGGTAACCACCAACCCGGATCGTACGGACAAACAGGAGCACAGCCGGTGACTCAACAGAACAGTTTTCACAATTATTGTCCGCCGCTCGCTCTCGCCGCTTACTTTCTGGTTATAGCCCTTTTCGGGCTGGCCTCACTGCTGCCGGACTATCGCGCCTGGGGAATCAAGCCCTGGGCGTACTATCCCTTCCTTCTCCCGGCTGTGTGTTTTGCCATCGGTGTTGCCATGCCTCTCGTGCTCTTGAGGCTCAGCCGCCAGAAGTATGATGGATCCGCATCTTCGAGCGCCGACGGTTTGAGCTCCGCTTACCTCTCGACGACTCTGCTGATAAGCGTGGCTCTGGGCCTTTCGTTTTACTTTATGCGGTCACAGACACACTTCCTGGGCGACGGTTACCAGATTCTGGCCGACATGGCCCAGGACCGCCCTTTCCTGAAAGTGACCGAACGAGGTGAGATCCTGGCGCACCTGTGGCTGAAGACTATCATCGGCGCCGACGGCGAGCGGGCCGCTTTGTTATGTTACCAATGGATTTCCATAGGCGCCGGTCTGTGTTACCTGGCAGCGCTGTTGTTTTTCGCGCGCACTTTATTCGACCGTCTGATCGACCGCCTGTTATTCGTTCTCGGCCTGGCCTCCGCGGGGCACGTGCTGTTGTTTTTCGGGTACGTGGAGAACTACTCCTTGTTTGTCCTCGTCGTGACGCTCTATACTCTTACGGGGCTGCAGATAGCTCAAGGGAAGTGGAGTCGATGGTTGGTGTTACCGTTTGTCGCTCTGGCGATATTTTTTCACGTCCTCGGCATCACTCTCATTCCCAGTGCCCTGTACCTGGTCCTGTCGGACACGAGAGCGGGTCGAATGCTTTCTGCTGTCCCGGCGTACGGCCGATGGCTGGCCGGTTTGCTGGTTGCCGCAGTCGCGGGCGCGGTGTTTTACCATTACTACTCGTCCAGCCTCTTCTTTCAGATGGCCCTGGTGCCCCTTTTCGAGAACCGCTTCACCATAGAAGGTTACACGCTTTTCTCGTTCAATCACCTGAGCGATTGCCTGAACCTGCTGATGCTTCTGCTGCCCGGCATACCGGTGCTTCTGGCGGCGCTGGTGATGCTGCCAAAAGGCGAGCGACCTGCCGGGGGCGCTGCCCGCTACCTCGCGCTGCTTATTATCTCCACGGCCGGGGCGGTGTTTGTCCTTGACCCCAAGCTGGGGATGCCTCGGGATTGGGATCTGTTTTCCTTCGCCGGCGTTCCGCTGGCGGCGGCGTTTTATTTCCTTGTTTTGAAGAATCCGCATGTCGCGCGCGGTTGCCGTATCGCCGCTCTGCTGGCGGTGGTGCTGGGATTTTTCTCGCTTATGCCCCGGGCCGCAGGCCTTAGTGTGCCCGCGGTCGCCCTGGGGAATTTCCAGAGCTATCTCGGCTATGATAAGATAAAGAACCGGGGCGGCCGGCACCTGCTGATCAAGTACTACCGCGAACACGATGACCAACAAACAGCCGACCTCGAGCTCGACCGCTGGCAAAAGGATTTTCCGGAAGTGACGTTGGCTACCTACGGCAATCAGCTTGCCGCCGAGGGCCGGACCGAGGAGGCCATCGCCGTCAACAAAAGCGCCGTCGTCATCAACCCGATATTCTGGGTCTCTTACTCGAATATCGGCGTCTATTATATTGGACTGCGGCAGTACGATAGCGCCGCTGTTTATCTCGAGATAGCCAACGGCGTGAATCCCTTTAACACTCGCATCCTGAACAATCTCGGCTATGCCTACACGCATCTGGGTAAATTCAACAAGGCTGAAGACGTCCTGCTGTATTCGCACACTCTGGACACGGCCAATATCGAGCCTGTTCTGAACCTGCTGCAACTCTACAAGACAACTAACAGGCCGGAGGAATTCCACGAATTTCTTTTTATGGCGGCCGGGCGCGATGGCGCCCCGGCCCTGGTCCACAAAGAGGTTGGCGACTACTGGCTCAATCTGGCCGAATTCCGCAAAGCGGCGGCCGCATATGAAACCGCCCTCAGACTGGGTTTCGACTCGACCGTTATACTCGAGCTGAGGATGAACTTCCCCCAGTTGAATCAACCCGGTGAGTAGAAAGGATTCTCGCGTGCGGCCGGTTCTGACCCTGATACTATATTACCTGACACTGCTCGTGTTCCTGGCGGCCGCTTTCCTGCCGGATCATCGCATCTGGGGAGTAAACCTCTGGGCATATTTCCCCAATATTGTTCCCCTCGCTCTGTTTGCCGCCGGGGCGCTGGTGCCTCTTGCCGCCGTGCACCTCGTGAAGGGCAACGACGGGCCGCCCGGACAGGAGACAACCGAAGGAGCAGGATCGCGATCATTCTGGTTCTCCGCGCTGGCCATTGTTGTGTTGTCGGGCCTGGCTTTCTACCTGCTGCGGGCGCGCATGCACTTTCTGGGTGATGGTTACGCCCTCCTGGCTAACCTGACGGCTGACACGCCCCAGGTCAAAGTGCGCAATCTCGGCGGCTCTCTTATCAACGGTTGGCTCTACTCGGTCCTGCCCGGCGCGCCGGAGAGCCGCGCCCTGCTGAGTTACCAGATCAGTTCCATCTCCGCCGGTATCGCCTTTCTGATTACAGCCGCCGTGTGTGCCAGACGGCTCTTCGTATCAATGGCCGACCGCCTCCTTTTTATTTTGGGGCTGGCGTCCGGCGGGTACATGCTGCTCTTCTTCGGTTATGTCGAGAACTACGCCTGGTTTATTACGGCTGTCCTGTTGTACGGATTGCTGGGTCTTTTGATATCCCGGGGAGCCGTCCCCCGTTGGGTCATCCTGCCCGCCCTGTGTTTTTGTCTTTTCTTCCATATCTTCGGCGTAGCGCTGGTCCCGAGCGCCATCTACCTTCTGCTGTCGCACACCAGGTTTTCGAATGCCCTGGCAGCGCTCGGACGCCCCTTCAAACCGGTCATTGCCCTTGCTGTAGTCGTCACCGCCGCCGTGGTTTTCTACCACTATTACACCACCAGCTATTACCTGCGTTTTTCACTGGTGCCTGTCGTGGCGGACCGGTTTACGGCTGAAGGTTACAGTCTGTTCTCGCCGAAGCACCTCGTCGACTACGTGAATCTCCTGATACTCCTGCTGCCCGCATTATTCCTGATGGCGGCGCTGCTTTTGCGTTCTGCCGTGAGAAAAATCTTTCGCATCCGTGAGTATCGATTCCTAGCGGTAATGTCTTTCTTTGCGCTGGGAACTACGTTTGTCTTCGATCCCCACCTGGGGATGCCGCGCGATTGGGACCTCTTTGCCTTCTGCGGCGTACCGGTGGTGCTGTTCTTTTATTATCTCCTGACCGAACGAGACGGCAGCATCGCCAATCAAAGACTGGTGGCCGTGCTGGCCATTGGCATAGGCCTATTGTCGGTTTTGCCGCGCGCCGCCAGCCAGGTTGTTCCCGAGGTCGCCATCGCGCATTTTCACAACTACGCTTCTCTGGACAAACTGAAAAACAGTAACGCGCGGGCTACACTCATCAGGTACTACCGCAACATCGGCGACAGCGCCAAAGCCCATGATGAATCCGATCGGAGGTACCGCGATTTCCCGGAAGAGAGCATTGCCGCTCGCGGCAAGACCCTCTCCAAGGAGCGGCGTTTTGACCAGGCCATTCCACTTTTCCGTAAGGCCATGGAGGTGAATCCCATCTATTATCACGCCTACTCCAATCTCGGTGTCTGTTTCCTGGAACTGCGCCAGTACGACAGCGCCGTCATGTACCTGAGTATCGCCGATGGCCTCAACCCCCATGGCAAGTACGTCATTACCAATCTTGGGGCCGCCTTGATGGCCGTCCATGAATACGACAGAGCCAGAAACCTGCTCGAGGAAGCCATCAGCCTCGACAGCACCCTGATGCTGGCGTACTACTTCCTGGCGCAACTCGACCGGAGAACGGGCGATGAAGATGGTTATTACAGGAATCTGATTATTGCCGCCTCGGATCCTGAGGTCGAGTGGGCGGTCCTGAAGGAGCTCGGCGATTATTATGTACGCAAGCAGAAATACCCGCAGGCCCTGCGAGTTTTCCGGGCCGCCGAGCAAAAAGGCCTGGATACCACCTACCTTCAGCAACTGCGCATCCGCTATCCCCAACTCGGTCCATGATAGATTCATTCAACAGTGGGTCAACGCACGAATAAACAACGAGTTACTCCCTGTCCCGGGCTATTTCGAATCGGCACGATATCGCCGGCCCCCGGCCTTTGATGATTTTCAAAAAAACGGCGTAACACTCTGCGGGTTTGTGGATTAGACGGAAATGGGTTCGTTTTGTCGTTTTTTATTTCGCGCTGTGTCGATCTTGTTGCGAATTTGCACGTCGTCATCTTTCGCTCGGGATATGATACTCCATTAGAGAAAGAACAGCAGGCAAACAGCGCTGCTATCGTAGTGATTTCGTGAACGGACTATTCTTTGTCCGGTTCATCGAACAAGTCGTTGTTTGTGGATGGGGCTTTCAGTGGCTTGCGCATCCGGTCGGGCACTTCCGGGAGTTCCTCGGCTGAGAGACAGTTAGCCGCCTCGGCGTGGAGAGAGCCCCCCGACACTTTCAGGCAAGCGTAAGTGCTTGCGCATATTTCAATTGACAGAACAGATGATTATTGCTATCTTGAGGGAGGTAGGGAGTTGTGTCCATCCCCACGTCACATCCCACCACCCTACATCCGCCAGACATGAAAAAAGACCAGACGAATAAGCATTTTCTGGACCTAAAACCAAGGAGTGTACCATGAAAGGCTTAGTTTTTGTATTGGCCGTGGGGCTGATACTGACCGGAGCGTTGTATGGGGAAGCTTTCTCAAGAAACACCCCATACGACTATGTCGATCCCTCCAGAGTCGGACCTAATGACGACCACCCGTGGGGTGGTGATCAGGACGACGGAGACGACTCGAACGATCCCAATAGTCCCAAGAGTTTCTCACATGATATGGCCTCGGGCATCGCGCCGCTTGATTTCATCATTCAGTTGTTCTTCGAGAGAATGATTTCGTACTCGAACTCCCGGTCGGGTACCATCTCTCCCGCTGAAACCCATTACCCCACACGGCACCGGGTGGAAACGATCGGGCAAGGTTTCAACCTTAACGGCCCCTCCAAGGATCAGCAAGACTAAATCTTAAGGGTAGTTACGATGAGGACAATTAACCAACAAGGCACCGATTATCCCGCCGCCATGCTGCATTACATTACGGCCCTGGTGGAAAGACGGGATTTTGCCGGCGCGATCAGGTATTACGAGCTCAATCGCAGTACCATCGAGCAGGCCGGCCGGTCACCCGCAGGAGCCATCCTGCACAGGGCGGCCGGAGCCTATGCTTCCTTATCGAATTACCCCGCAGCCTTGAAGACCGCCAGGATGGCTCAGAATTTACTGGCTGGAGAAGGAGACAATCTTCAGCTGGCCGAGCTTTTCCTGACATTGGGAGGGATTCTTCGAGATTCGGGTGACGTTAAGGAAGCGGAAAAGGCACTGCGCGATGCGGAATCAATCTTCCGCCGCAACGATTGCATCGAAGGCCAGAGTCGGGCCCTCAACGGCCTGGCCGGCCTCTTTTTCAGACAACAGGATTATCACAATTCGCTGTCCGTCTTGATGGACGCGATAGCCATCGCCCGTCGGCTTGGCGACAAAAAGAAGCTGGCCTTCATGATGGGCAATATCGGACGTATTTACACCTTTATCGGCAGCTTTGCCGAGGCGCGCAAACACATCCAGATCAATATCGACCTATCGAATGAGTTGCGCGACTGGACCGAAGCGGCCCGCGCCTATCTCTCGCTGGCCTATGTTCATATCCAGACCGGGGAGTATGCGCAGGCCCAGGCCGCCCTTGAAAAGGCTTACCCTCTTATTATCGAACAGCAGAACCGGCGCGACGAAGTCATTTACATGACTTACCTGGGTGAATTGTACTACCGTAGCGGTCAGTTGGACGATTCCAGGAACATTCTTGAGAACGCTCTGACGCTGGCGGACGAGATTGCGCCCGGCACTACTCTTGCCGGTCGGGCCATGCGCCACATGGCCGAGCTTTACCTCCGGCTCGAGAACTTCCGGAGCGCCCAGCGCTACGCGTCGCTGTCATTGGTGATAATGGAGAAGGCCGCCGACAAGGTCGAAGCCGGGGCACTGTTGAGAATCAAGGCCCTGACAGCCCAGGCCGCCGGTCGGAAACAAGAAGGTCTTCGCTGTTTCGCCAGGGCGCTGGACTTGCTGGCCGAATCCGGAGTACGGTTCGAGCATGCCGAAGCTCTGGTGGCGGCCGGGTCTTCATGCCTGTTTGGCCCGCGACAGCGGATAAACTATCTCTTCCGGGCCCAGGACTTTTACGCGCACAACCAGGTGAGCCGAAGACTCAACGAGGTTGAGAAACTGATTGCCGCCATCGAGCCGACCGCCTCCCAAAAGTCGGTGGTCGGCGTATCGGCCGGAGCCAGGGCCGCCGACGCTAAGGACTTCCTGACGGACAACGCGGCCATAAGGCGCTTCAAGTCGCAGTTGCCGCTGATTGCCGGGTCCGATCTGCCGGTTCTTCTGACCGGTGAGACCGGTGTGGGCAAAGATCACATGGCGCGCTATTTCCATTCCATCTGTCGGCCCGGCAGGCCGTTTGTCGCGGTAAATTGCGC
>Ga0224495_10001204_pt1 | contig 18710 bp, 16 predicted proteins | sample SF_Jul11_sed_USG_FD_168128 | JGI IMG/M metagenome (GOLD analysis project Ga0224495, IMG submission 168128) | Sediment microbial communities from San Francisco Bay, California, United States - SF_Jul11_sed_USGS_4_1 | ecosystem: Environmental > Aquatic > Marine > Sediment | place: USA: California... | reverse complement strand
GCCATCCAGAGCGGAACGGAGATGCGGACGAGCTCGCCCTCCCGCCGGTCGTGGGCGAGAAGGTGAAGGCTGTGGACTCGACATGGCCTGTCCGCGCGTTGCCGTTCGAGGCGGGCGATCTCCCGCTCGGCCCGGTCGAAATAGGCGTCGGCGTTATGAACGCCCCGGCGGACTTGGATCCCGATACAACCCGTGAGCCCCAGCAGGATAAGGGCCAGCGCCGCCAACTGCAGCCTGGATCGCGTCATCACGGTCATTCTCCTTGCCGTTTGATCTCACCAATTGCTACAGGGGTTTTCCGGAAATGGTTCACTCCGGCGGGCTGGCGCGCCCATCTTTAGCAAACAAAGTCTTGACGGAGGCAGCAGGAAAGGAATGGAGAAAACGGCCTAATAAGATATATCTTTATCGATCCGGCGGAAAAACGCTGGGGATGCCGGACGTCCGGGGAACGAGACTAAGGCTCTCGCGGCCATCCGCCCGGAGGCGCCGAGCGGGGTAGCAAAAGGTGTTTACGCGATCGGCTTAGAAGCGGCCAAAACCCCTGCGGTCGCCGCCAAAGCCGCCGGGGCGCCGCTCTCCGGGTTTGCGTTCCGTCCGGGGACGGGCTTCGTTGACGATGAGCTTGCGGCCGTCGAACTCGGTGCCGTTCAGCTTGTTCTTCGCATCTTGGGCGGACTCGGGGGTGGACATCTCCACGAACCCGAAACCGCGGCCCTGGAGGATGTTGACCGAGGCAACCTCTCCGTACTGCGCGAAAAGCTCTTTCAGCTTGTCGTCGGTTGTCTTGTAGTTCAGGTTGCCCACATAAAGCTTGATAGACATCGAAAAAAACCTCCTTAGCCTCAGCGCGTGATCCTCAACTCTCCATTGAGTTCGACGAGCGGAGGAGCCCTATTTTTTCACAATCGGCCGCGCAAATCAAGAGGGATTACCTGTAGCGCACCCATTTGACGATCTCGGGCAGGCTGGGCCGCTTGCCGTACATGAGGATGCCGACGCGATAGATCTTGGCCCCGAGCCACGTTACGAGGAGGATGGTCAGGACGAGGAGGACGATGGAGGCCAGGATTTGGGTGAGCGGGGGGAGCAGGACGCAGACCCGGAGGAGCATCAGAATGGGCGCGAAGAACGGGACGAGAGATAGCACGGTCGCCAGCGACCCGTTGGGCTCTTTGATGACGGCCATCATCATCAGGATGGGCACGACGAGCATCATCGAGACGGGGAACAGGAAGTGCTGGGCCTCCTTCTCGGAGTTGACCATGGCCCCGACGGCCGCATAGATCGTCGCATAGAGGAAATAGCCGAGGATGAAGAAGACGACGAAGTAGATGAAGATGTAGGTCGGAATGGTCGGGACTTTGAAGCCTCCGGCGCCGGCCGGGACCAGGCCGCCGGCGATCGAGCGGCCGTAGCTCGAGGCCAGGATGCCGAAGAGGGCCCAGATCCCGTACTGGGTCAGGCCGACGGCGGCGATGCCCAGGACTTTCCCCATCATAAGCTCGAACGGCCGGAGCGAGGAGAGGATGACTTCGACGACCCGGTTGTTCTTTTCTTCGATGACCCCGCGCATGATGATCGCGCCGTAGAAGAACATCGTCATGTAGAGGATGAGGACGAGGATGTAGGCCACGGCGAAGGTCCCGCCGGTGTCTTCCTGTTCGCCGCGGGCGGTGACCTTGATCATTTTGACGTTGACATGGCGCGTGTACTCCGCGACCTTGGATGGGTCCAGCCCTTCATTTTTCAGCCGCTTCTCGACGACCACCCCGTTTAGGGCTTCCCCGAGCCGCTTGATCTCGTCGAAATCCGAGACGTTGAGAGCGGCGTATTCGGCCGTGCCGCCCGTCAGGAGGTCGGCCGGGAGGTAGATATAGCCCGAGAGCTCCTTGGCCAGGACCTTGCGGCTGAGCTCGGCCCGCCGGGCATCCAGGTCCGGGCCGGCCGGGTACGCCTCGAGCGTATACCGGCGTCCCTTGTCCCCGAGCGTGTAGTCGGCCAGCTTGGCTTCGAAGTCGGCATAAATCTCGCCCGTGCCGTCGACGACGGCGTAGTGCTTCTTTTCCCCGCCCGTCGCGACGGCCAGGATGATCGGGACGGCGACCAGGGCGACCATGAGGACGGGCCCGAGGACCGTGCCGATGATGAAGCCCTTGGTGCGGACGATTTGGATGTACTCGCGTTTGATGACGGTCCAGATCTTAGTCATGGCTGACCCCCACTTTCTCGATGAAGATGGCGTTCAGCGAAGGCTCCTGGACCTCGAAGCGGTTGACGCGGAGCCTCCCGGCCGCCTGGCGCAGGATCTCCTGGGGGTCGCCCGCCTCCCGGAGCTTGACCTCCATGTATTTTCCGTAGTCGTCAACTTTCTCGACCCCCGGGAGCTCGGCCACGAACCGGCCGTCTCCCTCGTATTCGAGGACAACCGTATTCTTCCCGTACTGCCGTTTGATCTGGGCCAGATTCCCCTCGAGGACCATCCGGCTCTTGTTGATGAGGCAGATATTGTCGCAGATCATCTCGATCTGCTCCATGCGGTGCGTCGAGAAAATGATCGTCCGCCCCTCGTCGCGGAACTCGAGCATGATGTCCTTGAGGAGTTTCGTATTGACGGGGTCGAGACCGGCGAAGGGCTCGTCGAGGATGATGAGGTCCGGCCGGTGGATCACCGTAACGATGAACTGGACCTTCTGCTGCATGCCCTTGGATAATTGCTCGACCTTCTTGGTGCGCCAGTCGACGAGGTCGAAGCGCCGGAGCCAGCCGTCGAGCTCACGCCGCGCGCGGTCGCGCGAAACCCCCTTGATCTCGGCCAGGAAGAGGATAAGCTCCCCGACCTTCATCTTCGGGTAGAGGCCGCGGTCCTCGGGCAGGTACCCGATGCGGGCCTTCATGTCCTCGTCCAGGGTCCGGCCCAGGATCTGGACCGTCCCTTCGTCGGGGATGAGGATGTTCATGACCATCCGGATGGTCGTCGTCTTGCCGGCGCCGTTCGGCCCCAGCAGGCCGTAGACACTCCCGGCCGGAACGCTGAGGCTGAGGTCGCCGACGGCGGTGAAATCGCCGAAGCGCTTGGTCACGTGCCGGATCTCCAGGGCGTTCATAGACTACCTCTCGCTGAATGTTACGAATGGGACGCTCATTAGTTTACTTAGTTTACCAGGATACCGCATCGCTCCGGAAATATCCAACCTTGCGCGGCCCGTTGTTTTTGCTATAGTGGAGGCGAACGAGAACCGTTCCGGGCCTGCGCCGCTTAAAAAGGGAGACCGGGCCATGAAGAAAGGCAGATACATCCTCTTCGTCGTCCTCTTTTTTGTCATCCTGGGGATCGCCGCCGTCCTGTCCTACGTCCTCTACGATTTCGGCCGGCCGGCGGTCGCCGTTCCGGCCCGGGCGTATCTCGAGGTCAACCTCTCCGGCCCTCTCGAGGAGATCGCCCCGCCGGACTTCTGGGTCAGCCTGATGCTCGGCACGCGGCCGACCGCGGTCCATGACGTCTGGCTCAACCTCCGCAAAGCCGCCGCGGACGCCCGCATCCGGGCCGTCGTCCTCCGTCTCGGCATGCTCCAGGGCGAGTGGGCGAAGATGAGCGAGCTCCGGGACGCCGTCCTCGAATTCCGGCACTCCGGCAAGAAGGTCTATGCGTTTATCGAGGAGGCCCCCGACTTCGACAAGGAGTATTACCTGGCGACCGCCTGTGACCGCATCGTCCTCCATCCCCTGGGCTGGCTGGGGGTCAACGGCATTGGGGGTTCGGTGCCCTTCCTCAAGGGCACGCTCGACAAGCTGGGCATCCGGGCCGAATTCGAACACGTCGAGGATTACAAAACGGCCTACAACATGTTCACCGAAAAGGGCTTTACCCCCGCCCACCGTGAGGAAACCGAGGCCTATCTGGCGGACATTTTCGCCGAATATGTGCGCGTCGTGGCCGCGGCGCGGGGGATGACCGAAACGCGTTTCCGCGAACTCCTCGATATCGCTTTCTACCAAGGCGAGAACGCCAAAACGGCCGGGCTGGTCGACGACGTCCTCTACGACGACGAGCTCCTCGAGCAGATCGCCGAGGGCGGCCGGAGGCCGAACAGGATCACCCTCGACCAGTACGCCCGGGTCAAGGCCGTCCCGGCCGGCCTCGGCGGCGGCCGGAGGATCGCCCTCATCTACGGGGTCGGGCCCATCCTCACCGGCGAGAGCCCGCCTCAGATCATGGGCGGGACGACCGTCGCCCGCTGGCTGCGAACGGCCCGGCTCGACCCGACGATCAAGGCCATCGTCTTCCGCGTCGACAGCCCCGGCGGCTCGTCCGTGGGCTCGGACGTCATCGGCCGCGAGGTTTTCCTGGCCAAGAAGGCGAAGCCGGTCGTCGTTTCCATGTCGGATGTCGCCGGCTCCGGCGGCTATTGGGTCGCCATGTCCGCGCACAAGATCATCGCCCAGCCGCAGACCCTGACCGGTTCGATCGGCGTCCTGGCGGGCAAATTCAGCCTCGCCGACCTCTACGCCAAGCTCGGGATCACGAGCGAGTCGGTGGCCTTCGGGGCCAAGGCCGAGATCTTCTCCACGTTCCGGCCGTTCACGCCCGAGGAGCGTCGGACCCTGAAGAATGAGATCCTCTGGACCTATGATAAATTCGTGACCAAAGTCGCCGAGGGCCGCAACATGACCAAGGAGGCCGTGCACCAGGTCGGCCAGGGCCGGATCTGGACGGGCCGCCAAGCCAAGGAGCGAGGCTTGGTGGACGAGATCGGCGGGCTGACGACGGCCATCGCGACCGCGAAGAAGTTGGCCGGCATCGCCGAGGAGGAGGACGTCAGCCTCGTCATCTGGCCGAAGCGGCGCTCGTTCTGGGAAACTCTCTTGGGCCGGCCGGCGGCCGATTTCGGGCCGGCATCTCTGACCGAGCTCAAGAAAGCCCTGAGGATGGTCAGGCTGCTGGAGGAGCCGCGCGTCTGGGCCTTGATGCCGTTAGGCCTCGAAACAAGATAACTTGGGGGCCGCGGCGTCCCCCTCGGCTTCCTGTCCCGCGATGGTGCGTCTTTATAAACTCGTCCTACGGCCAAGATATATGTGAGACGCACCACTAATACGCATAGGAACTCGGACAGATCGCCTTGAATTCGCAGGTGCTGCAGATCTGCCACTCCGGCTTCGCTTCGAAGGCCCCGGCCCGGATGCCCTCTTCGGCGGCCTGGATTTTCTCTGCAGCGCGCGCGTTCTCCCGCTCACCCTTGGCGGCCCGGCCCTCGATCCCCGAGCCCAGAAAATAAAGCCGCGTTTCGGCGGGGGCCGCGCCCTGCGTTTTGAGATAGGACAGGGCATAGATATCCATCTGGAGGCTCCCGGCCGTCAAGCGGTCGGCTTCCTTCTTGGACGAAACCTCCGCGGCCTTGAAGTCGATGATGACCGGCCCCTCCGGCGTGAGGTCGACGCGGTCGTAGCGGCCGACGAAGCGCAGATGGCCGGCCTGCCACTTGAAGCTCTTTTCCAGGAAGGCCGGCGTCCGCCCCGTCGCGTCCTCTCGCGCGTGGAACAGTCGCAGTGCTCGCTCGCCCGCCTTCTTCCGCAGCTCCTCGTGTTCGCGGCTGAGGAAGCCTTCGTTCGTCCAGAGCTCCTCGTACTTGCGGATGATCTCCGCCTCGGTCAGGGGCTTCCCTCTCTGCCGCGCGCTCAGGTCGGCACGGACCGCGGCGTGGAGGACGCGGCCGAACACGAGGGCGTGGTGGGGAAGGACGGGAATGCGGAGGATGTGCCGGAACTTGTATTTGAGCGGGCAGGCCAGGTAATCCTCGACTTGGACATAGCTCAGGGTCAGGAGGCCCGTCCGCCGGCGCCGGCCTCCGGCCCGGACGCGCTCTTCTTCCTGGGCATACCGGCGGATCTCTTCGAGAGCCGAGGTCCTCAGGACGTCGTCGGGGATCTGCGGCAGGTCGAGCGCCTCCAAGACGAAGGGGCTGACCTTCTTCAGCCGCTTGACGCCATAATCCCTGGCCCACGTCAGGGTCAGGGTGCTCTTGGCCCGGGTCATCCCGACGTAAAAAAGCCGCCGCTCTTCCTGGATGTTTCTCTCCGCGCGATCTTCCGGGAGGTCTTCCTTGAGGAGGGCGTCGGGGACCGGGATGCGCTCGCGGCGCTCGTGACCGGGGAAGCGGTCCTCGATGAGGCCGACCATGAACACGGCCCTGAACTCCAGTCCCTTGGCCTTATGGACGGTCAGGACGTTGACGGCGTCCTCGTCGAGCTCGGCCTCGGCCGTGGCCGGGTTGTCCCCGACCTGCTGGAGGAGTTCGAGGTAGCGGGCGAAGGCCGCGAGCGAGTCGTCCTCGGCGAGGCCGGTGAAGTTCCGGATCTTGTCGAAGAAGAGCCGGATGTTCTTGACCCTGAGCTCGGACTCGACGCTGGGCTGCTCGACGAGACTCTTGAGCGTGCCGCTGCGCTCGAGAAACGCGTAAACCACCTGGCCCGCGTTCCGCGTCCCGGCGAGCCGGACGTAAGCGAGGAGGTCTTCATAGAGACGGCGGACGGCGTCCGCGGAGGCGTCCGTGAGCTCGACCGGTGAGGGGCCGTCGTGGACGGCCTTGAGAACGGCGTGCAGGCTCAGGTTCTTTATCTGGGCGTGGTTGCTGAGTCGCGTAAGGTCGTAAGCGGGCACGCGGTAGACATCGGAGAGAGCCAAGAAGAAGAGGCTCCGGCTGTCGTCGAAATCCGTGACCGCGCGGATGAACGCCACGAGCAGCTTGATCTCGTCCCGCTGGTAGAGGCCGCGGCTGCCGGAGAATCGGTACGGGATGCCGCGCGCCTGGAAGGCCCGCAAAAAGGCGTCAGCATCGGCGTTCCGCCGCACGAGGACGGCCATGTCGCTCCAGGCAAGGCCCTCTTCCTGTCGCTCGAGGATGAGCGTGGCCACCCGGTCGGCTTCATGCGACAGCGTGTCGAACTGGAACATATGAATGTGCTTGCCCGGCTCCTCGATCGTGGACGTGAGCCGTTTGTTGACGCGGGAGCGGAACTCCAAACGGTCGGGATTGTTGTGCTGGATGAGCTGGTAAGCGGCATCGAGGATGGGCTGGACGGTGCGGTAGTTGCGGACGAGGACGACCTCGCGGGCCGCCCGGTAGACGTCGCGGAAGGAGAGGATGTTGCTGAGCGAGGCGCCGCGGAAGCGGAAGATGCTCTGGTCGTCGTCGCCGACGACGGTCAGGTTGCCGTGGCCGGCCGCCAGCATCTTGAGGAGTTCGAACTGGACAAAGTTCGTGTCCTGGAACTCGTCGACAAGGATGTATTTGGTCCGCGCCTGGAAGGCCTGGAGGATGGACGGTCGCCGCCGGAAGAGGTCGACGACGAGGTTGACCTGGTCCTCGAAATCGATCATCCCGTGCTTCCGGAGAAGGTCTTGGTACTCGCCGTAGACCCGGGCGACCTCGGCGTACTTGCGGGCCGTCTCCCGGCCGGACTCGTCGCGCGCTTCGGTCTGCAACCGGGCCGCGTAGGCGGCATAGTCCTCGGGCCGGACGTCCTCCTGCTTCAGCCGCTTGATGGCCTCCAGGAGTTCCTGGATGTGTCGCGTCGGGAACCCGAGCGGCCGGTAGTGGTCGAGGGTGAAGCGGAAGAGGTTCTCCCGGAAGAGGATGGCCTGTTCGACCTCGTCGAGCAGGCGGAAGTCGGGGGCGAAGCCGATCTCCAAAGCATGGTCCCGGAGGACCCGCTCGCCGAAGGAATTGAAGGTGCTGATCTGGGCGAAGGAGTAGGTGTAGGGCACGAGGACGTCGACCCGCTCCTCCATCTCGTTGGCCGCCTTCTCGGTGAAGGTGACGGCCAGGATCTCCTCGGCCCGGGCCTTCTTGGCGGCGATGAGGTAGGCGATGCGGTGGGCGATGACTTTGGTCTTGCCCGTTCCCGCGCCGGCGATGATGAGGAGCGGGCCCTCGCCGTGCGTCACGGCCCGGCGCTGGGCGGGATTCAGGTCCCGCAGGAGGGCCTTCACTTCGGGCGACCGGGCAGGGGGGGACATGACGCCGCCGCAGGCTATTTCTTCGGCGGGTCCTTCCGCCGGGGCGTGACGATGACGACCTCGCCCGGCTTGACCAGCCCGAGTTTCTCGCGCGCTTCGAGCTCGACGGCCCGCGGGTTGCGCCGCAGCTCGGCCAGTTCCCGCTCGAGCCGCCGGCGGTCCTCTTCGAGCCGGGAGACATCGGCCTGCAACGAACGGAGCTCGCGCCGGGCACGCCGGAGGTCCACGACCCCCTTTTTACCAAAAAACGACGTGACGAGAAGGACAAGCACCAGAAAGCCGAGGCCGGCGGAGAATACCTTGCGCCGGAGGGACGACCCGCCCGCCTGTGTTTTCCTCACGGGACGAGCTCCAAGCCGCGTTCCAGGAGACGGTCCAGCTCGGGTTGGCTCTCCGCTTCGGCGTAGCAGCGGATGAGGGGCTCGGTGCCCGAAAAGCGGAGGAGGAACCAGACGTCCGAGGCGAAGTCGAGCTTGACCCCGTCGATCGATTCGACGGCGATGACCTTGCGGCCGGCCAGCCTCTCCGGCGGCGTCTGGATGAGTTCGCGGAGCCGCCGCTCCCGGGCCGGCGTCAGCGGGATGTTCCGCTGGCCTCCGACGAGCCGGCCGTACGTCCGGAAAAGGGCGGCCCGGAGGTCGGGCAGGCTCTTCCCGGTGACGGCCAACATCTCGGCCACGAGAAGCCCGGCGATGATGCCGTCCTTCTCGGGCAGGTGGTCCTTGAGGGCCAGGCAGGCGCTCTCCTCGCCGCCGAAGATGATCTCGCCGCGGAGGAAGAGGTCGGCGATGTATTTGAAACCGACGGGCGTCTTGATCAAAGGAAGATTGTGTTGCCGGGCGATCCGGTCGAGGAGGTGGGTCGTCGTGATGGACCGGGCGACGCCGCCCCGCCAGCCGCGCTGGCGGACGACATAATCCAGGAGCATGGCCAGGATGAGGTTCTGATGAATGAACCGGCCGTTCTGGTCGAGGATGCCGAAACGGTCGCCGTCGGCGTCGGTGGCGATCCCGAGCCGGCAGTGCTTGTCCCGGACGAGCCGCCTGAGCTCGCCCAGGTTCTCCTCGCTGCAGGACGGGATGACGCCGCCGAAGTAGGGGTCGATATAGCCGTGGATCTCCTCGATGGGGACGCCGTTCTCCTCCAGGATCTCGTCGAGGTACTCCCGGCTCGTCCCGTAGAGAAGGTCGATTCCGACCTTGAAACCCGCCTTGCGGATAGCGGCGAAGTCGACCTTGTCCTGAATGAAGGCGAGGTAGTCGGACCGGAGGTCGATCCGGGTGATGAACGCGGTCCGCGGATAGCCCGGGCTGAAGGAGAACGAGGGGGCGAGGGCCCGGGCCTCCTCCTCGATCTCGTCCGTGACTTGGGGCAGGGCGGGCGCGCCCGTTTCGACGTTGAACTTGAGCCCGTTATATTGGGGAGGGTTGAAGGAAGCCGTGAAGTTGATGCCGCCCTGCGCGCCGCGTTTGATGATCTGGTAGGCTTGGGCCTGGGACGGGGCGTCCCGGTCGGCCAGGTAGACCTGGATCCCGTTGCGCGAAAGGAGGCAGGCCGCTTCGGCCGCGTAGCGCTCGGAGAGGAACCGCGTATCGTAATTGACGACCAGGGAGATCGGCCGGCCCGGCAGATGCCGTTTGAGGACATTCGCGATGGCCTGGACGACGAGCCGGACGTTCTGGAAGGTGAACTCTTCGCCCATTACGGCCCGCCAGCCGGAGGTGCCGAACGTGATCATGGTACCGGCCCAAAATTAGCACAGGCCCCGGGGAAAAGCAATCCGGCGGACCGCCGCCCTCAGTCCTTTTTGCGGGCCTCGCCGGTCATCGGGACGAAGCGGACATCGAGGACGGCCCGGGTCTTCGTTTTGCCCGCGGCCTTGGTGACGAGCGTCAGGACTTGGTAGCCGTCCTCATGCTCGAGAGGAAGGATCAGCCGCCCTCCGTCCTTCAGCTGGGCGAGGAGGGGCGGCGGCACTTTCCGTGATGCGCAGGTGATGATCACCGCGTCAAATGGAGCCGCTTCTGGCCAGCCGAAATAGCCGTCACCCTGCCGGACCCAGACCCCGCCGTAGCCGAGCGCTTTGAGCGTTTGGGAAGCCCGGACGGCCAAGTCGGCGACGATCTCGATCGAATAGACGGCGTCCGTGAGCTCGGCCAGGACGGCCGCCTGGTAGCCGGAGCCCGTGCCGACCTCCAAGACCTTGTCGTCCGGCTGGATGCCGAGCGCGTCCGTCATGAAAGCGACGATGTAGGGCTGGGAGATGGTCTGACCTTCGCCGATGGGCAGAGGGTAATCGGCGTAGGCCTCATCCCACAACTCGGGCGGGACAAAGAGGTGTCGGGGCACCTTGGCCATGGCCGCCAGGACCCGGGGATCCCTCACCCCGCGAGCGGCGATCTGCCTCTCGACCATAGCCCGGCGGCGTCCGGCCCACATGTCCTCCTGGACGGCCGCGGCAGACGCCTGCCCCAGGAGTAACCACCCCAAAAAGACCGCCAGCCCTGCTCTCAGGGCACGGTGATAATTCACGGGCCTCTCCCCCGTCCTTTATTATATTCAATTAAAAGGAGAAAACCAGACCGGGGACGGGTCCGGAACGGAGGGATCACCTTCTCACCCTTTGGGGGGAGGAACGGGCCGGTAAAATCACCTCACCATTCATCCCCCCCGGTGATTGACCCCCGCACCCCCATCCCCGAAGATGAGAGGGCCCGAAGCCGGGGTTTCCGCGCCTGCCCTCCCTGGGGACCAGGGAGAGAGGGCCGGGCTAGCCCCTGGCGCGGTAAGGAGTTGGATTGACATATCGGGTGTCCAGATGACAGCAAAACCGCAGCGCTCCGCACCCGCCCGGCCACAGCTCCCGCCGGTCGCGAAGCAGGCGATCTATGCCGGGTCATTCGACCCCATCACCAACGGACACATCGATATCGTCCTGCGCGGCCTGCGGATTTTCGACCGCATCCTCATCGCCGTGCTGGAAAACCCGAAGAAGGACCCCCTCTTCACGACCAGGGAGCGCGTGGCCATGATTCGCGAGATTTTCTCCGAGCGTCCGGAGGTGGAGATCCAATCTTTCCACGGCCTCCTGGTCGATTTCGCGGAAAAGAACCGCACCCGCATTGTCATCCGGGGCCTGCGGGCCATATCGGACTTCGAATACGAGTTCCAGATGGCCCTCATGAACCGCAAGCAGAATCCCGAAGTCGAGACCTTCTTCATGATGCCGAGCCTGAGGTACTCCTTCCTCAGCTCAAACCTCGTCAAAGAAGTTTTCTCGCTGGGCGGCAGCGTCTCCGACCTGGTCCCCCGGCTCGTCGAGCGCAACCTCCGCGCCCGGCTGGGCGGCCAGAGCCGGGGAAGAATCCCAAAAAAGGCAGGGTAACATGTTCGGAATGTCCAAAGAAAAAGGGCTGGTCGGACTGGACATCGGCTCCTACGCGATCAAGGCCGTAGAGCTCAAACCGAAGAAGAAAGGCAGTCAGTACGTCTTCGAGGTCTCCAAGCTCGGTTATGAGCTCCTCCCCCGCGACGCCATCGTCGAGGGGACGATCATCGACTCGTCGGCCGTCGCCGAGACGATCCAGCGGATCTTCGACGGAAACAAGATCGCCAGTAAGGATGTCGTCATCTCGATCTCGGGCAATTCCGTCATCATCAAGAAGATCACCCTCCCGTACATGGAACGGCAGGAGCTGGCCGAGTCCATCACCTGGGAAGCCAAGCACAACATCCCCTATCCCTACGAGGAAACGAACGTCGACTACGCCGTTCTCAAGCCCACCCGGACGACGGGCGACAAGAACCTCGACATTCTCCTCGTGGCCGCCAAGAAGGAAAAGATCGCCAACTACTGCAACGCCGTCAACCAGGCCCGGAAGAACCTGGCGGCCATCGACGTCGACGTCTTCGCCCTCCAGAACGCCCTGGAGCTCAACTACCCGGAGGCCTTTACGGACAAGACCCTGGCCCTGATCAACGTCGGGGCCAATATCACCAACGTCATCATCATCGAGCGCGGGACGCCGCAGCTCTTCCGCGACCTGGCCCTGGGCGGCTTCTACTTCGCCGAGAACATGCGCAAGGAGCTCAATACGAGCTTCGAGGAGGCCGAGAAACTTCTCAAGGGCCTGCCGGCCAAAAGCATCCCGGAGGACCAGTTCCAGGCCGTCCTGGGCATGAACATCCGGGACCTCCTGGACGAGGTCGAGAAGACGTTTTCCTTCTACGAGGCTTCGGAAAAACGAGAGAGGAAGGTCGAGCAGGTCTTCGTCAGCGGCGGCTTGGCCGGCGTTCCGGGCCTGGCCAACGCCTTCGAGGAGAAGTTCCGGATCAAGGCCGAGATTTTCGACCCCTTCCGCGTCATCCATCACGACACCAAGAAGCTCGACCCGATCTATTTCAGCGAGATGGCCCCGGTCTTTGGAGTGGCCGTCGGGCTCTCGATCCGCGTGCCGGAGAAGTGAACCATGATTCGCATCAACCTCTTAAAACCGGAAAGCAAGGACGTCCGGGAGGTCCAGGCCGCGGCCCCGGTCGAGGTCAAGCCGAGGGCCAGGCTGGGCAACCTGGGGGCCCTCATCCTGGTTCTGGCCGTCGCCGGCCTGGGGGCCTATTACTTCATCCAGAAAAAGAACATGGACGAGGAAAGGGAGCTCCTGGCCCGGGCCCAGCAGGAGAAGGAGAAGCTCCAGTACGTCATCCAGAAACTCGATGAGGTCCAGAACCAGAAAGCCAATCTGGAGCGTAAAATCACGCTGATCAATTGGCTCAAGGCCCAGCAGGACCGGCCGGTGCGGATCATGGACACGCTGAGCCGGAACATCCCGGACTGGGTCTGGTTGACCGAGGCGACTTACGGGCCTCAGGGCGTGCAGATCAAGGGGAAAGCCCTGTCCAACAATCTCATCGCCGACTATATGTCGAACCTGGAGGCCTCCTCCACGCTGACCAACGTCTACCTCGTCTCCTCGACCCAGTCGGCGTCGGGCAAGGAGCAGGTCCTCGACTTCACTCTGCTCGCGGCCCTCGAGATCCCGCCCAACATGCCTCCGCCGCCCAAGGGGCCGGAGGTGGCGTCGAAGACCGCGGCCAAAACCAAAGCCCCGGTGAAGAAAGGGGGGACGAAATGAAGCGGTTGCCCTGGTACGGATTTCTCATCCTGGCCCTGATCATCGCGGCTCTGGCCCACTTCCTTTACTTCAAGCCGAAGAACGAGGAGCTGGCCGCCTTGACGCAGCAGCGGGTGACGGTCGAGGAGGAAGTGAACAACCTGCGCGCCAAGAAGAAAGAGCTGGACTCGATCGAGGCCGAGCTGGTCACCCTGAGGAGGCAACTGGCCGAGCTGACCCAGATCATCCCCGAGAAGCGGGAGCAGAGCGACATCCTGCGGCGTCTCCAGCAGCTCGCCTACGACTCCCGCCTGGATATCTCCCGCTTCGAACAACGGGCCGAGGTCAACCGGGACTTCTACGTGGAATGGCCGATCAACCTTGTCACCAACGGGAATTTTCATAACCTGGGGACGTTCTTCGACCGGCTGAGCCGCTTCTCGCGCTTGTTCCTGGTCCCCAACTTCACGCTCAAGGCTCTCAACCGGCAGTCGGATACCAATACGATCTCGGCGACCTGGACGGCCCAAACCTACATCTTCCTCGAAGAGGGCAAGGAGCTGCCTCCGCCGCCGACGAAGAAAAAGACGACCCCGGCCGTCAAGAGACCGACCGGGGCCAAAGTGAGGGGGTGACGACCATGAAACGCGTGGCGATTCTTCTCAGCCTCCTCGCGTTCCTCGGCGCGGGCGTTGCGGCCGCGCAGCCGAGGACCGAGGAGAAAGCCCCCCCGGCCCAGAGACCCGAGGCGGCTGGGGCCCAGGCCGTGGCCCAGCCCGCGCCGAGCCCGCTCTCCTCGTACAATCCGGAAGGCCGGCGGGATCCCTTCAAGAACCTCATGGCCGGCCGCGACGTCAAGGAAAAGACGGGGGCCGAAGGCCTCATGCAGCTGTCCGTAGCCGATATGACGCTCATCGGCATCATCAAGTTCCGGGGCAAACTGACGGCGATCGTGACCGGGCCGCAGGGTTTCCCCTTCAACATGAAGGTGGGCGACGCCTTCGCCGACGGCTATGTCCTGTCCATCGGCGAAAGCCAGGTCGTCTTCCGTCAGACGAAAGAACGGGGCTTGCCCCTGATGCGGCCGAGAGATATCGTCAAAGAAATCAACGTTGAGGAGCGATAACATGAAAAGGACCCTGAGTTACGGGCTTATCGCGTCTTTGTGTTGCGCGGTCCTCGTTTCCTTCGCCGCGACGAAGGCCGAGTCTCCCGTCACGATCAACAAGATCCATGTCCAGCCCGGCCTCCTCGCGACCAAGCTCGTCGTCGAGGCCGACGCCGCCCTGCCGGTCCAGAGAACGTTCTACGCGCCGGGGTCTCCCCGGACCCTGGTCATCGACGTGGCCCGGGCCAAGGGCGCCGCGGCGCCGGTCATCCCGTCCGGGGAATCCCAGCTCATCAAGAATGTCCAGGTCGAGCCCTTCGGCGAGGAATCGCTGCGCTTCAACGTCGAGCTCGCGGAGAGGGTTCCCTACCGCATCTTCGCCAGCGGCGGGCTGACCGTCGTCGAGCTGACCAAGATCCAGCGCAACGCGGGCCGGTACCTCATGGACCCGGATGTCCGCGCCCAGCTGGATAAGGCCCCCCGCGCGGCCCTCCATCTCGACAAGCTGGAGATCAACCAGGCGGCGGACCAAGTGAGCTTCCGGGCCCGGCTCGACGGGGAAGCCATCGCCCAGGTCTTCGCCCTGGAGAACCCGTCGCGTCTGGTCGTCGACCTCTTTGACACGACCTACGGGCCGCGGACCTCCATCTATCCGGTGGGCCGGATGGGTGTCGAGAAGGTCCGCGTCGGCCAGTTCCAGCAGAGCGAGCCGCGGGCTATCACCCGCCTCGTTTTCGACCTCGTGGAACCTTCTTATTACGCTCTCGATTCCGCGGCGAACGAGGTCGTCGTCTCCTTCTTCAGCCCCGAGGCCGCGTCCGAAGCCCTCAAGCCGTCGCCCGTCGCGGCCCGTCCGGCCGAGACGATCCGGGCGGCGGAACCCGTCGCGACTCCCAAGGTCGAAGAAGCGGCCCCCCGCGTCGAAGTGACCCGGAGTGAAGAGAGGCGGCCGCTGCCGGCGACGGTCGTTCCTCCGCCCCCTCCTCCAATGCCCCAGGAGTCCACGCCCGCCGTCCAGGCTAAGCCGGCCACGAGCCAGGACCAGTTCAAACCCAAGATCATCAAGTCCGACGAGGAACAGTACACCGGCGAGATCGTCAGCCTCAAGGTCAAGGACGCCGACCTCCGGGACGTCGTCCTGACCCTGTCCGAGATCGCCAACCTCAACGTCGTCTTCGATCCCGATGTCCGCGGCATCGTCACCTGCAACCTCGAGGACGTCCCCTGGGACCAGGCCCTCGAGATCGTCCTGCGGCAGAACAAGATGGGCAAAACGATCGAGGGCAACGTCCTCCGCGTCGCCCCCATCAACACCCTCGCCCGGGAGGACGAGGACCAGCGGAAGATCAAGGAGAGCAAGGAGATGGCCGGGCCGCTCGATGTCAAGACGGTGACCCTCTCCTACTCCAAGGCCAAGGACGTCGCCAACCTGCTCCAAGCCAAGAAATCCAGCCGGGGCGAGATCGTCATCGACGACCGCACAAACACGCTCATCATCTCCGAAGTCAGGGACAAGCTCAACCTCCTCGAGCGGCTCATCGCTGTCCTCGACACCCCGACGCCCCAGGTGTCGATCGAGGCCCGCATCGTCGAGGCCTCGGCGACCTTCATCCGCAACCTCGGCATTCAATGGGGCTACAGGGCCCAAGCCGACCCGTTCTTCGGCAACCAGACCTCGCTCCAGTTCCCGAACAAGGCGCTGGCTGACGGCGCCTTGATCCCCCAGGGCATCGTGACCAAGGGCATCGCCGGGCCCCTCGGCGGCTACGCGGTCAACCTCCCCGCCCCGTCCTTCAACGCGGCGGTCGGCTTCTCCTTCGCCAATATCCTCGACACCTTCCGCGTCGACCTGGCCCTGACCGCCCTGGAAACGTCCGGCGACGGCCGCATCATCTCCGCGCCCAAGGTCTCGACCCAGAACAACAAGCAGGCCGAGATCGTCCAGGGCCGCCAGATCCCCGTCCAGACGGTCGCCAACTTCACGGTGACCACGCGCTACATCAACGCCGCCCTGGAGCTCCGGGCCACCCCCCAGATCACGGCCGAGGGGACGATCATCATGGATATCCAGATCCAGAACAACGCGGCCGACTTCGCCAACCTCGTCAACGGCATTCCGCCCATCATCACCCAGAGCGCTCTGACGACGGTCATGATCCCCGACGGGGGGACGACCGTGATCGGCGGCATCTACCGGACGGAGGATTCCATCACCCGCAACCGGATTCCGTTCTTGTATCAGATCCCGATCCTGGGCACCCTCTTCCAGAGCTTCGCCCGGACCAAGCAGACGCGCGAGCTTCTGATCTTCATCACGCCCAGGATCATTAAGTAAGTGGGGAGGATGACGACCATGAAAGCCATGACCCAAGTTATCAGACTCCTGGGGCTGGCCGTCCTGGCCATTGGCCTGACGTCCTGCAATCCGATGGAGAGCGAAAGCGAGTCGGCCTCGATGCTGGTCGTAGAACGCATGCAGGGCACGACCGTCGACGAGCAGATCTCCGATTACGTACAATCCGACGTCATTATCCAGAAGGCAGGGGAAGAAACGGGCACGATCGTGGCCGACATCGGCCGGGCGACGATGTCCTGCAGGCTCCTGGCGCCGGCGCCTCCGCTGGGGAGCTCGGGCTGGAACGACGTCGTCGTCACCCGCTACGTTGTGAGCTATACCCGTGTGGACGGCCGCAACACGCCGGGGGTCGACGTTCCCTACCCGTTCGAGGGCAGCTTATCGACCGTGTTCAAGGTCGGCTATAGCCAGGAAATCGCCTTCGTTATCGTGCGCGAAGTCGCCAAAGCGGAGCCGCCGCTCATCGGCCTGCACACCGGCGGCGCCGAGGGCGTGCTCCAGGTGACGGCCAAGGTCGAGTTCTACGGCCACGACATGGCGAACAAGTCGGTGAAGGCGACGGGTTATATCCCGATCTTCTTCGCCAACTACGCCAATGAATAGGAGCGCGGACATGAAAGCGAAACTTATTCTGGCCACCTTGCTGGCCGCGGCCGTCGCCGTCTTCGTCCCGTCTTGCACGCGGGGCGATATCGACGAGCCCGGCCCTACCGGCCCCTCCTCGTTCGCCATCTACTTGAAGGCGACGGCGAGCACGAACACCCTACTCGCCGCAGATTCGCGTGGCGTGACGACCATCTCCGCCAGCCTGAAGAAGTACGATGGCGCACCGCTCAGCAACAGGACCGTCTATTTTGAGATCCTGGATGCCTATTTCAACAAGCAAACCAAAGCGCCAGGTTACTTTGACGGAAATACGACCGTCAAGGTCGGCTCGACGGACGGCAGCGGAAATGTCTCGACGGCCTATTATGGACCTAAGGGCTCTGAGATGGAATACGTTTTGGATCAGAATCCGCAAGATGGCATTATCGATCAGGAATACGTTAACCAGGAAGGCGGTAATGTCACCTACTATATCCGAGTCACTGCTGCTACGGACGGAGCTCGCTTTGTAGAAGAATTTGTCCCCATCCAAATTATATGCGAAGACCTATTCTATTCTTTTGAAATGCGCGCCTATCCGGCGACTCTTTACGCGACCTCAGAGCGTCAGCGCGCAGAGATCGTCGCCACGGTCAAGAAAGGCGGCAAGCCGCTCGCCGGCAAGAAGATCTGGTTTGAGATCCTCAGCCCCACCGTCGGCTATTTCGAGGATGGTCTGGGAATCCAGGTTCAAACCGTCCTCGACGGCGCCGGGCAGGCAAGAGTCGGGTATTTCGGGCCGCTGGGCGTCGAATTATCCGAGGATGTCCATGTCATGTTCAGCGGCCGCGCGGAAACCGATACAAGATACCCGCCCTTAGAAGACCCTCCTACCCAAGGAGCACTTCAGGTAAAGCACTACCTCTACATCCACGTCGTCAAGCAGAAATAGCCGCACCCCGAAGAATCTAAAGCCCCCGGGACAGCGTCCCGGGGGCTTTTGTATTCTTTCCCCAATTTCCGGGTGATTGACGCGACAACGATATCCGCCCCGATGCCCCCGCAGCGGAGGGGCACTCACTTTTTGGAGGGGGAATCCGCGCTTCGCCTTCCCCCTTCCAACGGTCGCTTCGCTCCCTGCCTCCCCTCCCCCACCGTCCCATGATTTTCATGGGACGGTGTGCGGCCAGGGAGATCCTCGGCCGCTTCCCGGGCCTCCGGGTCATGCCCCTGATGCTCGCCATGCCCTGAAGCTCAATAATTAGGGGCTTTATAAAGTTCTTCTCTCAATTTCGTGGTGAGCCGACTTGGACTGCGTGGCGATAGGGCCTGCCCTGATGCCCCCCGTAGCGGAGGGGGGCTCGTCCTAAGTGTACCCCGTCTGTACACTTAGGCCGTGGGAACCGACGGGACTGGCACCGAAAGGCCTCTGCCCCGCGAATCCCCTCCAGGGAGCGCGGGACTGGCACCGAAAGGCCTCTGCCCCGCGAATCCCCTCCAGGGAGCGCGGGACTGGTTCCCCGGGTCGGGGGG
>Ga0224495_10001203_pt1 | contig 18726 bp, 16 predicted proteins | sample SF_Jul11_sed_USG_FD_168128 | JGI IMG/M metagenome (GOLD analysis project Ga0224495, IMG submission 168128) | Sediment microbial communities from San Francisco Bay, California, United States - SF_Jul11_sed_USGS_4_1 | ecosystem: Environmental > Aquatic > Marine > Sediment | place: USA: California... | reverse complement strand
CAGTAAAAGAAAAGCCGAGTCCACCAGTAACTCCCAGATCGACTCGGCCCAGTTTTCAAGGAAAAGTAACACGGCTGCCAAAAGCTAATTGGTTTGCTTATCCAACTCCTGTAGATACGCCCGGGCGGTCTCGGCGGCCCGTCCGTCGGGCTCAAGCTCGAGATATCGGCTCCAATAGACACGCGCTGAGTCTTTCTGATTGAGGCCGAAATGAACGATTCCGAGGTTGAAGTTGCAGATACTGTGGCCCGGGGTCTTCTCAAACACGATCCGTAACTCCTCCAGGGCACGCTGCGGCAGGCCCATACCGAAAAGACAGGCCCCCAGGTCAACCCGCACATCGGGTGAAGAGCCGTCTATGGCCAGCGCCCGCTTGTAGCATTCGGCCGCAATCGGGTAATTTGCCTGATCCATCAACTGGTTGCCCGTTGCCACCAGACCTTTGTAGTCGGTCGGCAGGTCGCCCAGCCCGGCCGTCATACCTTCCACATTCCCTTCGCCGTGTGGGCTTTGGGTCTGTGTCGGGTTTACAGGGGCAGCGTCCGGCTTCTTGAAAATAAAGTAACCCGCCGGCACAAGCACGATCAGGGCCAGTATCACCAGCGTGTCGCGTCTGACGGTTTTGCGCCCGGTCTGCACCTGTTTTGAATTGCCGGCGCCGTTTTTTCCCGAAGTCAGCGAGGCTCCGCACTCGGGACAGAATTTCGCCTTAACCGGCACCTGTGCCGAGCAGTCGGGACATTTCTTATTTGTCATTCAATTTCTCCAATTCTCTACAAGCAATTGAACCCAATATAGGCCCAATTAGTTTCCAGGCAAATACTAATTGCGGCCACGGCAAATGGACAGGTGACATTTGTCCGCCAATTTACTATAATCAATAGGCTTATTCTAGAAAAACCACATGAAAGGGCAAAAATGAACAAGCTTCGGACCGCACTCTTTTTTAGTGTCGCATTTATAATCGTCTGTGCCGGCGAGCCAGTCCGGGCCGAGTATATCATTACAGCGGATTCGATTTACCGACATATTGCCGTTCTGGCTCATGACTCCCTCGAAGGACGCCAGGTAGGCGAAATCGGGGAGCAGAAGGCCGCCAGATATATTCAGGAAATATTCACCGCGGCCGGGCTTGAACCGAAAGGCGCCGACGGCGGCTACCTGCAGCCCTTCGATTTTGTCAAAAGAATAGACCTGGGCGAGAACAACCGTCTGACAGTCAACGGAACAGACTTCCGGCTGAACGAAGAATTCGTCCCGATGCAGCAATCGGCCAGCATAGTGTTCGACTTTCCCGAAATCGTCGATGTCGGTTACGGCTTCGAAATAGACGACGATGATGGTGTTTACAATGATTACGAGGGTAAAAACGTCGCCGGCAAAGCGGTTCTCATAAAGCGCTACGGCCCTGTGTCCGAGGACAGCACGGGTATCGATTTCGACAAGTATTCGACCATCACCGACAAGGTCAACGCGGCTCTGGGCCACGATGTGGCCGGCGTCTTTCTTATTACGCCTGAGGAACACGACGACACCATGCTGACCGCCGGGCCGGTGCACATAAACCCCAAAGACGTGCCTGTCATCTGGCTCAGGCGCAAGGGACTTCAGAAGCTGGGGCTCGATTTGGCCGCGCCGGAAATCATCTCGGCGGCCGGGCAGACCGAGCTGTACAAAACGCGCGACACGGGCTACAACGTGGTCGGGTATGTGCCCACCGGGAACGACACCACCGTCATCATCGGGGCCCATTACGACCATCTGGGCTGGGGAACAGCGGCCTCACGCTACACCGGCGAGGAGAAGATGATACACAACGGCGCCGATGACAATGCTTCGGGCACCGCCTGTCTTCTGGAACTGGCGCGGTACTATTCGACGCGGAGAAATATCCAAAACTACTCCACCCTGTTCATTGCCTTCTCCGGCGAAGAGGAAGGCATCCTCGGCTCCACCAATTTCGCCAGGGATATGACTATCGACTCATCGAAGGTGCGGATGATGGTAAATATAGATATGGTCGGCCGCTTGAAGGAGCAGGAGAAAGGCCTGGCCATCTTCGGTACCGGGACGTGCCAAGAGTTCAAGGGTTACTTCGATTCGCTCAGCTATGACGACGTCGAGCTGGTCTCAAAGGTGTCCGGCATCGGCGGTTCCGATCACACGGCGTTCTACAATCGGCATATTCCCGTTCTGAACTTTTTCACCGGGGCCCACGAAGACTACCATAAGCCCAGTGACGACCTGGAGAAAATCGACCTGGAAGGCGCCGCACGCGTGGCCAATATCGTCGCCGACGTGGTTAATCACTTCGACGGATATGGCGCTCCGCTGGTATTTCAGCGGACTAAAAGCGAAGAGGGAGCCAGGCACCGGGCTCGCTACTCCGTCACGCTGGGCATTATACCGGATTTCGTATCCGAGGTCGTGGGGTTGCGAGTGGACGGCGTTTCCCCGGACCGCCCCGGAGACCGCGCCGGCCTGCGCGAGGGTGACATCATAATCAGGATGGGTGAGACTGTCATCGGCGACATATACGATTACATGAGTATCCTGGGCAAGTTTCGCAAGGGTGACAGCACGCGGGTGGTGGTTGAGCGCGGTCAGGACACTCTGCAACTGGAAGTGATTTTCGAATAGACATCTTGAAGCCGGAGCGGCTCCGGCAGGCACGCCGGGCTAATTGTGCTCGACGGTATCGGCTCCCTTGGCTCGAACCACCGAAATAACGCCCTTCACCTTGCGCACCTTGTCAATAATGCGATTGAGGTGCGACAGGCTGGAAACCTCGACGACGAACTTGCCTGCCGCCGTCGTATCCCGTGTGTACATCTCGGCGGCGCGGACGTTGGTATTGATGTCAGCGATGGCCTGGGTGACATCACGGAGCATATTCTTGCGATCTTCCACAATCATGTCGAGTTGGACGACAAAGGACTGGCCGCGGGCGGTGTCCCAGCTGACATCGATCTGGCGTTCCGGGGATTCCTCCTGAAGGTCGATAGCGCCGGGGCAGTCCGCGCGGTGGACGGTCACCCCTCGCCCCCGTGTAATGAACCCCACGATATCCTCTCCGGGGACCGGCTGGCAACACCCGGCAAATCGGAACATCATGTTGTCCATACCGTGCACTTTGATGCCCTTGGTCCCCCGGATGCGTTCGATGACCTTGCCGACGAAACCGGTTTCGGCCTTTTCCTCTTCCGGCACAATCAGATTCAGCAGGGGTCGCGCCGTCATCGAACCGTTGCCGATGGCGGCCAGCAAATCCTCGACCGTTTTCTTGTTGAGCTGTTCGGCGTAGCCCTGAAGCTCTTCGTCATCGGGCATGGCGACGTGCGATTCCTTGAGCTTGCGCTCGACTATTTCACGTCCCAGGGCAATCGACTGGTCCAGCCCCGCTTGCTTGAGCCAGCGCCTGATCTTGGACCGGGCGTTGGATGTCTTCACCAGCTTGAGCCAGTCGTGGGAGGGGGTGCGGTTGGGATTGGTGATGATCTCGACGGTACTGCCGGACTGGAGTTCGGCGGACAGGGGCTGCAGGCGATTGTTGACCTTCGCTCCGGCGCAATGAATGCCGATCTCGGTATGAATTTGGAAGGCGAAATCCAGCGGGGTGGCGCCCTGAGGCAGGTGGATGAGTTTCCCGTTGGGCGTAAAAACGAATATGTCTTCCGTAAAAAGATCGATGCGGAGGTACTCGAGAAATTCCGACGGGTTGGTCATGTCCTTTTGCCATTCCAGCACATCGCGCAGCCACACCATCTGCCGGTCGGATTTGCCCATCATCTGACGGCCCTCCTTGTACAGCCAGTGGGCAGCGATGCCGTTTTCCGCCACGTGATGCATCTGGTGCGTCCTGATCTGGATTTCCACCATGCGGCTGCGCGGGCCGAAAACGGTCGTGTGCAGTGAACGGTAGCCGTTCGGTTTGGGATTGGCAATGTAGTCGTGAAAGCGATTGCCGACGGGCTTCCACATGGAGTGAATGATGCCCAGGGCGTGGTAGCATTCGCGCTCGGTGTTGACTATCAGGCGTATGGCAAACAGGTCGTATATCTGATCGAAGGACACCCCGCGCACTCTTGTCTTGCGGTAGATAGAGTCGAGGTGCTTGGCCCGACCATAAACGGTGGCCTTGATGCCGTCGGCTTCCATGGCCGCTTTCAGGGGCGTCACGACCTCCTCGATGTACGCCTCTCGCTCCTCCTTTTTTTCCTTGATGAGTTGCACCAGGTCAAAATAGACCTGCGGCTCAAGGTACTTGAGAGACAGATCTTCCAGCTCGATTTTCACCCGGGCGATTCCGAAGCGATGGGCCAGCGGGCTGTAGACGTCGTAGGTTTCCCGCGCAATTCGTGTTCGTTTCTCGACCGGCAGGTGCTCCAGGGTCCGCATATTATGCAGGCGGTCAGCCAGTTTTATCAGGATGACGCGGATGTCTTTGGCCATGGACAACAGCATCTTGCGGAAGTATTCCACCTGCTGTTCCTCCCGAGACTCGAATTGCACCTCGCCGATCTTCGTCACGGCATCAACCAGCTCCGCTATCTCGTCACCGAATTCCCGCCGCACTTCCTCGAGAGTGACACCGGTGTCCTCGACCACGTCGTGAATCAGGCCGGCGGCGATAGTGGTGGAATCCATGTGCTGCTCGGCGAGTATGAAAGCCACTTCCAGGCAGTGCTCGACGAAGGGTTCTCCCGACTGGCGTTTTTGGCCGGCGTGGGCCCTGTCGGAAAACTCGTAGGCCTTCCGGATAAGGGGGATATTAACATTGGAGTTAAAGGATTCTATCTTTATGATGAATTCGGCCAGATTCATACGAGACTTTTTCGATGCGACACCTTTCTAAACAGCGAAATCACTTCCTCAGCCACCCTCTCGACCGCGATGGCTTCCATACACTGACACTGTCCCGGGGGGCAGGTGCAGTTTTCCACGGTCGACAGGATGACGCGGTCGTCCTTGCCGAGCGGCCCCCACCTGACCGGGGACATCACTTTCTTTCCCGGGTACAGGCCGACAACGTTGGTCTTGACGGCCACCGCCAGGTGCAGTGGTCCGGTAGAGTTGGCCACCACGACCGTGGCCAGCGACAACAGGGCTGCCAGCGTCCTGAGGTCGGTCTCCCCGGTTATCGTCTTGACCGGAATTCCCAGCCGGTCCGACATCTGGCGGATCTGCACGCCCTCTTCCTCGCTGCCGGTGGTCACCACCTGAAAGCCATCCTTGACCAGCCGACCATTGAGCTGGATAAATCGCTCCAGCGGCCAGGGTTCGGCCGAGCCTCCCGAGCCCGGATGCAGCACGATGAACTCGCCCCTGACATCGACATCACCGAGTATCCGACGGGCGTTGTTGACTTCTTTTTCCGTGGTATAGACTGTCGGTATCCTGACCGTCTCGCCGTCCCGAAAGAACTCGAGAAAATCGAGATTGTATTCATACTCGTGCTTCTTGTTGGCTTTGCGGCTGTGAAAGAGGTGATGGCTGAAAAAAACCGAGTGGAAGCGGCCGGCGGTGCCGATGCGAATGGGGATGCCCGCCTTATAGAACAACTGTGAGATTTGCCTGCTGGGATAGAGCACCACGGCCACCTTGTAGTCGGCCCGCCTGATACTGTTAAGGATTTCTTTCTTGTAGCGCTTATTGCTCAGCAACTGATGATTCAGGACACGTACGATACCGTCGATGCGCTGGTTGTTTTCCAGCATCGGGGAGGCGTAAAGTGACGCCAGCACGTCGACACGACATTCCGGATAACGTGCCTTGATCGTTTCCACGAACGGCAGGGCCAGGATCAAATCCCCCAGGCGGTCGCTGCGACTGATGAGAATCCGGTCTCCGGGTTTCAGATCAAGTTTATTGGTGATGGTCTTGGCCATTCAGTTCCTTTCTCTGCAGATCACGCAACTTGGCGTACTTCACCAGTACCGCTATCGACGACAGAACCGACAGGACAAAGCCCTCAAGACCGTCGCGGAATCCCTGTTTCGAGATATAGTGTTTGACAAACGATACAGGCGGTTTGATCACGATATCGAACCAGCGCGACCGCTTGCCCTGCCGGTATGCTTCCTGTGCTCCCAGTGTAGTATATAAATTGGACTTTCTCAAGTAATGTTCCAGGCTGGGGTAACTGAAGTGCAAAAGATCGCCGTTCAGCCAGCCTGCCCGGCCCTCCAAAAGGACCTTTTCGTGCACCACGGCTCCATCGAAGCGGCCGTGAGATTTCCGAAACAGCCTCAGGAGCCGGTCGGGATACCATCCGCAGTGCAGAATCCACCGCCCCAGGAAGTTGGTTTTCCGTGGCATGAAAAAGCCCGCCATCTCCGTACCGTCTTCAAGGACGGCTTTTATCTCACCGGCCAGCTCGACGCTGACGGCCTCGTCCGCATCCAGCGACAGAACCCACTCCCCACTGGCGTAATCCACCCCCGCCTGTTTCGCCGGACCGTAGCCCCGCCATGCGGGTGAGAACACCCTGGCCCCGTAGCCGCGGGCGATCTCCGCCGTGCGGTCGACCGAATCGCTGTCGATGACGATAATTTCGTCCGCCCATTTTACCGACTCGAGACAGCGCGCGAGGTTGGCCTCTTCGTTCTTGGTAATGACGACCACCGATAGAGACACTAGCCGCTCACTTTCCTTTTTGCCGGCCTTATTTCCATGAACGCCCCAAACGCCTGTTCCACCGTTATGTCAAATATGTTGCCGTAGTGCCTGGCCACCACGAAACCCGTTTCCTGCCCGTACGGTCGCCACAGGACCGTGTTTTTCTTGACGCCCGGGTACATCGAGACCACGGGCACCTCGAAAGCCCGGGCGACATGCACCAGGGCGGTATCGGGCGTAATCAGCAGATCCAGCTTTCTGATAATGGCCGCCACGTCGACAATGCTCAGATGGTTCGGAACCAGCGCCAGCCGACCGGGGAACCGCTCACAGAGCCAGCGGCCCCGTTCGCGGTCGGATGGAACCGTAATCACAACGAACCTGGCTCCGGGATCGTGCCGGCCGATCCTTTCGATAAGCGCAACCTGTTTTTCACGGGCCCACAGGCGCGACGGCGCCCCGGCCGACAGGTTGATGCCGATGAGCGAACCGTCCGAAGCCGGCGGCGCCAGGCGCTGGAAAAAGTCCTCCGCGACCGCTTCCGACCTGCCACTTATGAACGGCGGCGCGTACCCCGTTTCTTTCTGACTGTCGATGCCGAAGGCGTCCAGCAGGTGCAGGGTGTTGGCTATGATATGCCGGGATTCGTCCACCGCATTGTAGCGGTTGAACTCGTAGTACCGGGCGTACTTGCGCTTGCCGACGCCGATGCGTGGTTTGCCTCGCGAGCAGAACCGGGATAGAAACAAGGAAGTGACCGAGTCATCACAAAGCAGGTCAAGCACGCAGTCAAAGCCTTCGCGACGAATGCGGAGAACCTCCCTGATATCCCGCCAGAGGTTCTTTCGATACAGGAAAATACGCTCAAACCGGGGATCTTCTTCAATAAGCGCGACGTTTCTCGGGGAGCACATGACGGCGATTCTTATCCCGGGAAAGTGCCTGTGGAGAGCGTCGAAAACGGGCAGGGAGATAACCAGGTCGCCGATTTTGCTTTCCGGTCTCAAAAAAAGCACCTTCCGCATCTTCCGCCCGTCAAGGGGCACCTGCCCGCTCCGCCCTTTTTTGAGCAAGACTCTAAACAGCGCAAAGAACAGGGCCTTGACCCTGTGTTCGGCGGCCTTGAGCGTGTCGACCGGATATCGTTCTTCCTGCGGGTTCATTATTGGTCCCGGAACTGCATCTGGTGCAGACGACGGTACAGGCCTTCCTTTTCGACCAATTCGTCGTGGGTGCCGCACTGCACAATTCGCCCACGGTCTATTACCAGAATGCGGTCGGCGTTTTTGATGGTCGAGAGTCGGTGAGCCACCACCAGCGCGGTTCGACCGACCATGAGTCGGTTTATGGCATCCTGAACCAGCACTTCCGACTCCGTGTCCAGGGCCGAGGTGGCCTCATCGAAAATAAGGATTTGCGGGTTTTTGAGAAGAGCCCGGGCGATAGCCAGGCGCTGTCTCTGTCCGCCGGAGAGGCGCACGCCGCGATTTCCGACCAGCGTATCGTAGCCATCTTCCATTTTCTCAATAAAACTGTGGGCGTTGGCCATGCGGGCGGCCTCAATCACGTTCTCTAGCCCGATGCCGTTCTGACCGTAGGCGATGTTGTTGCGTACACTGTCGTTGAAGAGAAACGTCTCCTGGGTCACGATTCCCATCAGCCCGCGCAGGGATTCCAGCTTGAGGTTCCTGATGTTGATGCCGTCGATAGAAATGCTCCCCTGCTGAGGATCATAGAAGCGCGGCAGGAGATCGAGCAGAGTGGACTTGCCGCCTCCCGAAGGTCCCACCAGCGCCACCACTTCGCCTACCCGCACTTCGAACGAGACGCCATCGACGACCTTGTCACTGCCGTTGTAACTGAAAGATACGTTTTCGTAGGTGATAGCCTGGCGGAAGTGCGCGATTTCGCGGGCCTGGGGCAGGTTCGTGACTTTCTCCTCGGCGTCAATCACCGAAAAAATGCGCTCGGCCGCGGCCAGGCCCTCCTGAATCCGGATGTGAATCTGGCTGAGCGACTTAACCGGCTTTATCATCGAGAACATGGCGATGACGTAAGTCATAAAATCGCCGGCATCGAGCTCGCCGCCCCCGGAGATTATCCGGGTCCCGGCATAGAGCAGGATCACAATGCCCGCCAGCGTTGCCAGCGTGTCGTTGATGGGTGAGGCCAGGTGCCGGATACGCGTCATGCGCAGCAGCGACCGAAAGTAATTGAGAGTGGCGGCGAAGAATTTTTTTATTTCGAAATTCTCCATCGAGAAGGCTTTGACGATGCGAATATTATTGATCGACTCCTCCAGAACGGAATTGACATCTGCCATTCTCTCCTGGGTGCGCTCCGAGTATTTGCGGAGTTTCTTGCCGATGAACCAGACAAAGCCGAAAACGACCGGCAGAATGAACAGCGATATCAGCGTGAGCTTCCAGCTCAGAATCACCAGAAAGGAGAAGAAGACAACGACCGATATCGAGTCCGTGACGAGGTAGTTGAAACCGATATCGATCGATTCATTGAGGACCAGCACGTCGTTGGTCACTCGCGAGAGAATCTGCCCGGTTCGCCGGCGGTGGAAGTAGTCCAGCGACAGGCGCTGATACTTCGCGAACAGGCGCTCCCGGAAAAACCGCACCACCGATTGCTGAACATAGGCCATGAAAAAACCCTGCAGGTACAGAAAGAAATTTTTGACCAGGGCCACGAACAGAATCAGCCAGCAGAAGCGGAAAAGTGTGTCCCGCCGGTTCTCGGCGCCAACGATGTCGTTGACCCAGCTCTTCATGGTCGCTTTCAGATTCTCGATTGACGAGGTGACACCCGCGACAAAGCCTTCGGTAACAGACGAGTCCGCAGCCACCTCCAGAGGCCGGTGTATTTCCACCGAGCTCTGCGGCAAACCCGGGACCTGTTCAACCTGGAACAGAGTCATCAGGAGAGGGCCGGCCATCCAGATTAACATTCCGGAAAAGACGGCATAAATCGCCGCCGACGCCGAGGCGGTGAGCAGTTGCTTCCAGTAAAATCGCAGTATCGAGAATGTTCTGGCCAAAAGGCTCAAAGGGCTTCTCCCAAATCAATGTAATTTAGTAATATCGCACATCCCCCGCTATATGTCAATACGTATAAGCCGTTTTGTATCAAAGCCTTATACGCCGTGCTGACGACTGTATGTCAATGTCGAATTTCCCGGCGGCAACCTTCGCCTGCGGCTTGTATTCGCGCCGGCGGGCTCGGAGCGTCGTCTCGTCACCGTCGGAAAATTCGAAATCCTTCACGCGCCAGCCTTCGTCTTTCAAATCGTACAGGATTTCCAGCTGCCAGGCGCATCCTTCGCGATAGACCACAAAGCGCGCCTCGTTGTCATCCTTGTCCACCGGAAGCACCACCAGCGCTTCGGCGGGTTCGCTCGCGACCGGCAAGGACTGGAAATAGGCCAGCAGACCCGGGCCGGCGGACTCCGGCGCACACCGGGATGAAGCGAACAGAGCATCGACCGCTTCGTAAAGATACTCGTCGGTCGACGGGAAGAAGACTTTTATTGAGTCATTCGTCAGCCAGCCCTTGAGCGCCCCTTTGCCAAGATAGCCGCGCCCGGCCAGGGCCAGCAAGGAATCGGTCTGGTAAACCTCCAGCCGAAACGAAGTCGGCTTACCGTGCCGTCTGATTCGGGCATCGAACAGATAGGCGGTTGCCTTTACCTTTTCGCGCGATGCGGCTTTCGATCTCTCTTCGCCGGCCGGCGGCGCGTAAGTGCCACCACAGCCGACAAGAGCCGCCAGCAGAAGCCCCGGAAGCGCGGCGGCGCAACGAGACATCTTAGAAACCCCGGAAAAGTTGTACGATGAAGACGACAATTGGCCCTATGATTATCCACAGGACACCGAATATCAACAGCATGAGCAGCAGAAAGGGCGCGACCCGATCGATAGTGTCCATCGTGCCGCCGTAGCTCTCCGGCAGAAGGTTCCGCAGGATGTGGGAGCCATCGAGGGGAAAAAGCGGGATGAGATTAAACACCGCCAGCGTAACGTTGATCCATACGGCCGTATCGAGGAAGAGAAAAACGAGCGGCGGGACGGTGGACGCCGGCGTGTTGAACATCCTGACCGCCATCGCGGCCAGGAAGGCTATGGACAGGTTGGAGATCGGTCCGGCCGCGGATATCCATATATCCGCCACGCGGGGATTACGGAGATTCATGGGATTCACCGGTACGGGCTTGGCCCAGCCAAAGGTGAACTGGGAGGCGACCATGACTATAACGCCCATAAAATCCAGGTGGGCCAGCGGATTCAAGGTCATTCGGCCGAGGTCCCGCGCCGTGGTGTCGCCGAAGCGGTAAGCCGACCAGGCATGAGAAAACTCGTGGACGGTCAGAGAAAATATGAGGACCGGCAGACCGACCAGCGCTTTCGAAATAATGTCTTCGCCGAACATAGCGTGTTTTTGCTCCAATCAGTCCCTAAGTAAGACAGACGACAGCAAAATTACAAGCGTAAAAACGGCGCCCCCGGAAACCACCGAAGGCGGCAGCCGGAAATTGTACGCCCGGTGCTGCCGATGAATCAGGAGTAAATGCCGCGAAGCTTGACGACATCCACCACGCGCGCGATAGCCAGCATAAAGGCGCCGATGCGCATGGTTGTCTTGTTTTTGATGGCGACGTTCAGTACGTCATGAAAGGCCGAGATCATTTTTTCTTCGAGGCGCCGATTCACTTCGTCCTCCGACCAGAAATAGCCAATACGATTTTGCACCCACTCGAAGTACGAGACGGTCACGCCGCCGGCGTTGCAGAGGATATCGGGAATAACGAAAACACCGTTCTTCTTAAGGATCTTGTCCGCCTCGGGCGTGACCGGGCCATTGGCGCCCTCGGCCAGAATCCGGCATCTGACCTGATGCGCGTTTTCTTGAGTGACCTGGTTTTCCAGGGCGGCCGGGACCAGGATATCGACGCTCGCGTGCAGGACCTCTCCGGGTTCTACTTTTCTGACACCCGGGAAACCCAGCACCGACTTCGTCTTTTCAACATGCAGGATCAATTTGGGAATATCAATTCCCTCGGGACTGTGCACGGCCCCGGTTACGTCGGACACATATGTAAAGCGCACCCCCAACTCGTGAAGCAGCCGGGCCGAGATGGAACCGACGTTGCCGAAACCCTGTACCGCTGCAGTCGCCTGGGACAAATCGAGTTTTAGATGTCTGGCGGCTTCCCGGGTGGCAATCATCACGCCCCGGCCGGTGGCCTCATTACGGCCGAGCGAGCCGCCGAGATTGATGGGTTTGCCCGTAACCGTGCCCGGCACCGGATGGTTTTCCCTCATCGAATAGGTGTCCATGAACCAGGCCATCACCTGCGGGCCGGAACCGACATCAGGCGCCGGTATGTCCTGGTCCGGGCCGAACAGGTCGACCATGTCGCCCACGTACCGACGGGTCAGCCGTTCCAGTTCACCGTCGGAAAGCTCCTGCGGGTCACAGATGATCCCCCCCTTGGCGCCGCCGAAAGGGATATTCACCACGGCGCATTTCCACGTCATCCAGGAAGCCAGCGCCTGTACTTCGTCCAGCGTCACATCCGGGTGAAAGCGAATCCCTCCCTTGGCCGGCCCGCGGGCAATCGAATGCTGCACGCGGTAGGCCGTAAACATGCGGTAACCGCCGTCATCCATACGGACAGGGAGGTTGACGATAGTGCTTCTGCGCGGAACCTTTATGAAATCGAGAAGGTGGGGGTCAATATGCATCTTGGCCGCGGCAGCGTCAAACTGCTTCATGACGTTTCCGAAAACGGAAATAGGAATAGTGGTGTTTTTTCGCTGTACCACCATCCGCGAGTGCTTCTTCCTGGTCGATCCGCCGGCCCCGGGGTTTGTCCGGACATTGGCCGTCTGCTTTTTAGGCATCTTGTTTATCTCTCCTTTTCCTGGTCACTTTTCTGCGAATTGATAAGCCCCTGGAGTCACCATCGTAGTACCGCCAGAGCCGGTCCGCGCCGTTTTTTATGCCGATTCGACCGGATCTCTGGATGTTGGCGACGGTAGTGAAACGGTCCTCAAGGTAAATTACATCCCCGGTCAGATCATACCCGTTCTGGTTTCTGGTAAGGCCAAAAGAACGGCAGAACTTGCCCGGCCCGTTGAGAAGGTCGAGAGGGTTCTTCCCGGGGGAATTTTTCCGCATAATCTCCATGCCGGACACCGGCTCCGCCGCGCGCAGAAGCAACGCCGCCGGCGTGCCCTCCGGTTCGGTAACGAAGTTCAAGCAGTAGTACATACCGTAGATGAAGTATATGTAAGTAAATCCGGGCAGACCGAACATGACTTCATTGCGCTCGGTTTTTCCGTTCGCGGCGTGGCAGGCGGGGTCATTCCGGCCGATGTAGGCTTCCACCTCGACTATCTTTGCCGACAGCGTACCCGCTGGCGCATGATAGACTATGTACTTGCCCAGAATCTCCGGCGCCACCTCGAGAGTCGACCGGTTATAAAAAGAGCGTTGCAGTTTCCCGGGTTTCTTTGGTGACATAAGCGGCCACTCGCACTAATCATCGCATCCGGTAATAGCGCTGGGAACCAGGGCCGTGGCGGCCTCGAAATCGAAACCGACCTCTTCCGGGCGGTGGGCATCGGAACCCAGGCGCACCACTTCCACACCGGCTTTTTTGGCGGCGTTAATCATTTCCATTTGGGGATAGTAATCGTCGCGGCCGTGCCGCAGGGCGGCGGTGTTGATTTCTATCCCGGTGCCCGTCTCCGACAGCACCGTAAAGAGTTCGTCGAGGTACGGGCGGTGCGCCGTGGCCACTCCGCTGCCGTAATATGGAACCGCCTTTCGCTTGTAATAGTCGAGATGGGCGATGCTGTCGAACAAGCCCGTGCGGGCCGCTTTGGTCACCTGGTGAAAATACAGCTCGAAAAACTGCTCCGGGCTGTAAATGTCGAATGCGCCTTGCACATCGCCGTGCCCCCAGAGGCATTTGTTGCCGAGTTGGTGTATCCCGCACAGAAAATAGTCGAATGGGTAGCGTTCCCGGACCAGGGCGGCGGCCTCCTCGGCCACATCATGCCAGCCGAATTCCAGGCCCAGTTTGACCGATAATCCCAGCGGATAAAAGCGCTCATGGGCCGCCCTCACCGCGGCGACGTAGGCGGCAAGGCTGTCCGGGCCGATCTGCTTTTTTTTACCGTCGATGCGGATATAGTTGTCGCTGTAGTTGACGGCATAATTAGTGTCATAGTGCGTCGTGAAGCATATCTCGGCCAGGCCGCGCTTGAGCGCCGCGCGGCAATAATCCTCGACCGAACCGACGGCATCGACCGAAAAGTCACAGTGACAGTGATAGTCGCTTACCCCCGCAAATGGCAGCGCCGTTATGTTGTCGAATTCCGGCGAATCAGACAAAGTATCGTCCCGTCAAAAATGGATTGTCGTTCCTTTCGGCCCCGACCGTCGTTCGCGGGCCATGTCCTGGATAACACACAATCGCATCCGGCAGTTTCAATATTTTTTCTTCAATCGATTCGAGCAAACGGCGGAAGGAACCGCCGGGAAGGTCGGTGCGTCCGACCGAACCGTAAAAAAGCGTGTCGCCGCAAAACAACAGCCCCTGCGTTTCGTCCAGATAACAGACACCCGCCGGCGAGTGGCCGGGTGTCATGAGAACCCTGAGAGTTATGCCGGCCGGCTCGATAAGTTCTTCGTCGACCACCAGGTGATCGGGCACCGGCGCCACGATCGGTCGACCCACCAGGGCGGATACGTTGGCCGAAGGATTGGCCAACACGTCCTGTTCCCCCTTGCCGACGTAAACCGGCACCTGAAAACGGCCCTTGATGTCGGCAAGGGCGGCAAAGTGGTCGGCATGCCCGTGAGTCAGCAGAATGGCGCGAGGTGTGAAACCGGCCTCGGCGATGGCGCCGATGATGACCTCGGGTTCGGCGCCCGGATCGATTATAAGCCCCTCGGCGGTCCTATCATTCCAGTAAAGGTAGCAGTTCACCGCAAAGGGGCCGAGTTCCAGGGTACTGATCTTCATAGCAGATGAAAAAAGATAGCCGATGACCGTACAAAGTCAATCCATATTTCCGGGTGTTGCCCGCGGAATGCCGCTGCCGGCCACGGCCTTATCGATCTCGCCGACAAGGCCGCTATTGTGAAAATAATCACTTTATCCTTGCCTTTGGGGTTGACTCAGTTATATTATTTCCTTAGACTTGGCTTCCCGGAAAGACCAGGCGAGGTGTTTTACATGACTACGGATTTGAAAAGCGAATTGCCGGATATCAGGACCAGGCTTGAAAAACTAGCGAGGTATCTTTGACCTCGAAGAGCGCACAAAAAAGATAGCCGAGCTGGAGAAGAAAACCACCTTGCCCGGCTTCTGGGACAACAACGCCGTCGCCCAGGCTGTCCTCAAGGAAATTTCCTCACACAAGAAGTGGGTTGAGTCGCACGCCAGGTTCGTATCTGACCTGCAGGACCTCGAAGAACTGCTCGAAATGGCCGATCACGAGGCTGGAAACGACCTCAAGGAACTCCAGTCCCATCTGGACGATCTGGCAACGGGGCTGGCCGCTTTTGAATTTTCGGCCATGCTATCGGGCCCCGACGATTATCGCGACGGCATTCTTAGTATCCACCCCGGCGCCGGCGGCACCGAGTCCCAGGACTGGGCCGATATGCTCTTCCGGATGTACAACCGCTGGGCCGAGCGCAAGAATTTCAAGACGGAGTTGATTGACTACCAGCCCGGCGAGGAAGCCGGCCTGAAATCGGCCACGATCGAAGTCAAGGGCGAGTATGCCTACGGCCTTCTCAAAGCGGAGTCAGGCGTCCACCGCCTGGTGCGCATCTCCCCCTTCGACGCCAATGCCCGCCGGCATACGTCGTTTGTCTCGGTCCACGTATATCCGCTGGTAGAAGACAATATCGAAATCGAAATCAAGGACGAGGAAATTCGCATAGACACTTTCCGCGCCTCCGGGGCCGGCGGCCAGCATGTCAACAAGACCTCCTCCGCCATCCGCATCACACACGTCCCCACCGGAATCGTCGTCACCTGTCAATCCGAACGGAGCCAGTACAAAAACAAGGATTCCGCCATGACCGTGCTGAAATCGCGCCTGTACCAGCTTAAAAAGGAAGAAGAAAACAAGCGGATGGAAAGATTTGAAAAAAGCAAGAAGAAAATCGAATGGGGCTCACAGATAAGGTCGTATGTTTTCCATCCGTATAACATGGTCAAAGACCACCGCACTTCGGTGGAGACCGGCAACGTACAGGCCGTTATGGACGGAGACATCGACCGCTTCATCGAGGCTTACCTCGCTGATCCCGAGATTAACGTGAGCTGAAGGACTTAAGCGATAAGACGATTTTTGTATTCATAATTTGAGTCTCGCAACAGGAGCCGGGCATGAGTGCTTTATCAGAAATAAAAGAACGCGCCAGAGCCAAAAAACGCCGGGTAGTGCTGGCCGAAGGGTGCGAACCGCGGACCATTCAGGCCGCCAGAATGATCCTGGCAGAGCGGATCGCCGCCGTTACCCTTATCGGAAATCAAAGCGAAATCGGAAAACTGGCTGACCAACATGATCTCAATCTCGCTGACGTCACCGTCGTCAACCCACCGGACTCACCGGACTATGATGAGTACGTGGCGGACTTGATGGAACTGCGCAAGCACAAGAAAATCACCGCCGACGAAGCCAGAAAGACAATCGCTATGCCGCTTTATTTCGCGGCCATGCTGGTCCGCCATGACAAGGCCGATGCTTCGGTAGCCGGGGCCGTCAATACCACCGGCGATGTCCTGCGGGCCGCCATCCAGGTCCTTGGTCTCATGGAAGGCATCAGAACCGTGTCGAGCTGTTTTATGATGACCGTGCCCAGGTACCGGGACGAAGAAAACAGGGTTTTTCTTTACGCCGATGGAGCGGTTGTCCCCAACCCCAACCCGGAACAGCTGGCCTCGATCGCCGTCTCGACCGCCCGGACGATGCAGAGTCTTCTGGGAACGGAGCCGCGGATAGCCATGCTGTCTTTCTCCACCAAGGGCTCGGCCAGGCACGCCGACGTGGATAAGGTCGTCCAGGCTCTGGACATACTGAAAAAAGAGCATCCGGAACTGAAGGTCGACGGGGAGCTACAGGTGGACGCCGCCATCGTGCCGGAAGTGGCAAAAAAGAAAGCGCCCGGCTCGGTTATAGCCGGAGATGCCAATATACTCATTTTCCCCGACCTCGACGCGGGGAACATCGCCTACAAATTGACCCAGCGACTGGCCAATGCCACCGCCACCGGTCCCATCATCCAGGGACTGGCCAAGCCGGCCAATGACCTGTCGCGCGGATGCTCCGCCGAGGATATCGTAGACGTGGCCGCCATAGCCACACTGATGAAAGGATAATTCTCTCGCAGTTCCGAGGGCGTGCCCGGGAAGGATGCGATAAAAGGCAAAACCATCAATTATCGCTGACGGGCGAACGCCTCCGGACCTGGGTAATACGAGCTTGCAAAGGCAAAGACGAGTTGACATAGGTCAGGTAATAATGTTATCTTCACCGTTTAAAACAGGTAACTGGCGGTGGGATGGTGCCGCCTTTATGCTTTTCTGAAGGAGTGGAAAATCGTGAGTCCCCTTGTTATCGTTATTATTGCCGTTGTGGTCGTCGCCGCGGCCATCGTGGTGATTGTTCTGAAAAACTATCGTAAGGTCGGGCCCAACGAGGTCCTCATTATTTCGGGGGGTAAGAAGCGCTCGGTAAAACTGCCCGATGGAACCACCCGTGAGGTCGGTTACCGCATCCGTATCGGCGGGGGCACTTTCGTGAAGCCGTTTATTGAGCAGGCGGAAATTCTGCCCCTGGAGATTATCCCGATGGATATTCGAGTGGATGACGCCATTTCCACCAACGGCATCCGCTGTACGGTGCGGGGAACGGCAGAAGTCAAGATAGCCGGGGACGAAGGCTCCATCCATCTGGCCGCCGAGCAGTTCCTGGGCAAACCCCTGACGGACATCCGCGACGTCGCCCTGCGCACGCTGGAGGGTTCCTCGCGCGCCCTGATCGGCACCCAGAACCTCGAGTCCCTGAACAAAAACCGGAAGGACTTTGTCGCCCGGGTCTCTGAGGATGTCAGCGCCTATTTCACCAACATGGGTCTGAAACTGCTCTCGTTCAACCTCAAGGAAATCACCGACCCGTCCGGTTACCTGGAAGCCCTGGGTAAACCGCGCATCGTCGAGGCCCGCCGCGACGCTGAAGTCGCCGAAGCCGAGGCCGCTCGCGATGCCATCATCAGATCGGCGGACGCAAAAAAAGAGGGAGATGTTGCCAAAATTCTGGCTGACACCAAGGTGGCCGAGGCCAACCAGGACTTCGAAGTCAAGAAAGCCGAACTGCAGAAAGAACTCAATCGGAAAAAGGCTGATGCCGATTTCGCCTATGAACTCGAACGCCACAAGCTCAACCAGGGACTCCAGGCTGAGGAAGCCAAAGTAAAAATGATCGTGAAGGACTCCGACATCGCGCTGGAGAAAAAGGAAATCGAACGCATCGAGCAGGAACTCGAGGCCACCGTGCGAAAACCCGCCGCCGCCGAGCAGTATCGTCTGGAGGCGGAGGCCAAGGGCATGGCCGAAGCCAAGCGCATCCAGGGCTTAGTGGAAGCCGAGCTCGTCGCCAAGGTCGGCCGGGCCGAAGCCGAGGCCCTGCGTCAGAAAGCCGAGTCCTGGAACGCTTATTCGCAGCCGGCCCTGCTGCAGATGATGTTCGAGAAACTGCCCGACCTCGCCCGGGAGATGGCCGCACCCATATCCAAGGTCGAAAAGATTATCATGGTTTCCAACGACGGCACGATGGGCACTTCCAAAATCACCGGGGAACTGGCGTCGATGATGAGCCAGTTGCCGACGGTGGTGAAATCGCTCTCCGGCCTCGACCTTGAAGATTGGATCAAAAAACTGGCCGAAAAGGGCAAAGGCGAAAATAGTAAAACTCCAGAGAGCCCGTCCTCGACGAGCGGTCCCAACAAGGAATAAGAGATGATTTCTAACAGGATTGGGCGGCTGGAGCTCTCTCCGACCCTGCGCATCAA
>Ga0224495_10001201_pt1 | contig 18731 bp, 18 predicted proteins | sample SF_Jul11_sed_USG_FD_168128 | JGI IMG/M metagenome (GOLD analysis project Ga0224495, IMG submission 168128) | Sediment microbial communities from San Francisco Bay, California, United States - SF_Jul11_sed_USGS_4_1 | ecosystem: Environmental > Aquatic > Marine > Sediment | place: USA: California... | reverse complement strand
GAAATAGCTGCAGTAAGCTCGATATTCAAAGGGAAAAAAGCAATTTATCTGGTTCCACTAAAGGCTATTGCAGAAGAGAAATATGCTGATTTCAGAGCAAAATATTCGAGCCTGGGGATAAAAATCGCTATCTCGACCAGGGATAGAAGGGGATACGATCCGGATCTGGAAAAGGGGGATTTCGATCTGGGAATTTTGATCTACGAGAAATTCAACCAGCTTCTTCTTAAAAACCTGGATATTTTAAAAAACATAGACCTATTAATAATTGATGAGCTGCAGATGATCGGGGATTATTCACGGGGTCAGGTTTTAGAGCTGGCTTTGATTAAGACTCTTCTGTCAGGTTACAAACCACAGATAATAGGATTCTCAGCGGTTTTAGGAGAGGTCGAAAGGTTAGCTTCCTGGCTGGGGTGTAAATTGATTATGGAGAAGAAAAGGCCGGTTGAGTTATTCCAGGGTATTTTATATAAAGGAAAATATATTTACAAAGGATACAATTCTCAGGAAGAGGGGGAGGAAGAGTTTGCCGAGGTCGAGAGTGAAAAATCAGAAGAACTTCTTTTTCCCAACATTCAAAGATTACTGAATGAGGGTGAACAGGTTTTGGTTTTCCTGAAAAGCAGGAATGAAACCGTGAAGATGGCTTTGCTATTTTCTGAAAAATTGGAAGGAAAGCCAGCAGTTGAAGCTTTAGAAAAGTTAGAGGAGTTAGAAGATACCAGCCTTAAACGGAAACTTCTACAGTGTATGCAGAAAGGGGTAGCTTTTCATAATGCAGATTTATCCTGCGAGGAAAGAAAGATCGTGGAATCTTCTTACCTTGAGAAAGAAACAAATCTGATTTTTGCAACCAGCACCCTTTCACTGGGAGTTAATCTTCCAACCAGGACTGTATTTATCGAGAGCTTGAAATACGAGAGCGGGGAATTTACGGACAAAGGCATACTTGTCCCCCTGACCTGGAGCGAATACGAGAATATGTCCGGCAGAGCAGGAAGGTTCGGGCTGGAAGATGAATTTGGCAGGTCGGTTCTTCTGGCAGGCAATCAGTTTCATTTCGACTCTCTCTGGGAACGATATGTGGAGGGTAAAGAGGAAAAATTAGCTCCGGTTCTGGATAGAACCGATTTAGAGGATATCGTTCTCGATCTGGTATCCTCAGGACTGGCGCAGGATTATTCCAGGCTGGAAAAAATCCTGAGGTCTTCTTTTTCTGCTGAGAGATTGTCAAAAGAGAAAGATATTATAAAAAACAAGATTGAAAAATTAACCGAAAATAGAGTGTTGATCTCCGATGAAAAAGGGAATTTGTCTGCAACTACTCTGGGTAAAACGATTTCTTTGCAGGGGATAAAAATTAAAACCGGATTAGCCATATTAAGAAAGCTGGAAAAAGAGGCTGCATCTGTAACATTTAATCCGACTCTCGACCTGCTGGACTGGTTTTATGAGCTTTTGAAGACCCCGGATGGTCGAAAAATATATGTTCCTCTAACATATTATGAGATAGAGAAAAGAATTTACCAGACTAAACTTAAAGAAAAATCCAGACAAATACCGTTTAAAGAAGAGTTGAAAAAGTTTTTAGCTAATCCTGTTCATCTGACTTCAAAAGAACTATCCAGACTTAAACTAACATTACTTTTCTGCGACTGGCTTACACCTATAACAGTACTCGACCTGGAAAATGAATATTTTGTCAGGAGTGGTTTTATATCTCAAACAGCAGGCGAGCTTGCCTGGCTTTTAGATTCGTCTGCTGCAATTGCCCGGATTTCAGATGCCGGGACGAATTTAGAAAAAAACTTAAAAGAGCTATCCCTACAGGTCCTGTTCGGGATCGATAAAGATATGGTTGAGCTGGCTAAATTGAAACTTCCTGGTCTGGGAAGGGATTATCTATGGAAGCTATCCCGTAAAGGGATTAACTCAAAAAAACGGATCGAAGAGATGGATATTGAAGAGTTAAAAAAGATAATCCCAGAAAAGATTGCCTTAAGATTAAAAGAGGTGATAAAGTTAATCGAAAAAGACCATAAAGGTAGGGGCTTATTGCAATACACCCCTACTTCTGATGTCCGGAGAAAAGGATTCTTCATAAGCAGGCTGGTTCTGGATGGAAGTCTGATAAAAGGGAAATATACAGTAATTATTAATGGTAGAAGAATTCTGCTCAGCTGTAAGAGTTTTAAATATCTGTTCAAATTAGTCTGGGCAATATATAATAAAGAAGGGGGCTGGATACATAAATTAGATTTAGAGGAAGGAGAAAATCAGGGGAAATATATTTATCGGCTGAAAAAAGAGCTTTCCGATTCCGAAAAACTTCTCATTGAGAATAACAGGGTTGGATGTTACAGGTTAAATTTGAAAAAAGAGCAGATTCAACTGAATCTAAAGGCACTTGAAAATTTTCAGGATTTCGAGATAGAACAGTTACTTAATGAATTAAAACCAATTGACTCTATTTCATTGATATAAAATTAATTGCAGAGCCATCTTAAATTAATACTTTAAGTAGAATTACTATATATATTTAGATTTTAATTGACAACTTAAGCTGAGTTCCATTATTTTCTGCCAGGCTCAGAATATAATATGCAGAAAAAACAGATTCTTATCATAGGGTTGGTTTTAATCGGTGTAGTAGTCTTATACTTAGTTCTTAAGGTTTCAGAGAAAAAGAAAGAGGATTCAAGAGCAGTTTTTCAGACGGAGATAATAGTCAGTCTAAAAGAAGGTTATAGCGTTAAGGATACCATTTTCGAGAGCCTGGATGGTGTAAACCAGCAGGTAGTGGCTCTTATCCATTGGGAATCAAAAGATGGTTTTGACCAGCAGGATAGTTTGGCAGTCTTTGAATCAAAGGGTGGAAAATTAGCGGAAATATTTAACTCGACTGACTGGGTTTTTGAGCTGGGAAATGGTTTTAACGGGGATTATTTTAGAGCAGAGGATATTAATAAAGATAATCTTAAAGAATTTGTGATTACCCGCTCCCAGGGAGGGAACTGCTGGACCTGCTCATCTTTGAGAGTTTTTCAGGTTAAAGATCATAAAGTTATTGAGTTTCTGTCGAATCTTCCAGAAACTCAGGTTATTTACGGGATAATGGATCTGAATAAGGACGGCATAAAGGAGCTTATAATTCTGGATGCTGAATGGGAAGCAAACAGGTACCTGGATCTCTGCCATGCCTGTTCGCCCGCTGTGGATATAATCTATGCCTGGCGAATGAATAAATATGTAGAGTCGTCAATTGAATTTCCCTTTTATTATGATGAAAAAATAAGAGAATATGAGAATGAAATAAGAAAGATGGACTTAACCGAACAGCCTCCGGATTATTACACAGGGAGGGTAATTTCCATCTTTCTGAACTATCTAAAAAAAGGTGATAAGAAAGAAGGGTGGAATGTTCTTCGAAAATATCTGACGGATGACCAATTGAATAATAGAGTTTCCCGGGGTAGAGAACTGGCAGATGATGTTTTAAGAGAGATACAACGAAGACATTTCGCAAAACCATAAAGAAACAAGGAGGAAAAAATGGAGCCGTATAAAAATTTCTTCAGGCACTGGGGTAATGTACATAATATCACGACTAAGGTTATGAAACTCTTTCCAGAGGATAAAAAGGATTTTAAGCCTGCAGAACCGATGATGACAGCTATGGAGCTTATGAAGCATATTGCCACTGTGGAGAAAACCTTCCTGGAGAGCTGTAAAAAAGGTTCAATCGAGTATGACGATTTTGGAAAATACGGGAAAATAGATTTTGATGACCTAAAGAGCTTGATTGATTATTTTGAAAAAACACATAAAGAGGTCGACGCGTATTATTCCCAGGTGGGGGATAAGGGTATGGAGAAAATAATCAAGACACCCTGGGGTGATTCGCCAGCATTTCATCAGCTCTCCGGTGCCTATGACCACGAATGGCATCACCGGGGACAGCTTTATGTTTATTCAAGGCTTTTAGGGATTGAGCCGCCTTTTGTATTTGATTATCCACAGTAATATAAAAAAAGTAAAATGTAAGATTGAAAATTACTACCTCACCCAGCCCTCTACTTACAGAGGAGAGGGGAGAGGATTTGTAGAGACGCATAGAATGCGTCTCTTTTTTTTCCCAAGAAGACAGTTGACAAATAAGTTTAATTTACTATTTTAGCTCACAAAGTAATTCTTTAATCAGAGATAAGGAGGATATTTTGAAGGAATTTAAAACCGAACAGATTAGAAATATAGGAGTGGTAGCGCATGGGGGTGCAGGTAAGACCTCCCTGGTGGAGGCAATGGCTTTTACTGCAGGGCTGACCAACCGCATCGGGAGTGTAGATGAGGGGAATACGATTTCAGATTTTAATGATGATGAGATATCTCGAAAGATTTCGATTTCCACCTCGCTTTTACAGTTTGAGTGGAAGAATAACAAGTTCAATCTGGTGGATATGCCTGGTTATGCAGATTTCGTAGGAGAGATATTATCCGGTTTAAGGGTAACCGAAACCGCCCTGATTCTGGTTTCTGCCATCTCAGGAGTAGAGGTGGGAACAGAACAGGTCTGGTCAATCGCCGAAAAATACGGTATCTCCAGAGCTTTTTACATCAACAAACTGGATAAAGAACATGCGGAGTTTGAAAAAATTATCACGGATTTACAGAAAAGACATAGCCATAATGCTGTTCCGGTTCAAATGCCCATTGGTGTAGGATTGAATTTCAAAGGGATAATAGATCTGATAAAGATGAAAGTCTACCTGTTCGAGGGTAAAGAGGCTAAGGAAGGTAAAATCCCTCAGGAGCTGGAGGAAAAAGCTAAAAATGCCAGGGAGAAGCTGGTTGAAATTGTGGCGGAAGCGGATGATAGTCTTCTGGAGAAATTTTTCGATAAAGGGGCATTGACAGAAGAGGAGTTTAACACCGGCTTACGACAGGGAATTGCCGCTCATAAGATTTTTCCCATCTTCTGCGGTTCCGCTACGAATAACTGGGGAGTAAAATATCTTTTAGATCATATCGGGGATTTCTTTCCGGCACCGTCTGATTTCAAAGAGATTAAAGGTAAGAAGCCTGATTCGGATAAAGAGAATATTTTGAAGATATCATCTGATGGTCCACTGGCATCAATGGTTTTTAAAACCGTATCTGAACCACATGTTGGCGAGCTGTCTTTCCTGAAAGTATTCTCGGGAAAGTTAAAAACAGGAGATGATGTTTTCAATTCGAGTACCAATTCAACGGAACGAATAGGTCAGATTTATTCTATGAACGGAAGGGACAGAAGAGAAACCGGATTTATCATAGCGGGGGATGTAGGAGCACTGGTTAAACTTAAAAATACTCATACCGGCGATACGCTGTGTGACAAAAAGGATACGATTGTGCTTCAAAAAGTCGAATTCCCTACTCCGGTGATTAACTTAGCCATCAGACCCAAATCCAAAGGAGATGAAGAGAAGATCGCCAATGGTTTTTCCAAACTGCACGAAGAGGACCCTACTTTCATTATGGAAGTGGATGCGGATATAAAGCAGACTATTATCTACGGTCAGGGAGAACTTCATTTAGAGATAATCGTGGACAGGTTGAAAAGAAAATTCGGAGTCGAGGCAGAAATTGAGAAACCCAGAATCCCGTTCAGGGAGACGATCAAAGCCAGGGTTGAGGCTCAGGGTAAATATAAAAGACAGTCCGGGGGAAGGGGCCAGTATGGTGATTGCTGGCTGAGATTAGAGCCCCTGGGAAGAGGCGAGGGATTTCAGTTTGTGAATGAAATCGTAGGTGGAGCCATCCCCTCCAAGTACGTACCGGCAGTGGAAAAAGGTGTGGTAGAAGCTATGAATGAGGGGGTAGTAGCAGGTTATAAGACAGTGGATTTGAAAGTTACAATTTATGATGGAACTTATCACGAGGTCGATTCCTCGGACATGGCTTTTAAAATCGCCGGTTCCATGGGGTTTAAAAAAGCCGCTATTGAGGCAAAGCCAGTGCTGCTCGAGCCGATATATATAGTAGAGGTAACTGTTCCAGAGGAGTTTATGGGTGACGTGATGGGAGACCTGTCTTCCCGCCGAGGAAGGATTTTGGGAATGGAAAGCGATGGAAGGTTCCAGAAGATAAAAGCCCAGGTACCCTTAGCTGAATTATATAGATACTCAACCACACTGCGCTCATTAACACAGGGCAGGGGGCTTCATTCCCGTTCTTTTTCACATTACGAGGAAGTGCCCAGAGAAATCACGGATAAAATAATCAAGGAAGTACAAGCAGCCAAGGAAAAGGAACAGAAATAATAAAAAATAAAATAAATCATAAATACAACCAGTGGGGTGTATCAACTATGCAAATGCAAGCATTATCACATAGGAGGTGCTCCTGAAAATCTGGCAGGTGTAACGTAAAAATAAAAACTGACAAAAAAAGCTTGACAAACATATAATGGAAATGTTATTAGATTCCGAAATATTAAACAGTTACTTTAACAAGGAGGTGAATGCTGATAAAATTGTGAGTTGATTTAGAAAACCAGATAACAAACCTTTAAAACGAGGAAGGGATATGAAAAAGGTTATAGGATTAACCGTAGTGTTAATGGTATTCTTTTTAGCAGCGAATGTTCAGGCAGTGGACCTGAAGGGAAAATTTGCCTTAAGCGGTGCCGGTGGTCTGGCTATGCCCATGGGAGATTTTAACGATTTTTACAAGATGGGTTTTGGTGGTGGAGTTGAAGCTGAATATTTTGTTTTGTCTCAGCTTTCCGCAGGGGGTAATTTCACCTATAATATGTTCTCTCTGGATGATGAATTCGCAGAAGATTCTGACGATGAGAAGTACAAGATTATGACCTTTGGAGCGTTTGGAAAGTATATTTTTATCACCGAAGGGAAATTCCTCCCTTATGGTAAATTTGGTTTCAATTTCAATACTCCTAAATTTGCAGACGAAACCGGAGATACCAAAATGGGAATCAGCATAGGTGGGGGTGGAATGTATATGGCAAGCGAAATGGTCGGAGTGGGTGCAGAAGTAATGTTCCATAGCATCTTCACCGAGGGCAGCTCGACCCAGTATTTAACCTTTTATGGGAAAATATCGGTTTTTCTTGGAGCGAAATAAGAGACAACAGGTCAGCAAAGCCCCGATACAAATCGGGGCTTTTTTATTACAGTAAAAATTTGCTGTCTTATATTCTTGAATATTCTCTGGTCAGAAATAGAGAAATCCTAAAAAATCACTTGACAGTTATAAATCAAAGTTTTATTAATCTGCCATAGCTAATTTTAACTTTTAGAAAGGAGGTGGAACTCAAGAAAAGTATAGTTAATTAAAAACCAATAACGTAACTTAACAAGAGAGGGAGGAGTTATGAAAAAAGTTTTAATAGTTTTAGTGTCACTGTTCTTTTTGGTATTATCTTCAAATTTATTCGCACAGATGAAAACAGAAAAAGGAAGGATTGAGTTAGGAGGAAGTGCTGGTTTTTATACTTCTTCAGTTTCTTATGATGGAGAACATCAGTTTTCTGAAACGGAGTTCAGCTTTTATCCGAGAATGGGCTTTTTTATTATAGATAAGTTTGAAATTGAACCTCAGCTGGTTTTTAAGACATATAGTTTTAACCCAGAGGGAGGTGAATCAGGTACTGTATCACACTTTGGAGGTATTTTCAGCTTGAGTTATAATTTCGAAGGAAACGGCAGTATGGTTCCTTTTGTTTTCGCGGGAATTGGAGTTCTAACTAACTCAATAACAGACGAAGAAGACATAAAAGCAAGTTTAATCCTGCCTGAGGTGGGAGTTGGATTGAAAGCATTCTTTAATAATAATTGGGCCTTCCGTTCAGAAGCGTTTTTTAATCATATGACCAATGGAGGACGGTTAGGATTTGGATACACAGGGTTAGAGGATTTGAAGAACAATACTTTTGGATTCAGATTAGGTTTCTCTGTTTTCCCAAAGTAGTTTGTTGATTACCTCATGAGAAAATGCTGGATAGTTTTTAGAGCCAGCATTTTTTATTTTATTATAGCTGAAGTCTTCGCCTTCTAAGAAAGAAGAATGAAGTCACAAGTTCTTGACGATCCATTATGTCCTTCTTAACTCGACATTGAAAGGTTGTAAAGCGTATTGCGATACACCCATACAGTTTTTTATTAGGGGCTTTTTTTGCAGTAAAAATTTACTGTCTTATATTCTTGAATATTCTCTGGTTAGAAATAGTGAAATCTTAATAAAAGACTTGACAGAAGGAAACAAAAGATTTAATTGATTACCAAAATAACTTTTAACCTGGTTAGAAGGAGGTGTATCTCAACAAAAACCTGGTAGTTTTAGTAACCTTCAACATTTTTTAAGGGATAAAATATGAAGAAAACGTATGTGCTGATTATAGTTGTTATGGTTATATCATTTCTCGCTTTGAACGCCAATGCCTTTGATGGTAAGAGAAAAGGTTTCATTTTAGGGGGTGGGATTGGACCAGGGGTTACCTTATTGAAATCGACTGTGTCATACTCTAGCTGGTTTGATGAGCATGAGTACAGCGAGTCATCGGACTGGGAGAGCAAATTTGGGCTTATAACTAATTTCAAGATAGGATATGCACCTTCTGATCATGTTGAAATATACTTCACGGTGAAAGATTCCTGGTATGGAAGCACAATTTACTGGGGGGGGCTGGAAAGTGAAGATGTAGTTATGGCGAGCGGTTTCTGGGGTCCGGGAGTAACTTATTATTTCAAACCGGAAGCACCTTCTTATTTTATAACTGGTGGGTTTGGATTGTCAACCTTGTCCCTTCCATTCGAATCTGACGCCGAGATCAAGTTTGGCGGTGGTGTGTTCGCAGGAGCGGGATACGAATTCGCACGTCATTATAGTGTTGAATTGGATTTAATGTGGGGTAAAGTCAGCAATTTTGCTTTGTTTGGGATTGACGAAGATACTAGTGTATTGACTGTAGCGCTTACATTTAATGCTTTAGCATTCTAAGCGATAGGAAATCTGGGATATTAAGGTTGTTTGGTTGGTTCGGGAATTATATTTCCCGAACCAATTTAATTTAAGGGTTAGCTCACAGATTTCTATTGCCTTTTTGGATGGATTCTATTAAATATAAAAAGAAATAGATTCTCTGAAATCCAGGAAACGGATACGTAGAAGAAGAAAGAAAAAGGAGGATTAGAAATATGTCCGGTCATTCGAAATGGGCAACCATAAAAAGAAAAAAAGAAAAAACTGATGCAGAAAGAGGAAAGGTATTCACCAAGCTAATCAAGGAGCTAACCATAGCAGCCAGGCATGGTGGGGGTGATCCCGATGGAAATCCCAGACTGCGGTCAGCGATTCTGGCAGCCAAGAATGCTAATATGCCGGCAACCAATATCGAAAGGGCAATCAAGAAGGGAACCGGCGAGCTTCCCGGTGTATCCTATGAAGAGGTTAACTATGAAGGGTATGGGCCGGGAGGGGTAGCGATTCTGGTTGAGGTCACCACTGACAATAAAAACCGCACTGTTTCCGAGATAAGAAATATATTTTCCAAAAATGGCGGTAATTTAGGTGAGGTTGGATGCGTAGGCTGGATGTTCGAGAAAAGAGGACTGTTAAATGTCGACAGAAAACAGATAGAAGAAGACAAGCTCCTGGAGATGGTTCTGGATGCCGGGGCTATTGATATGAGGTCCGAGGAAGATTATTATGAGATTGTAACCCCATATAATCTTTTTGAGGAAGTTAAACAGGCGGTGGAAAAGAATAAGGTGAGTTATTCCAATGCAGAGTTAACCATGCTGCCTCAGACTACAGTAAAATTGGAAGGCAAAGAAGCCGAGCAGATGATTAAGTTAATGCAGTCACTGGAAGAACATGACGATGTGCTGAAGGTTTATGCCAACTTCGATATTGCTGAAGATATAATGGAGAGGATAAGCGCTCAACTTTAAAAAGGCAAAACAACTTTGACCAACAGTAATTTAATTATACTGGGAATAGACCCGGGAAGTACTGTTACCGGTTATGGAATAATAAAAGAAAATCAACAAAAAACGACTCTGGTTGAGTACGGGGTAATAAAAGTTTCACCCAGGAAACCTTTACCTGAGAGATTACAGGATATTTTCTCCGGTTTAAATGATATCATTGAAAAGATAAAACCTCACCAGATCGCAGTGGAGAAGGCGTTTTACAGCAAAAACGCAAAATCAGCCCTGGTGATGGGTGAGATAAGAGGCATTGCCTTGCTTTCTGGTGCACAGGCAAAAATCCCTCTGGCAGAATATTCTCCCAGAGAGATTAAATTTTCTATTGTTGGAACGGGAGCTGCCTCCAAAGCGCAGGTGCAGTATATGGTTAAAAATATATTAAACCTGAGAACATTACCTGAACCTGAAGATGCCTCTGATGCTTTAGCTATAGCATTATGTCATCTGGGTAAGTTAAAGACTAAAAAGCGGTTAAAGAGTCTGGAGACGAAGAGTTGATAGCTCATTTAGAAGGTATTTTAGTAGAGAAAAATCCCACCCAGTTGATCCTGGAGGTAAACGGAGTGGGATATTGTGTTAATATACCCATCTCTACATATGAAAGAATCGGCGAGCCGGGTTCCAGGGTCAAAATAATCACCTATCAATATGTACGTGAAGATTGCCTGCAGCTTTATGGATTTTTCACTCCGGAGGAGAAATCTCTTTTCGAGATTTTGATTTCCGTAAATGGAGTGGGTCCTAAAACGGGTCTAGGGATTTTATCTTTTATATCAGTAGGGGATTTTCAAAGAGCGATAGTTGAGGAGGAGTTAGATTTCCTTAGAAATATTCCAGGGATAGGTAAAAAAACCGCCCAGAGACTGGTGGTAGAGTTAAAAGAGAAATTAGGAAAGTTGGAATTCAAAAAGGATATGAAGCTCAAGTCAAAAGAGCAAGCAGAGGCAGGAGTTATTCAGGAAGCGATTCTAGCATTAATCTCTTTAGGTTATAATCGTTTCGAGGCTAAGAAGATCATAGAGAAAGGAAAAGAAGGGATAAAAGGGAAATTAACAGTTGAGGAACTTATTAAAAGAGCCTTAAGGTAGTAAACAGGGGGTAGAGTGCCCTGTATGCTACATATTATCCAATAACAAATATGGCAGAAAGAATTACATCTCCTCAGGTGCTTTCAGAAGAGATAGAACTTGACTTAACCTTACGTCCTACCCGGTTTGACGAATTCGTAGGACAGGATAAAGTGAAAGAAAACCTGAAGATATTTATTCAGGCAGCCAAGGAAAGAAAAGAAGCCTTGGAACATACTTTATTTTACGGACCTCCCGGTCTGGGAAAAACAACCTTAGCTTTTATTATAGGTAAGGAGATGGGAGTTAACGTTAAATCTACATCCGGTCCTATAATGGAAAGGCCAGCTGATTTAGCCGGGATTCTTACAAATCTCCAGAAAGATGACGTGTTATTTATAGATGAGATTCACCGTCTCAGTCACGTGGTTGAAGAATATCTCTACCCGGCTATGGAGGATTTTACTTTGGATATAATGATAGAAAAGGGGCCCTCTGCCAGGTCAGTGAAGATAAACCTGAACCATTTCACACTTATTGGTGCCACTACACGGGCTGGTCTTTTAACCTCTCCTTTAAGGTCAAGGTTCGGCGTAGTCAGCCGGCTTGATTTTTATCCCCCGGAGGATTTATATAAGATCGTCCAGCGTTCGGCCAAGATATTGAATGTTTTTATCACAGATGAAGGAGCACTGGAGATCGCAAGAAGAGCAAGAGGGACTCCCCGGGTAGCTAACAGGCTCCTGAGAAGGGTCAGGGATTTTGCTCAGGTTAAAGCTAAGGGGAAAATTGACCGCAAAGTAGCAATTGAGGCTTTAAAGATGCTGGATGTGGATGAGATAGGATTAGATGAGATGGACAAAAGGATTTTAGAGGTGATTATTCAGAAGTTTAAAGGCGGGCCTGTGGGTGTAAATACCATAGCAGTAGCAGTAGGGGAAGAAGAGGATACGATAGAGGAGATCTATGAGCCTTTTTTGATCCAAGAGGGTTTATTAGCCCGAACACCCAGAGGAAGAATAGCCACTGATTTAGCTTATCAACATCTGGAGATCAAAAAGGAATCGAAAGATCAGGGTGAGCTCTTTTAAGTATGGAGATTTTAATTCATATCTGCTGCGGTCCCTGTCTGACTTACCCTTTAAAAAGACTAACCGAGAAAGGTCATACTCTCACCGGTTTCTGGTATAACCCCAATATCCATCCCTACACTGAATATCAAAATAGATTAGAGGCGGCAAGATATCTGGAGTGGTCAAAAGTTTTTCCTATGATTTATGAGGATTTCTATGATTTAGAGGGATTCCTTAAAGAAATACTGCCACATTTAGAGGACCGCTGCAGGTTTTGTTATCAGTTGAGACTGGGGAGAACTGCCCGGGTAGCAAGAGAAAAGGGGTTTGAAGCTTTTTCCACTACCCTTCTGGTTAGCCCGACACAGAAACATGAGATTATAAATGAGATCGGAGAAAAGCTGGCTGAGGAATATAAGATTAAGTTCTTCTACGAGGATTTAAGACCGGGATATTATGAAGGCAAGAATCTGGCGAAGGAGATGAATCTATACCGGCAGAAATACTGCGGGTGTATTTTCAGCGAGAAGGAAAGATATTATAAAGAAAGCTCAAATGCTCAAAAGCTCAAAGGATAAATGAGTTAATTACGCAGGGGTGGAGCTTGTCTCCACCCGTTCTTCAAGTAAATTTTTAAGTTCAAGTAGATTCCAAAGTTCAAGGGAGAGATGTTTGCTCATTTAAGCAAGGTGATAATTTTATTCGGCGTGGTTTTGATTCTTCTGGGTGGAGTTATGTATCTTTTCGGGAGATTACCCTTCCTGGGCAAACTGCCCGGTGATATTCATATCCAGAAGAATAATTTCTCCTTTTATTTTCCCTTAGCCTCCTCCATTTTAATTAGCCTTATTCTTTCCTTGCTTTTTATTCTAATTAATATATTTTTCAGGAAGTAGAAAAATCGACCCACGTTGGGGGCAACGTGGGTTTACTGGTTGAGGATAAACATGGCCGTCGGATCCCCTGACCCGAGGGTAAACTTGCCAGATCAGTCCCGCCTTTGGCGGGATGGTAAACACAGAAAGAACACATGAATTTGCCCAATGAATTGGGCGACTACAATATATGAAATTAACTGATTTTGATTTTAAATTACCCAGGGAGCTAATTGCTAAATATCCTTTAGAAAGAAGGGATTCTTCCAGACTTCTGGTTCTTCATCGCAGAAATGGGATTTTGGAGCATAAGAAGTTCTTTGAGGTTATAGATTATTTAAATCCGGAAGATGTAATGGTGATTAACCAAACTAAGGTTTTCCCGGCAAGGCTGTTTGGAATTAATCAGAAAAATGGAGCTAATTCCGAAGTATTTTTACTGAGAAACATAGAGGATAAAATCTGGGAGGTGTTGCTCAAACCGAGGAAGAAAATTCCTGTTAGCTCAACTATCGTTTTTAATAATGGGAAATTATACTGCGAGATATTAGACTCAAACCATTCGGGGGCAACTTTAGCCCGATTCGATTATGCAGGAGAACTTATTGATCTTCTGGAGGAAATAGGGAATACACCACTTCCTCCTTATATTAAGCGGAAAGCCGACTTAAAGGATAAAGATAGATACCAGACCGTATATGCCAGAGATATTGGTGCGGTTGCTGCTCCTACTGCAGGATTACATTTTACAAAAAACCTTCTGGAGAAAATAAAGGAAAAAGGCGTGGACATCATACCGATCACAATGCATATAGGCTGGGGGACTTTCAGACCTGTGAGAGCCTTAAATATAGAAGAGCATAAGATGGAGGAGGAGTATTTCGAAATAAGCAGAGAATCGGTTGAGAGGATTAATTCAGTTAAAAAAAATAGAGGAAGGGTTTTTGCGGTTGGCACGTCGGTGGTAAGGACGCTGGAGACTATGGCTGAGAGTAAAGGCAAAATCTGTAAAGGATGGACTGATAAGTTCATCTATCCGTCTTATGATTTCAAAATGGTGGATGGGCTGATTACAAATTTTCATCTACCCAAATCAACTCTTTTTCTTCTGGTCTCTGCTTTTGCAGGGAAGGAACTTATATTAAAAGCCTATCAGGAGGCTATAAAGAATGGATACAGATTTTACAGCTATGGGGATGCGATGTTGATTTTATAAATTTTAATTTTCTCAGGATTAGATATGAAGGCAAGAGCAATCATAGTAGCCGCGGGAAAAGGGGAAAGAATAGGTGGAAATGTACCCAAGCAGTTCATTGAGATAAAAAAGAAACCTATCCTTGCCTATACTATTGAGAGATTTGAAAGATGTGAGCAGATTGATGAAATAGTCTTAGTAGTCCCGGAAGATTATATGTCCTTTTGCTCCTACCGGGTGGTGGACGTTTGTGATTTTGTGAAAGTGAAAAAGATTATTGGAGGAGGTAAAGAAAGACAGGATTCGGTTTATAAAGGGCTATCAGCACTGCCTGTAGATACGGATATGGTTTTGATTCATGATGGGGTTAGACCTTTCATTTCTATACAAAAGCTCAGAAAGTTAATAGGGTTGTGCGAGAAAGAAAAAGCTGTTATTCTTGCTCAACCGATAAAGGAGACGGTCAAAAGGGTAGAAGATCATAATGTGATAACAACCTTAGATCGTGAGAAGCTCTGGATAGCACAGACTCCTCAGGTTTTTGAATATAAGTTAATTTTAAAAGCATATAAAAAAGCTTTGGAAGATGGTTTTATCGGAACTGATGATTCCTCCCTGGTGGAAAGGTTAGGATTTAAGGTGAAGGTTTTGGAGGGGGAATACGGGAATATAAAAATTACTACTGCTGATGATTTGATATTGGCAGAGAGGATAATAGAGAGATTGGATTCATAAAAAAGATGAGGAAAAGGAGTGGATACAGGGGAGGTTAAAACTTGAAAATCAAAGGTGTTAAAGATGGTCAAAATAGGTTTTGGATATGATGCTCACAGGTTAGTTAGGGGTAGGGACTTGATTCTGGGAGGAGTCAAAATTCCTTATAAAAAGGGGCTTCTGGGTTATTCGGATGCGGATGTTCTTTCTCATTCGATAGGTAATGCTATCTTAGGAGCTCTTTCCTTAGGTGATTTAGGTAAACATTTTCCTTCGACTGATAAAAAGTATAATAATATTTCAAGTTTAAAGCTTTTATCATTAATAAAAAAGAAAATTAAGCAAGCAGAGATTTTGCATATAGATTCGATGATTGTAGCTGAGGAGCCAAAAATGGCTAAGTATATTGATAAGATGAGAAAAAATATCGCTGATTCATTAGGCATATCAAAGGACAGGGTATCGATTAAAGCCACTACTACTGAGGGAATGGGGTTTACTGGAAGAAAAGAGGGGATTTCTGCTTATGCGGTAGCACTGATACAGAAAGGTGGCAGGTAAGCAATAGGTAGTAGGTAATAGGTAATAGGTGGTAGGTGATGGAAGAGTTCTTTAATGATAGGTCAATTGAGGTTCTAAGATTTATTTCTGAGCATGGTGTCGTGTGGATTTATATTTTTCTCTTCTTCAGCTCGGTTTTAGAAACATTTTTTCCTCCTTATCCTGGAGATACGGTTACCTTAATGGGTGGATATTTAGCTTCCAGCGGAGTTTTGAGTTTACCTTTGGCCTTCTTATTCCCTTCGGCAGGCAGTCTATGCGGTGCCTTGGCCTTGTATTATCTTGGAATGAAAAAAGGAAGAAAGCTATTTCAAAACGATAGAGGGAGGATATTGAATATCGCTCAGCTTAACAGGATAGAAAACTGGTTCGGGAAATACGGAGTGAAAGTTATTCTGGCGAGCAGGTTCATAAGCGGGGTGCGCTCAGGTATTGCAGTAGCTGCCGGTTTGGGTAAAATAGAGTTCTGGAAAATGGGTGTATATAGTCTTATAAGTATATTAGCCTGGAATGGTATAATAATCAGCTTATCTGTTTTCTTACAGCAGAACTGGCAGAGGGTTTACAAATTTTTGAGTTTGTATAATCGTTTTATTTTAATTATAGTAATCATTGTTTTTGTTCTCTGGCTTATCTGGCTCTGGAGGAAAAAGTCCAACAAAACATTTTGACAGGATTACAAAATGAAAATCATAGTCTTAATGGGCGGGACTTCCGAGGAAAGGGATGTATCTATAGTATCAGGAGAATCTATTGTTCAGGGATTAAGGGAAAAGGGGCATCAGGTCCTGGCAATTGATACTGCAAAAGGGTATAAATTACCTGAAAATCAAAAAAAGTTCTTGTCTGAAGGCATCAAAACCGAACCACCGGATGTAAAGGCTTTACAGCACGAAGGGAAAAGATTAGCTTTAAAAACTATCGAGTCTTTTAATCTATCAGAAGCGGATGTGGTTTTCCTCGCATTGCATGGCGGACAGGGAGAGGACGGTACGATCCAGGCGCTATTAGAACTTAGCGGTATACCATATACCGGTTCAGGTGTTTTAGCCAGTGCACTGGCTATGAACAAAGCCATGTCTAAAAAAGTATTTGAAAGAGAAGGTATTTTGACTCCCCAATGGTTTACTCTGGAAAGCTCGAATTACATGGATATATCGTTGATTATCGATAAGGTTAAAAAAACTGTAAACTTCCCGGTAGCAGTCAAACCTAATGAACAGGGTTCTTCTGTGGGTTTAACTGTAGTTGAGGAAGAGAAAAATCTGGGAAAGGCAATAGAAGAAGCAAAAATGTATTCGGAGAAAATACTCTTCGAAAAATACATACCTGGCAGAGAGTTAACCGTGGGGATTTTAGGTGATATCCCCTTACCGGTGATAGAAATTGTTCCAGAGCACGGGATTTATGATTATGAATGTAAATATACTAAAGGTAAAAGCCAGTATGTATGCCCGGCTGAACTTTCAAATGAGAAAACCATAGAGATTCAAGAAACAGGGCTAAGAGCTTTTAAGGCTTTAGGATGTGAGGGTTTTGCCAGAGTAGACTTTCGGTATGGAATTGACGATAAATTCTATTGTCTGGAAGTGAATACCATTCCAGGGATGACTGCTACGAGTTTAGTTCCGAAAGCAGCCAGGGCTTTGGGTATTGAATTCCCCGAGTTAGTAGAGAGGATAGCTAAATTAGCAGTTCGAAAGTTCAAGGGTTCAAAAGTTTAAAAATTCAAGAAATTTATGAAAAAGCTTAAAGGGATAATTTTTGATATGGGAAGCACCTTGATTGAGTTTGAGAACTCAACCTGGAAAGTCTTAGGCGAAAGGTCTGCTCAAAGAAGTTACAATTTTCTGAAAGATAAAGGCTTAATAAAATTAGATTTTAATATTTATTCTGCCCTGCTTCAGAATTTGTTCTCCTCTGCTTTCGAACTGTCCGAACAAACCTTAGAAGAGTTCAGGTTTGAGGATCTGGCCAAGGATTTCTTCAAAAAGCTGAATCTGAGTTTGCAGGATGGAGATTATACCGGGTTTTTAAAAGCTTATTACCAGCCGATAACTGAACAGGTTACCCTGATCGAAGGGGCAATAGAGGTATTAAGTTATTTTAAAGAGAATGGATATAAATTAGGTCTGATCTCCAATACAATTTTCCCGGCAAAATTCCATCTACAGGAACTTAAAAGATATGGACTCTATCCATATTTTGATTTAATCTTGTTTTCATCAGAAGCAGGTTATAAAAAGCCGCATCCTGTTATTTTCAAGCAGGCTCTGGATAATCTAAAGATTGAATCAGGTGAATCTATTTTTATAGGTGATAAGCTAATTGAGGATATTGGTGGCGCTAAGAATATGGGGATGAAAGCTATTTTAAAACTCAAAGAGGGGAGGGATTATTCCTCACCGATTACTCCAGATGGTACAATAATGAATCTTACTGAACTACCAAAAATGGTTAACAGAATAAACCATCAATCTTTCGAAGATAAGGAGAAGATATGAGCTTAAAATTCTACAATACTTTGACCCGCCAGAAGGAGGAATTTACACCGATTGAGCCAGGAAAGGTTAAGATTTACACTTGCGGGTCAACAGTTTATGATTATGCTCATATTGGGAATTTTAGAGCATTTATGATTGCTGACCTGTTGAGAAGATATCTGAAATATAAAGGCTATCAGGTGATACAGGTGTTGAACCTTACAGATGTAGATGATAAAACTATTAAAAGGTCGCAAGAGAAGAAAATGTTGTTGCAGGAGTTCACTAAAAAATACAAAGAGGCTCTTTTTCAAGATATAAGAAGCTTGAATATAGAAACAGTTGAATTATATCCGGAAGCCACTACTCATATAGGGGATATGGTGAATTTGGTCAAAAAGCTTTTGGAAAAAGGACATGCTTACCAGGTTGGAGATTCGGCCTATTTTAAAATTTCCTCATTTCCATCTTACGGTAAGCTTTCTAAAATGAAGATGGAAGGTTTAAAAGCAGGTGCAAGGGTAAAACAGGATCAATACGAGAAAGAAGAGATAGCAGATTTTGTTTTATGGAAGGGTTGGGATGAAAAAGATGGTGAGATTTACTGGGAGACCGAGATTGGCAAGGGTCGTCCAGGCTGGCACATTGAATGTTCAGCTATGAGTATGAAATATCTGGGTAAGCATTTCGATATTCATCTGGGTGGAGTTGATTTGATCTTTCCCCATCATGAAAATGAAATTGCTCAGAGCGAAGCAGCTTCTGTGA
>Ga0224495_10001200_pt1 | contig 18737 bp, 17 predicted proteins | sample SF_Jul11_sed_USG_FD_168128 | JGI IMG/M metagenome (GOLD analysis project Ga0224495, IMG submission 168128) | Sediment microbial communities from San Francisco Bay, California, United States - SF_Jul11_sed_USGS_4_1 | ecosystem: Environmental > Aquatic > Marine > Sediment | place: USA: California... | reverse complement strand
CTTGATAGTGTCCACCGCGCTGGGCGCCTCTACCATCACCGTCTGGAACCGGCGATCGAGGGCGCCGTCTTTTTCGATGTACTTGCGGTACTCATTCAAAGTCGTGGCACCGATACAGCGCAGCTCACCGCGCGACAGGGAGGGCTTGAAAATGTTCGAAGCATCGAGCGAACCCTCGGCGCCGCCGGCACCGACGATGGTGTGCAACTCATCGATGAAAATGATAACGTCGTCAGCGTTGATAATCTCCGTCATAACCGACTTGAGACGCTCCTCGAACTGGCCGCGGTACTTGGTACCGGCCACCAGCGAGGCCATGTCCAGCGTCACCACTCGCTTGTTCTCGAGTGTTTGCGGTACGCGGTTTTCGACTATTCTCTGTGCCAGACCTTCGGCGATGGCGGTCTTGCCCACTCCCGGTTCGCCGATAAGAACCGGGTTGTTTTTCTTGCGCCGGGAGAGAATCTGGGCGACCCGTTCGATTTCGTCGACGCGGCCGATGATGGGATCCAGCTTGCCCCGGCGGGCCAGCTCCGTCAGGTCACGTCCGAAATGATCCAGGGCCGGAGTCTTGGATTTCTTCCGCTTTTTCTTGAAAGACGAGGGCCGACCGTTCTGGATGTTCTTCAACTCCTCGTAGACTTCCTTGTAATCTATCTCGTAGGTTGACAGCACCTGGGCGGCGACGCCTTCTTCGTCCTTGAGCAGGGCCAGAAGGATGTGCTCGGTGTCGATATCCTTCGACTTAAGGGCGCGGGCTTCCTGGCCGGAAACTTCAAGAGTCTTCTTGGCCCGGGCGGTAAGCGGTAACTGCCCCATAGTCATCGTCCCGCCGGAGGGCTGCACCACCTCTTCGATAGAGGTCTTCAGGTCGGTCACCTCCAGACCAAGATTACCCAATACCTCAACTGCCCGGCCTTCGCCAAGGCGAAGAAGACCGAGTAAGAGATGTTCGGTCCCGATGTAGTCATGCTTCAGGCGCGCGGCCTCATCGCGGGCGTATTCGATGGCCTTTCTGGCGTTCTCCGTAAACATCTCATTCATTATGTATCATCCTTCCACGAGTTTTCAAGACTGGCTAATATCTTCATTTCTCCAACCCCCGACCTCTTTCGGCAAAAACGTCAGTCTTTGCTACCGGCCATTTTTTCTCGCACCATCTGGGCGCGCGCGAAGTCTCGCTTGGCGGCATCCATCTCGGCGCCGAAATAGTTCTGCAAGTGCGCCGGTTGCGACAGAAGCAACACCTCGTTGATCTGCGCGATATTGAGAAAATCGATAATCTTCATGGCATGACCCAGCCGCAGGGCCGAGAGCAGATTCATCACTTCCTCCGAAGTGAGTACCCGCGCATGCTTCAATATACCGTAGGCACGCCATATTTTGTCGGCTATCATATCCGCAGCTTCGTCCACCAGCCGCTGTCGGGCCGCCGCCTCCCGGTCGATTATTTCTCGAGTCACGCTGCCTATCTGCTCCAGGATATCGTTTTCGGTCAGACCCAGCGTGTTCTGGTTGGACACCTGAAACAAATTGCCCAGCACATCAGTACCCTCTCCGTAAAACCCCCGCACAATCAGACCGCTGCGGGTGATGGTGGAGATCACTTTTTCGATCTCACGGGTCAGCACCAGACCGGGCAGATGGATTAACACTGAAGTGCGCATGCCGGTTCCGGCGTTTGTGGGACAAGCCGTCAGGTAACCGAAATCCGAATCATAGTCGTACTCCAGATGGCGGCCAATCTCGGCATCATATTCTGCAGCCAACTCGAAAGCACCTTTAGGGTCCAACCCCGGCGACAGAGACTGGATTCGCAGGTGGTCCTCCTCGTTGATCATAATCGACAGTCGCTCGGAGGGATCGATGAACAGCGCCTTGGTCCGCTCTCCGTTCAGAAAGGTGGGCGAGATGAGGTGGCGCTCAATCAGAAAATTCTTGTCCAACTCGCCAATCTCGGATGCCTGGCAATATCTCCCCTTGCTAAGAATCGAGGAACGGGACAGGAGGGAGTCAAAATAGCCGATGATGCGCTTTTTCGTATCGCTATCGGAAGACGCCGGGTAACTGCAGCCGGCCACGTTGCGGGCCAGGCGCACGCGGGTCGACAGCACCACCAGGGATTCTTCACCCTTGCCCGACAACCAGGCCGCCGGCGACTTGGCCATATCTTCAAACATCGTCAACAACTTAATTACCTCTGTTGCTTTTCCAGTGACTGCGAATCACGAATGGCCTTGAGCTTGTCCCGGATATCGGCCGCCCGCTCGAATTCCTCGGAGTCAATGGCCTTTTTCAATTCCTCTTCCAGCCGCTCTTCTTCCTTGACCGGAATGGGTGCGCTGGCACCGGACTCCCCGTTGTGGCTGGTGGGAACGCCACCGCGGTGCAACGACGATCCGTGGATTTTTCGCATTATCGGCTCCAGGCGGTTGCGGAAGGCTCTGTAACACCCGCCGCACCCAAAGCGGCCCTGGCGAGTGAAGTCGTCGAATGTCATGCCGCACTGGGGACACGTAATATCTTCTTTCGGTTCGGCGCCTTTCGGAGTCGTCGTCGTGGCCGCCATGGTGGAGAGAATCTCCGCCAGCGGAAACGGCATGTTGTCCAGAGGAGAGTGAAAGCCCTTGGCGGCGGCACACTCTTTGCACAATGACAACGCGGTTTTTTCGTTGTTCACGATCTTAGTAAGGTGAACCACAGCTTCTCGTTTCTTGCAATTCTGACAAAGCATCGCAATCGCACCTGTTTAAGGATTCACTCCAGCACTTTACCGTCTACCATTTTCAACTGGCGCTGACAGCACTCTGCCAACTCCTTGTTGTGGGTGGCGATCAGGAAGGTCGTACCATTTGCGGAATTAAGTCGGAAGAGGAGATCATGGAGCTTCCGGCCGGTTTCAGTATCCAGGTTTCCCGACGGCTCGTCGGCCAGCACGATTTCCGGCTGGTTGGCCAACGCCCGCGCTACCGCCACACGCTGCTGTTCACCTCCCGAAAGTTGTCTCGGAAGATGGCCCCGCCTATCTCTTAAACCCACTTGCTCCAAAAGTAGTTCCCCTTGCACCAGTGCGTCATCCTTCCTCCTCCCGGCCACCAGCATAGGGATCATCACATTCTCCAGGGCGCTGAAGTCTCCCAGAAGATAATGAAACTGGAATACAAAACCGACTCTCTTGTTTCGGAATTGCGCCAGCGATTTCTCACTTTGTCCGCTAAGGGAACATCCGGCAATTCTCACCTCACCGCGTGTGGGTTGGTCCAGACCACCAAGTATATGCAGCAGCGTCGATTTGCCGACTCCCGACGGACCGGTTACCGAAATTATCTCACCGCGCTTTACTTCCAGCGTAACTCCCTTTAACACCGGCAGCAACGTCTCCGGAGTGGTAAACACCCGGTGAATGTCAAAAGCCGACAAAATGTCTCTCTTATCTTCCATGAATCGCCGTATTTCCAGTACAAACGGCCCTTTCGGGCCCTAAAGCTATTTTCGTCTTATTCCTGTAAAGTTTTAGCTAATTGTCGTCATTTCATCATCTTATTGACGCAAAACGTCAATGATCCACAGCCTCGACGCCTGGTGCGCCGGGTACAGCGCCGCCAGGAAACACACCACAAAAGTAACAACACCGGCCAGGGAAAAATCAATTAAATGTATCTCGATGGGGAGATAGCTTATAAAGTATATATCGGGCGGCAGAGATATTATTTCAAACCGGTTTTGAGCATAAGCCGCCCCCAGGGCGATTAACCAGCCGCCGACAACGCCGAACACCGCGATGGCCATCCCCTTATAGACAAATATCTCGCGAATAGAGCCCGGAGTCGAGCCGATGGTTTTCAAAATGCCAATCTCAGATCGCTTTTCCATCGTGAGAATCACCAGATTGGATATGATCGAAAAGGCCGCGACGATGACAATCAAGATGAAGCCCAGAAACAGGATTTTCTTTTCAAAAGCAATCCAACTGAACAGGTTCTTATGCACTACGTTCCAGGGAACAACATCGTAGCGGAACTCCAGAACGGAATCGATCAAGGGGGTCATCCCCTCAGCTTTATAGATGTCATCGAGCTTGAGGTGCACCGTCGTCACGGCATCGCCGGTTTTGAAGAGTCTCTGCGCCGACGCCAGTGATATATAGGCCAGGCCGGCATCGAACTCGTACATCCCTGTCTCAAAGATGCCGGAAACGTAGAACTTGGCCACGCGGGGACGCGCTTTCCGATGCAGGTCCTCGCCCCGGAGAGAATACAGCACGACCGACTCGCCGATATAGACGCCCAGCCTTTCGGCCAGGTTCTTTCCCAGCAGCATCCCGGGAATAGTGTCCGCGACATTTTCAGCACTGTCGACATCGATGACCGGTGCAAATGAATATTCACCGGCCACCAGGCTGCCGGCCAGACTGGAAGTCCGGCTTTCAAGCTCCGGATCGATGCCGCGAAGCATGATGCCGTCCCCGGCCGAAGCCGACGAAATAGCGGCCTTGTAGTAGATAAACGGTGATGCTGCAACGACGCCGTCCACGGCCTGGACTTTGTCTATGACTGACCGATATTCCTCTATCAACTCTTCGCGAAAAGGAAATATCGAGATGTGTGAGGTCGTGCCCAGAAGACGGTTACGGATTTCGGATTCAAACCCGTTGTGCATGGACATCACAAAGCAGACCACGGCCACCCCGAGGGTAACTCCCAGGATGGTAATCCACGTGGAGACCGAAATAAAAAAACGTCCCGACCTGAGATATCGCCGGGCAATAAAGGTCTCGTAACCCATTGACTCATTATACCATAATGCTCCAGATAAACGCAACTTTTTTCGAACCCGGGCACAATCCGGCCGCGATGCGTGTAAGACCGGCCAGCCCTTCATATTCTTTGACTTTCAGCCGACCGCGTGTTTTCTTGGGGCACTATCAATTTCAGGGTTTGAGTGATGGACATTCTGAAAGAAAAACTCAGAAGTGCACACGGTGGCAGCGTGCTCGACATCGCTACCGGCGGCGGCAGCCTTTTGGCTTACTTGAAGGAGTGCTTCGACGATACCGCGCTCCTGGTCGGCATCGACAACAGCCCGGAGCGATTAAAGCAGGCCGGTGAAACTGTGAAAGTCGACGGCGTGTGTTTCTTGACCATGGATGCCGCTAACCTGGCTTTCAAGAGCGATTCCTTCGATACCGTGGGCATCGCCAACTCGCTGCACCACATGCGGGACCTGCCAACGACACTCAGGGAAATGAAACGTGTTCTCAAACCCGGCGGATTATTCGTTGTGAGCGAGATGTTTCGGGACGGACAAACTCAGGCGCAGAGATGTCATGTCGACTTGCATCACTGGTGGGCCGAAATCGACCGATTGGCGGGTATCTCGCATAACGAAACCTATACCAAAGGTGAGATAGCCGGGTTCGTCAGCGACCTGGAACTGACAGATATTTTCACCCACGAAGACCCGCACGACGATCTAAACCCGGTCGACGACAAACAGATGAAAGAACTTATCGGCGTGATCGATGATTACCCCAACAAGATAAACGGCCACAGCGAGTACGACCGGATGACAGCGAAAGGGGAGCAACTCAAAAAGCGGATTACTGATATCGGCTTTTCGTGGGCCACACATTTGATGCTTATCGGGAGGAAACAGCAGTAGTCATGTGTTTGCAAAGAGGCGGTCCAGCGTGCCTCATGGCCGTGTCTGATACGATTGAAGAAACACAATAGCGGACTCCTGCAACACCGTATCAGCCGCCCGGAGTCGCCGCAGGCCGGCAGCTTAGGGCATATGCAACGCTAAGTTATTCGTGAATAATGACTTTCCGACGCAGACAAGGCCGGCCTTGACTGGTCACGGTCAGTCGAGCCAGTGACAAACTGAAAAAATGTTACTTGTATTCTGCAATTTTTTGCCGATTTTATTAGCATGGAAAGTATGACATTCAAGTACTTCAAGTACGAGATCGCGCTGGGCACAACGGTTCCGATGCCTCAGCCCAAGATTGACGTTTTTCCGCACGACCAGTTTTCGGTGCAGCAGTATCTGCACACGCTGTGCAAAGCTCACGTAGGCTCTTTCGGCAAGAGGAACGGGGAGTGGGACTTCGCCGACAACGTCCGCGGTGATGTGAAATTATACACCAGACCCGAGATCATCCAGATATTCGATTTCGCGGAGAAACTGGGGATAATCGAACAGGCGCCATCGGAGGGAGCGGCTGGCGGCGGAGGGGGCGACTTCGTGCCGTACAAACTGTCAAAGGCCTACTGGACCAAATTCGACAGACATGCCTCATCGCAGGCAAAGGAAGCGGACAATTCTCACGTCAGCGAGTGAGTCGGCCGCTCCCCAACCACCGGCGGCGATCAACTGAATCGCTCGATTCATCTGAACTTCGGCCGGCCATCCTTTTATCATTATCACGCGCCAATTGACACGGCAAACAGCCGGCAGGACCATTCGGGGAGATTTCCGGAAGGTCTTTCTACGGCGGCGATCTTAATATACTCATGCTGTCCGAGGTGCAACGAAATGGCGTTTTTCCTCACCGATATTATGTGCGCGCGACCGTGAAGACGCTGCGAATCTCTGTCACTGGCATTCTATTACCGGGAAAGGCACGGCGTTCAGGCCAAACGGGCCGGGTGTGCTTGACTCCGGAATTCAAAAAAGGTATATTTTTTCGCTAAGTTGCGAAAGTGGCGGAATTGGCATACGCGCTGGATTTAGGATCCAGTTCCGAAAGGAATGGGGGTTCGAGTCCCCCCTTTCGCACAACGTAACCGGCGCGGGGAACAATTGCCCGCCCGACGTTTTTAACAGATACGACCCACCTGGCCGGGTCGTAAACCGCGCCGATTCGGAGTGTTGTCTTGATGCCGGCGGTGCCATGACATATTGAACAACAGGGCCAGCGGGAGAATAGATTGTGAAAGTTGAATTGAAAGAAGGCCAAGGTCTCGTACGCGAATTGTCCATCGAACTGCCGGCCGAGACCGTTAACGACCGCATGGAAAAGGCCTTTGCCGACATCCGTCGTAAAGTCACTCTGAAAGGGTTCCGTAAGGGCAAGGCGCCCATGAAAGTCATCAAGTCAAATTACGGCGCCCAGGTCAGGGCCGATGTCGCCGAGGAATTGATTAAAACCTCCTATACCCAGGCCGTTCAGGAAAGGACTCTGAAAGTCGCTTCGCCGCCGACCGTCACTGACCTCGATTTCCCTGAAGGAGGCGGATTCAAGTACACGGCCCAGGTAGAAATCCTGCCGGAGATCCCGACCGTGGATTATAAAGGTCTCGAGCTGGCCTCGGAAGAGGTCGAGGTCGCTGACAGCGAAGTGGACGACTATGCCGAGTATCTCCGCAAACAACTGGCCGAATACCGCACGGTCGAGCGTGCCGCCACTGCGGACGACACTCTGGTGGTGGATCTGGAGAAAACGCTCGATCCCAGCCTTGTGCTCAAAGAGGACAAGTTCACTGATGCTGAAGTCGATCTTAGCAGCGCTACGACCGTAAAGGAATTCAAGGAACAATTGCCCGGCATGAAGGCCGGCGATGAGAAGGAAATCGAGGTCAAATACGACGACGATTATTCCGATGCCGCCTTCGCCGGCGCCCGGATAAAATACCGCTGCCGTGTCAAGGCCGTCAAAGAAAGACTGCTTCCCGAATGGAATGATGCTCTTGCCAGGAGAATCGGAAAAGCGGAGACAGCGCTGGAACTCCGACTGAAACTTCGCGATGAAATCCGGCGGCAGAAAGAAGACGCACGCAACCGCGGCTTCAAAAACCAGATAATAGAGCAGGTCTGCCGGTTAAACACGATCCCGGTTCCGGAGTCGATGGTCAATCACTATGTCGAACACATTCTGGAAGACCTCAAAAAATCAAACGAAAGCGTCGACGAGACCGCCATGCGCAGTTCTTACCGGCAGCTAGGCACCAACACTATCCGCTGGAATATGCTGATGCATCGCCTGGCGGAACTGGAAGGTATTGAAGTTTCCCGGGAAGATACCGAAATTCTTATTAAGAAGTTTGCTGACAACTATCAAACGACATTCGAGCAAGCCCGGGAAGCTTTGACCCGATCCGGCAAAGTAGCCGATATCCGAGAATCGCAACTCGAAGAGAAAGTGCTCGACTTCCTGGTAGGCAAGGCGAAAATGGTCAAGGGAAATAAGAAAGAATAGCAACCTAACGCAAAACGTTATACGTATATAACCACGTGACTGGTTAGGAGTAAGGGATTACATGACCGACAAAATATCAGCCAATTACCTGGTACCGATGGTCGTGGAGCAGACCGGACGCGGCGAACGCGCCTATGACATCTTTTCCCGTCTGCTCAAGGACCGGATCATCTTCATCGGCTCCCCGATCGACGATCAGATCGCCAATCTGGTCATTGCCCAGATGCTCTTTCTGGAGGCCGAGGACCCGGACAAGGACATATTCGTATATATTAACTCACCGGGCGGCTCGGTGACGGCCGGCATGGCTATTTATGACACCATGCAGTTTATCAAACCTGACATTGCCACCACCTGCATGGGCATTGCAGCCTCGATGGGCGCCTTTCTCCTCGCGGCCGGCACCAAAGGCAAGCGGGCGGCTCTGCCGAATGGGCGAATCATGATTCACCAGCCCATGGCGGGAACGCAGGGACAGGTCTCGGATATTGTCATCATGACCGAGGAGTTCACCAGGACCAAGAAGCGCCTGAACGAACTCCTGGTGGAGCATACCGGCCAGACTCTTGAGACTATTGAAAAAGACACCGATCGGAATCATTTCATGGGGCCCGATGAAGCCAGAGAATACGGCTTGATCGATAAGGTCTACGAACTGAAGCGCGGCGAACGTGAAACCAAGTGACGTGAGCGTTCGTAGCCGAGCGTGATAAAGGCAAACGAACGATAGGAACAGATGTCCAAAGATACTCATTATCCCCGACTGCCGCATCGCTGCTCCTTCTGCGGTAAACCGTCCAGCCAGGTCAAACGGCTGTTTTCCGGCCATGATTCGTTCATCTGCGATGAGTGCGTTGAGCTGTGCAACGATCTTATGCAGAACGCCCCGGATTTACAGCAGGCGGACGAGATTAAGAATCTTCCCAGCCCGGCCGAGATCAAGGAGTTCCTCGATTCATATGTCATCGGGCAGGAAGAGGCCAAGAAAACGGTGGCTGTCGCGGTCTACAATCACTACAAGCGCATCAACGCCAAACTCGAAGCCCGCCTGGGCGGCAAGCTGGAAAGCGAGGCTGAAGACGTTGAACTGGAGAAGTCCAACATCCTGCTGCTCGGTCAGACCGGCACCGGTAAGACCCTCATCGCCCGCTCGCTGGCCAAATTTCTGAAAGTGCCGTTCACGATTGCCGATGCCACCGTTTTGACCGAGGCCGGGTATGTGGGCGAGGACGTCGAGAACATCCTTGTCCGGCTCTATCATGCCGCCAACTTCAATGTGCAGAAAACCGAACGCGGGATTATATACATTGACGAGTTGGATAAGATTTCCCGCAAGGAGGGCAACGTTTCGATTACCCGTGACGTGTCCGGCGAAGGCGTCCAGCAGGGGCTTCTGAAGATTTTGGAGGGGACGGTTGCCAATATTCCGCCCAAAGGCGGGCGCAAGCACCCCGAGCAGTCGTTTGTGCAGATCGACACCACCAACATCCTCTTTATCTGCGGCGGTGCGTTCGACGGCCTGGAAAAGATCATTGCCCGGAGGGTCGGCAAAAGGACAGTCGGATTCGATGCCGAAAAACGCTTCATCGATCACAACTCCCCCGAAATTCTCGATCACCTGGCGCCCGCCGACCTGATCGAATACGGCCTGATCCCGGAACTGGTGGGTCGACTCCCCGTCTCCGCCCCTTTGCACCCGCTCGATGAGGCCGCCCTGCTGAGCATCCTGACCAAGCCCAAAAACGCCCTGACCCGGCAGTTCATCAAGCTGTTTGAAATGGATGGCGTGAGATTGTCTTTCGAACCGGAGGCGCTGAAAGCTGCCGTCAGACTGGCCCAGGAGCGGAAGACGGGTGCCCGCGCCCTGCGATCCATTCTCGAAAGAGCCATGCTCGATGTCATGTATGATATACCCTCCACTCAGGAAGTAGAGGAAGTGATTGTCACGGCCCGGACGATCACCGAGCACACCAAGCCCAAACTTATCAAACGATCTCAGGAGAAAAAAGCCGGGTGAGAATAACCCCGGCTTCCATTCGGTCAAAATTCAAAGCCGGTCCCCGCAAGCCACTGGAGACGGGGGCCGGCTTTCTGGTGTTCCGCACCTGTCGCGCAGCGACGACATCAGCGACGGGGCTGACACCATATGCAGAGGAGGTATTGATGCTGCTCTTTAGCTTGTATCACTCCTTCGGCTCAGGCCGCGAGGCCAGTTGAGTCTTCATCCAGATTTCCTGTTTCCCCAGCCGCTGCATCCCGGGACCGCCCATTCCGCCTCCTCCCGGGAGGCCTCCACCCATACCTCCCGGACGACCACCGCCTACGCCCCCCGGCGGAGGGCCTCCTCCCATACCGCCCGGCATGTCGCCCCGGTCAGGGCGTTTGCCCATCTCACCCCACATCGTTCCGATGCCAATAGTCTGCCCGACCGATGCACCAAGACCACAGCCGCCCTCAACTGCCTGTAACGGGATCTGAATCTCGTATGTAAAAACACCCTTGGGAATACCATAAGCAACGGCCGGGCCGAGCGAGCCGTCAACCGGCAGCAGTCTCTCCGTACCCTCTTTCTCATCAAACCATATGAGTTCCTCAACCAGGTTGCTTTCTTGTTGCTGCAGGCGTTCCTGCTGTTCGGTGCCCATGCGGCTTCCCATACCTCCCGGTAGGGATACGCCCGCCTCTTGCATCTGAGCCAGGGTCGGGCCGCCCTTATAGCGGATACCCCGTATCTTATTCTTCTTTCCCTCCACATCCAGCCACAAAGTCAGGCCGGTCCGGTGAATGGCTTGCGCCCACATGATGTCACGGAAGCGGAAGAGGATACGCAGATTGGTCGAATCGTTACTGAGTCCCAGAACGACACCCTGGGTCTCGAAGTAAGTCGTCGGCAGATCGCTCCAGTCGTCCGGGCTGCCATCGATCGCCACCGGCTCTGTCGGCCAGTGACTCGTCAATTCCTGACTCTTGCAGCCGCCGACCAAAACCACAACTGCAACAATCAACACTGCGGACATGCCGTTGCCGCTTAAAACGGTATTTCTCTTTCGCATAATCCACCTACCTCCCTTTGCAGGGCACGGCTCTGCCGCGCGATCGAAACCCAAGCGTTTCCACCCGCGCGCTCTGCGGGCGGGGTTACCAGATTGAGACAGTCAACTCGCCACAAGAGATTAATACCACGCCCGAAAAACCATCGTAAAATGAACAACTGCTTGACAATCGGGTTAAGTATATTCAAACTCCGGCCGGCACCAACAGGTCGGATGACCGAAGACCATGCTGTATTAGAGAGGCATCTGCAGATTGAAAATAACGCGCGGTGTCAAATATATCCTGCTGTCGACGGTTTTCTTTGCGTTGATGAATGTCGGGGTTAAGTACCTGGCGCACATCCCCGCGTACGAAATCGTGTTTTTTCGGGCCCTGGTTTCTCTTATCATCTGCTACTTCCTGATTCGCAGGGCCGGGCTGTCTCCCTGGGGCAACAACAAACGGGTTCTCCTGTTTCGGGGTCTTTCCGGAACGGCGGCCCTGTTGATGTACTTCTACACTCTGCAACACATGCCGCTGGCCAGCGCCGTGACGATTCAGTATCTGTCACCCATATTCACGATTATTATCGCCGGCATTATGCTCAAAGAACCGCCGCGACCGATCCAGGGGCTCTTTTTTCTGGTATCATTCGTCGGCGTTCTGATGATGAAGGGATTCGATTCGCGGGTGGCTGTGCCCGATCTGCTGATTGGAGTCGCCGCGGCTGTTTTCTCCGGGCTGGCGTACAATTTTATTCGAAAACTGAAAGGCAGCGACGATCCGCTGGTGGTTGTACTTTACTTTCCACTGGTGACCGTCCCGATAGTAGGCTCGTACACTCTGGCGAACTGGATAAATCCGTCACCGGGCGACTGGGGCGTGCTGGTGCTGATAGGCCTGGCGACAACGGTGGCCCAGATTTTTATGACCAGGGCATATCAACTCGAGCGGGCCGCCAACGTGAGCAATTTCAACTACCTGGGCTCGATATATGCAATCGTAATCGGCTTGTTTATATTTGGCGAGTCAATCGCACTACTCGGTCTGACCGGCATAGCCCTCATCATCGGCAGCGCCATTATGAGTTCGCGTTACCGGCAGCCTTCGGATTAGACCGACCACCCGTCAAATCGCGTCGTGGTTTCCTCCAGCGCGCCCCAAAGCTGGCGCCGGGCGATTCCGCTTACTTGCCGCAATTCTCGTCGAGAGTGAATTTGACTTTGAATTTCACCCACACCGTAACGGGTTTGTCGCCCTGGACAGCCGGGTCGTATCGAAACTTGCTCGCCGCCGCCAGGGCCGACTTGTCCAGAGACGGCACGGCGCTGGATTCGGCAAGAAGAACTTTGGCGGTGCGCCCGTCCTTGTTCACCAGTGCCTTGATCCAGACGTCACCTTCGATTCCCTGCTTCTTCGCGTCGGCCGGATAATCCGGGGCCGCCTGATAAATCAGTTCCGGCATGCGGTCTGCCGCCACCAGGGTGTCCGGCAGTTCCTCGGTGGGACTCCCTGAAGCCCGGATCGCCGTTGCCGATACGAGAACCAGCAGTGAGGCTGCGGCTATCAAGACCCTGGGTTTGAAAAACTGCTGCATATATGTCTTCTCCACTCACAAGGCGGCTCACCTGTAACCGCCGCGCTGATGAGCTCTTACCAACAAGACGAACCGACGATCGAAATGTTCAGACCACGCAGTGATATGATGGCGCTCGGGGCTGCTGTCAATCCGGAATAAGGGGAAAAGGCCCGTTGCAGGTTAGAGCGGAGTTCGTCCTCTGTCGGGGAACAAGCAATCGAATCGAGTTGTTTAGATGGCCTGTGTGTTCCAGGACGGTAAGACCCGGCTTAGATTATCTAAAAACGGGGCCAGAAAGAGCCGATAAAGGAAGAATGGCACTTAATTCGACGGGAAAAGTACTTATCGCCGGTAGCGTCATGGCCGTCTGGCTGATCCTGGCCGGCTGCCTGCTGACCGAAGGCAAAGACGAGCCGTCCTCGGACGGGATCGCCTCCGATCCTCTAATTGACAGTCTGACAGACGTTTACCGAGGAGCACGGCGAGCGGCACTGGCTCATGACCGGGCAGCTTTTTTTGAGCTTCTCGACTCAGCCAAAGCGGCAAGCATTTCCAGAACAGCCCACAAATACGGTTACAACGCCATAGATTCCTATATTGCTCACCGCGTGTCCTCATGGCCCGAACTGGATACCCTCAGGCTTCATGAGTCCAAAGATTGTGAAGACTACGTCCGCCTGACGTACCTTGGACCTGTGCAGACTTTTGGTTTCCAAGACGCACGGGTCATGTACACTTTCCTGCTTTTTAAGCGATCTGGCAATCACTGGCGATTGACGGACATGTCCAGCCTACAAAAAGACCAATACGGTTTGTACGGATACGAACTGTCGTATCATGAGACAGATCTTCCACCTCAACTGAGATTTCCGCGTAAGTTCTGATAAAGCCTTTGCCCATAACGGGTTTGGCGGAATTACTCGCAGTCTGTTCACCCCGGGCAAACACGGCTCCCGAGACTGCTCTGCAGCGGTGATGCACCAGAGTGGAACCAGTTCCGCCGTCACAGCCAGCCATTTTGACGACCACGGCGGGTTTTACATTGCCCGCACCTGGAGCGGCGGTTATATTTTGAATTCTGAAAACGTTTGTGGAGAAAACCATGTCGGACAAGGTAAAAAGATTTAAGAAAGAGCGCGAAGAGCTCAACCAGATGGTTCTGGCCCGGGACAATATCGATATCAAAAGGTTTTTTGCCCTGGACAATGCCGTTTACCGCGACGGTGCGCTCAACGCCAAAACCAAGGAGTTGCTCGGCCTGGCGACATCGCTGGTTCTTCGTTGCGATGACTGCATCACTTACCACGTCATCAGGGCCAGAGAAATTGGAGCAACGGACGCTGAATTCGACGAAGTTATGGCAATTGGCATGGTTGTGGGTGGGTCGATTACTATCCCTCACGTGAGAAGGGCCGAACAGCTCTGGAAGGAGATGGAGGACTAATGGTGAAAGGCCTGCTGGCTGCGGCCGGCCTGCTGCTGCTGACAGCGCCGGTTGTCGGGAGTGGGAACCCTCCCGAAGACATTGACTATGAGTGGTATAAGAAAAATTACGACTTTATGGCCATACCCGACACTTTCTTCACTTATGAAAGCGAGTTTATCATACCGGAGAGCTTCCACCGCCCTGACTCAACCGAAATGACGCCCTACCAGTACTGGATTTCGCACTTTCCAATCTGGCACCACGGCAAATCGGTCGGCCAGGTAGGCGGCCAGCGAAAATACAAATACACGGAAATCTGTCGGTCAGTGCATCTGCCGTGGCGCAGTCGGCTGTTTACCGACTACGGCGTACCCTTGCGGCTTCTGGCGGAATTTCTCAGATTTCAGCAACGGGAGTATGACCTGAAGATTCTGCCCCAAAAAGGCCAATTGTTGACCTACGAGGACTGGCTGAAAAGCAAGCCCGCCTATAACAATGTGCGGGAAGTATACTTCCAACCTTCCGAACAGCGGGACTCCAGTGCCTATGAGTACTACGCTTTCCTTGCCTTGTGCCAGGAGAATACCAGCTATAAAAGCCTCACGGACAACTGCGACTCGTTAGCTGAAGCCGACCTCGCTCCCGGGGATATGTACATTGGGTACGACAAGTCGGGCAAAACGGGTTTTGTATACGTCCTGATGAACATGTTTATCGACGACCACGGTAACAAAATATACGCCTTCGCCACCGGCTGCCCTTATGCCTGTGATTTCCACATGCCGCTGGTAAATGAAGACCGCAACAATCCCTGGCTGACGGTCGAGCAGATCAAGTCTTTCGCCCCTGTGGCCGAGTACACCGGTTTCTATCGACTGAAAATCAATTAAGCTCCGGATAACGGTTTTTCGGATGTGGCGGACCAATGTGCGCCGATGCCGCGAAAATATTTCCTTGATTGCGGCGACGATCCAATATTCTTTGTTAACGGTTGCGTGACCGACGATTGGTTGATCACAGGAGTCGGATTAGCCGAGACGTCCCGTAGGGACTACCGGGAGCCTGACTGGCGCGCGGTCGGAGATGCCCCCGACATCTCGCTCTGGGTGCTGTCGCAGGGCAGCTATGTCCGGCATTGGAGATTAGAGTACCTTGAGATATAAACGGTTTCACGGCTGGCCAACCAGCAGGCTCGAGGCGGCTGCCATCCAGCTCAAACTCGCTCAAAAGATCGACCCACAGGATTATCCCGTGACTCCGCGACTGATTGCGGCGGTGGACACGGCCTATGGACGGGACGGGCAGGTTGTCTACGCTGCGGCAGTCGTCACGACTTTCCCCGAAATCGAAGAGGTGGAACGAACCTTTTGCCAGACACCGGTAATCTTCCCCTACATCCCGGGGATGTACTACTTTCGCGAAGGGGCCTGTATCTTGGAAGTGTTGGAAAAAATACGGAATGAACCCGATCTGCTCATGATCCACGGTCACGGGATCGCCCACCCCAGAAACTGTGGTATGGCCTGCTTCATAGGTCTTGCCTTCGATAAACCGTCGATCGGCTGTGCCCGCAAGCTCCTCGTGGGTAGACATCGCGAGGTAGCTCCGCACAAAGGCGGTCAGCAGCCCATTATTTGGCGGTCCCGGGAAGTGGGCATTGCGTATCGCGCCAAGGACAGGGTCAAACCGATTTACATTTCACCCGGATACAAATGCAACCTGCAGCAGGCTCGCGACATAGTGGTGATGAACCTGCGTGGCTTCCGCTTGCCGGAGCCGCTGCGGCTGGCCTATCTCTTTGCCAACAAATACAAGCGCTACCGGGAACGTAAAACCGCGGAGACCGGAGAGTCCGTAGCCTGACACCGTATCTCGAAGCCGTAAGGAGTGTGACATGTTGAATTCTCTCAAAGACGAACTCCTGGAACGTGTGCGGAAACTGCACCGCCAACAGGTAACCTGGCGGCGCGACTTCCACCAACACCCGGAACTGTCTAGCCGGGAGTTCCGGACTACCGCCCGGCTGACTGCAATAGTCAAAAAGCTCGGACTCAAGCTCATTCCGATAAAAATGAAAACCGGCCTCCTGGCCGAACTGGCCGGAAATCATCCCGGGCCGACCGTCGCTATTCGGACCGATATCGATGCCCTGCCGGTCACCGAGCGAAGCGGTCTGCCATTTGCGTCAAAAGTCAACGGATGCATGCATGCCTGCGGCCATGATGTTCACATGGCTATCGTTCTGGGGACGGCAGCGGTGCTGTCCAAAATGAAAAAACATATACACGGGAGGGTGCGCTTCATTTTCCAGCCCGACGAGGAGATGCCGCCGGGAGGGGCCAGGCCGATGATTGAGAACGGAGCCGTAGACGGCGTCTCGGCTGTCTTTGGGCTGCACGTCGACCCGATGCTGCCGGCCGGGATGATAAGTACCAGGGACGGTATCTCGATGGCTATGGTGACCGATTTCGATTTGGTGATTCACGGCAAGGGGGGTCATGCCGCCAGCCCGCACAGCGGCGTGGATGCTATCGTCACAGCGGCGGAAGTCATCGAATCGATACAGAAGATTGTCTCACGTGAAATCAGCCCGACGTCCCCGATTGTTATCCACTTTGGCAGGATAGAAGGCGGCACAGGCCGCAATATTGTCGCCGATCGCGTGACCTTGGATGGCACGGCCCGCGCCCTTTCCGACACGGCCGGACGGCTGGTGCCCAAACTTATTAAGAGAACCGTCAGCGGCGTCTGTCGGGCTCGGGGAGCAAGGGCGGAGGTGAATATCGGCCCCGGCTACCCGCCGCTCAGAAACGACCCGGCTGTAAACCGTATCTTCGAAAATAATTACCGCCTTCTGTACGGTCGGGGCAAAATCAGGACCACCAAACAGGTTCTGGGAGCGGAGGATTTTGCCTGCTACCTGGAAAAGGTGCCGGGGGCCATGTTCTTCCTAGGTATAAGAAACCGAAAAATCAAAGCCGACAAGGCTTGGCACTCCTCCGATTTCATCGCTGATGAACGAGCGATAGAATACGGCACGGCCTTGCTGGCCTCGTCGGCGCTCGACTACCTGGCGGGTGATCAACGGTGAGATTCCTGTTCAAAAGTGCGGCTGTCCTGGGGGTGGCTTTGGCGGCGGCCTGTTACACCGCGGCCGAAACACTCGAGAACCAGATGGTGACATATGCCGACTTCGGCTTTGTCAGTCACGTTACGGCCTCGATCAACCATGTTTACTTTGCCACCACCAACGGGATAATCCGCTACAACAAAATCGAGGCCCGCTGGGCGGATCCTCTCACGGGGTCGGGCGGCATTGACGACCGGGATATCAAGAAGATATGGGTCGACAATTTTGATGAAAAGATCTATGCCGCCACCGGTCTGGGCTACTTTGAATACGATCTGCTTTTCCAGCGGTGGTATCCCATCACGGATATCCCTCCCCTTGAGAGCAGCAACCGGCATATCCGGGCTCCCGAGGTCCTTTACCCGCCTTTTTCATACAACTATTCGGGCAGCGAGGAGATTTTGATTGACGCCTACGGCCGGTACTATTCGTTCAGCGACGTTCTGGATGACAACTCCGGGACGCTGTGGATCGGCACCTGGGGGCATGGTCCGGCCAGCGCCGGGGCGTCTTCGGGGATTGTCGACCTGCTCCCCTACGGCCTGCTCCAGAACCGAGTGAACGCAATCTTCAGAGACGGCCCTGTCCTGTGGGTCTCGGGTGCGGTATATGACAGTTATCGCACGGGCATCTCCGTCTTTGACACCGAGAACAACCGGTTCCATTACATCGAGTCCGGCGTGGATAACGATTTCCCGGCCGTCGACGTCAACTGTCTTGCGGGTGACAGCCATTATATTTATGTCGGGACTACGACGGGGCTTCTGGTTTTCGACAGGGAAATCGAGAAGTTCGTGCGGCGGATATCGGCCCGGACGGGCCTTGTCGATAAAAACGTGCTGAGTCTTGGTATAATCGGTGACTCGATATTCGTGGGCACCGAGAGGGGTCTCAGCATTCTCACCTTTGAGAATGACTCCCTGATGCTGTCTATACCTGAGGCGCTCGTCAACCGGATTGTGTACGACTTCCAGCCGGCCGACTCGGCGGTCTGGATCGCCACCGATGATGGCGCCTTTCGCCTCGAGGTCTCTTCCGGAAAAGTGCAGCGTTTTCAGGATCCGAACTTGATTCTTTTCAGCCGCGTGTACGATATCGAGATTTTCCGGAAGGATTTATGGTTTGCCGCCGACGCCGGCATTTTGAGACTTGATCTGGGCACCGGCGAGCTCGAGCCGTTCCGGCTGGTCGCCCAGAAAACCGGCGCCCGCGCTCTGGCCGTCAACGGGCAGGTCGCCGCTGCCGCCTCGGATCGGGGGCTAACCCTCATACACCACGATGTCGCTCGCCCCTACAGCCGGGAGTTCACAACCGACGACGGCTTGCCGTCCAGCTACGTCTTCAGCCTGGTGATGGACGGTGATCACCT
>Ga0224495_10001199_pt1 | contig 18758 bp, 14 predicted proteins | sample SF_Jul11_sed_USG_FD_168128 | JGI IMG/M metagenome (GOLD analysis project Ga0224495, IMG submission 168128) | Sediment microbial communities from San Francisco Bay, California, United States - SF_Jul11_sed_USGS_4_1 | ecosystem: Environmental > Aquatic > Marine > Sediment | place: USA: California... | reverse complement strand
TTAGTGAGGTTTACGAGGTTTACAAGGAGATTGGTTTCTGATGCGTAAATGGCTGTTTTTCCTGGCGGTCTTGGCCGTGGTCTATGCAATTTCTCAGACCGGCAGAAGAAAGCAAGATCGCTCCCCATTCCTTAAACGTCTTAGTGAAACGGTCTCGATTGTCGTCTGGGTTCTGCTTGCTGCCTATGCCATATCTTTTCTCTACTGGCTTTACAAAGAGATTTTCAGATAGAGCATATGGATTTTTGAACAACATGCATAATCCTCTGTATTCTATCCCTGACCAATCAGCACAGAACAGATGATCGTTGGTTGATGAAATGGAGGTATGAGTAGAGCTTGAATGGATCTTTTTATTTATTATTATTGCTTTCTCTCTTAGTGGGGAGCATTTGGGTAACACTCACGACTATCCTGGCTGAGAGATTTGGGAGTAAGATTGGAGGTTTAATAGGAGGCCTCCCTTCTACTGCTATTGTTGCCTTTTTCTTTATCGGACTCACCCAGTCTCCTCTAACCGCATCGCAGGCAACAAATGTCTTCCCTTTAGCCTATAGCATCACGGGACTCTTTCTTGTGTTTTATGCAGTCTTTTCTAAGAAAGGATTCATAATATCTTTATTTGGTTCCCTTCTGATATGGTTTTTCCTTTCAGCTTTGATTATTTATCTTAAGATTAATAATTTTTTTGTCTCACTTCTGGCATACAGCATAATTTTCTTCATTTCCTTTCATATTCTCGAAAAAAAACTAAAAATTGCCTCCGCAAAAAGAATCGAAATTCAATACAGCTCAGTTCAACTCTTAGGTCGAGCGGCTTTTAGCGGAATCATGATAGCCTTTGCAGTCTTCATGAGCAAAGCTGGCGGTCCAATATTTGGAGGGGTGTTTTCTGCATTCCCAGCTGTTTTCATCTCGATTTTAGTCATCAGCTATAAATCAAGAGGCATGTCTTTTTCTCGAGCAATGACAAAGCCCCTTATGATGACAGGAATGCTGAGTATAGTTGTTTATGCGACTTCAATAAAATACTTCTATCCGCGATTTGGATTGATTGTGGGCACCGTCAGTGCTTATTTATTCGCTTTATTGAGTGCCTATTTATCTTATGTCCTTTTCCAAAAAAGAGCGAATTAAAGCCCTTTGCTCATGGCACCAAGAAAGTCTGCGTTTGTTTTTGTCTTGGACATCTTTTCCACCAAAAGCTCCATGGCTTCCACTTCACTCAACTGACTCAGCACCTTTCGAAGTATCCAGATGCGATGCAGGTCTTTCTCTTCAATCAGGAGCTCCTCTTTTCTTGTCCCTGAACGGTTAATATCGATAGCGGGGAACAGTCTCTTATCCACCAGCCTCCTGTCCAAGTTGATTTCCATGTTTCCTGTTCCCTTGAATTCTTCGAAAATGACTTCATCCATTCGGCTACCTGTGTCAACCAGGGCTGTTGCCACAATGGTGAGACTCCCTCCTTCTTCGATCTTTCTTGCAGATCCAAAGAATTTTTTAGGCTTATTCAGAGCATTGGCGTCGATTCCTCCGGAAAGGACTTTTCCAGATGGAGGAATGATCGCATTATGCGCTCTTGCCAAACGTGTGATGCTGTCTAAGAGGATAACAACATCCCTTTTAAGTTCGACAAGACGTTTGGACTTTTCAAGCACAATGTGGGCTACTTGAGCATTTCGTGCAGGCGGTTCATCAAAAGTAGAGGCGACCACCTCTCCTTGAATGGTTCTCTGGAAATCTGTCACCTCCTCAGGCCTCTCTGCGACCAAGAGGACGATTAAAAACATTTCAGGGTGATTTTTTTCGATGGATTTGGCTATGGTTTTGAGCAGAGTCGTCTTTCCTGCTCTGGGAGGAGAAACAATCAAACCCCTCTGTCCCTTCCCGACAGGCGTGAGCATATCCATCACACGAGCATTCAGATTCTTCCCATTACCGTCTTCGAGCTTAATTTTCTCATGGGGATACAAGGGGGTAAGACCCTCAAATTGGATGTTTCTTCGGTTTTTTTGTATGACATCCGGATGGGCAAAGTTTATAGCCTCTATTTTAATCAATGCAAAATATTTCTCTCCGTTTTTAGGCGGCCGTACGATTCCGGAGATCGTATCCCCTGTGCGGAGTTGGAATTTTCTAATTTGTGAAGGAGAAACATAAATATCGTCCTGGCTGGGGAGATAGCTAAATTCAGGGGCTCTAAGAAACCCGAAACCATCATCAAGACATTCCAACACTCCTTCGGAGAAAAGCAAACCATTCTTTTTTGCCTGTGCCTCTAGGATTTTAAAAATGATGTTCTGTTTATTAGAATCCTCGATGTCTTTCTTTATCAGACCAGCGTCGGTTGAAATCTTGAAGAGTTCCTCAAGTTTTTTGTCTTCAAGTTCTGATAAGTTGTACTCTTTCATTTTTATACCTCTTTTGCGATTATTGGATTAAATGTAACTAACTTGTTTTTTTAGTGAGTTAAAGGAGGCTCTTGGGATTCTTCTCTCTCTTCCTCCTGTTTTGTCACTTTAGACTTGATTGGAACTTTTCCTTTTTTCGGAAACTCGTCGACTAAGGCAATCCGCAAAACCTGATCCATGTTATCCACGAAATGGATGGTTATGTCGTCCTTTACATTCTTGGGCATATCCTTCATGTCGGGCTTATTGTCAACAGGAAGAATAGCCACTTTTATCCCTTCCCTATGGGCTGCCAAGAGTTTTTCCTTTATGCCGCCAACAGGTAGCACCTTGCCCTTTAGGGTAATCTCTCCACTCATAGCCACTTTTTTTGTGACCGGAATTCCCGTTAGGAGTGAGATGATTGAAGTGGCAATGGTTATCCCTGCCGAAGGCCCTTCCTTGGGTGTAGCCCCCTCAGGCACATGGATATGGATATCGAAATTTTTATGCAAGTCCTTAGCAATATTCAGCTCAAACATCTTTCCACGGACATAACTGAATGCCGCTTGTGCTGATTCCTGCATGATTTCTCCAAGCTGACCGGTTAACATAAAGTTGCCCTTCCCATGAACTTTAGTGACTTCGAAAGTGAGGAGCTCACCACCAAATTCTGTCCAGGCCATGCCCACAGCTGCACCCACTTCATCTTTCTTATCTATCTCTAAGCGCCGGTACCGTGGGATGCCCAAATACTGCTCTAGTTTCTTGGGTGTCACCGTTCCTTTGTAGTCTTTTCCCTTGGAAACGACTTTCTTTACTACTTTCCGACATATGGATGTTATCTCGCGCTCTAGACTCCTGACTCCTGCCTCTCTGGTGTATTCACGGATGAGTTTCTTCAAAGCTTTATCAGTGATCCTGATTGTTTGGTCCTTAAGCCCATGGATCTTTTTCTGTTTGGGAAGAAGAAAGTGCTTTCCGATCTGGAGTTTCTCGTCTTCTGTGTATCCGGGTATCCTTACGATCTCCATTCTATCTTGCAGCGGCGCAGGAATGGGTTCTTGCATATTGGCAGTAACGATAAACATGACTTGGGAGAGATCAAAATCTGTATCTATGTAATGATCCAGGAAGGTGCTATTTTGTTCTGGATCTAGGACTTCCATCAAGGCCGAGGCTGGATCTCCCCTAAAATCCATGCTCATCTTATCCACCTCGTCCAGGAGAAAGACGGGATTTTTCGTTCCTGCCCTTTTAATCATCTGGACGATTCTGCCTGGATAGGCACCGATGTATGTGCGTCTGTGCCCTCTTATTTCCGCCTCATCCCTGACTCCTCCTAAGGAAAGACGGACGAATTTTCTTCCTGTTGCTCGGGCTATGGATTTTCCGAGGGAGCTTTTCCCAACGCCAGGAGGTCCTATCAGACCCAAGATAACGCCCTTAGGATTTTTGACGAGTTGCCGAATGGAAAGATATTCTAATATTCTTTCCTTAACTTTAGTTAATCCATAATGATCTTCGTCTAAAATCTTTTCTGCCTCTTTGATATCTCTCTTTTCCCTAGATTTTTTATTCCAGGGTAACGATATGAGCCAATCCAGGTAATTCCGACACACTGTAGCTTCTGCTGACATCGGAGGCATCGCCTCCAGCCGCTCTATTTCTTTGAGGGACTTTTCCTCAGCATCCTTAGGCATCTGAGCCTGTTCCACTTTTTTCCGTAATTCTTCGATCTCATTCGGTTGGTCTTCTTTCCGGACATTTAATCCAGGAGGAAAAATTTTCTGTTGAGGATCCCTGTAGGAAAATTTCCGCCGGCTTGACCGTTTTCCTTCTTTACTCAGCTTAGAATGGATTTTGAGAAGTTCGTTTTCTAGAACATAGCTCAATCTGCGCATCCGCTCTGAGCTATTCGTTGTCTCAAGAAGATTTTGTTTCTCATCCAAAGATAAATACATATGAGAGGCTATGATATCAGATATTCTTTCTGGACTATTATCTCTCAAAGCTGGAATGATGGATTCGAAATTTGCGTTCTGGCTGAGTTTCAGGTAGTCCTCGAAGAGGGTCAAGACCCTTTTAAGAGTCTCTCTAGTCTCAGCGGTTTCGCTTTCGATTTCCTTAACTTCTTTCACCAAAACTTGATAGAAAGGATAAGTGCTCAAATATTCGATGATTCTTGCTCTTCTTTTGCCTTCGACGATAACTTTGATGTTGTTATCATCCATTTTGATGGCTCGGATAATCTTTGTGACGACTCCCATGGAATGGATGTCTCGCTGGTGGGGATTGTCCAAGGATGGATCTATTTGTGAGGATAGAAAAAGCATCTTATCTTTTTCTGTGGCTCTTTCCAGGGCCTGGATCGAGGAAGATCGGCCTATAATAAAAGGAACAAGCGTGGAGGGGAAAATGACTAGATCCCTTAAAGGAATCAACGGGACATTGTAGATGATTTCAGAATTACTTGTGGTATCCATAGTCTACTCCAGCAGCCTCACCATTTTATTGGTGATCTTAAGTGATTTTTCTCTCTTTGAATACGGAAGAAGAAACATCAAGCGTTCCATTGATGAATTCTTACATGACACCTTTTAGTTCAAAAGATTTTATTCTTTCCTTCTTTATCTATGATGAAGGGGATTAAGATCATGAGGACTTATTATTCTATTATAGCGGATTCAGCCAAAAAGTCAACCGTCTTCTTGAGGAGAAGGTTATTTCTTAGCTCCTCTCTTTTACCTTCTTTGTTGATACTCTCTACGACTCTTGACAGAGGAACAGAATGAGCTTTAGCTATGGCTTTCATTTCCTCTGTCATTTCTTCCTCGGAGACACTCAATCTTTCTGCCTCGGCAATCTTGTTGAGGATCAAGTGATTTTTAATATTCTGAACCGCCCTTTCTCGAGCATCCTTTTTTAAGGATTCCAGATCATCCTTTGATAAATCCTGTTGAGGCAGGGCTGAAAGATGACGATTCAACTGTGCAACGGACTCTTGTTCCACAACTGTCTCTGGCAGTTCTAGCATCATTTTCTCTGATATATTTTTTACGATGTCCTCGGCCATTTCTCTCTTCTGTGCGTTTTTTTTCGATTCAAGAAGTTGGTCCTTTAATTTAGTCTTCAAATCCTTCAGATTTTTGTAATTTCCGAGATCTTTTGCAAAGTCGTCATCGATTTCTGGTAACTTTTTTTCCTTTATGGACTCAACTTTTAGATCATAGTCGATTTCTCGTCCTGCAAGCTTTTTATTCTGATGACCCTTTTTATAACGGATAGTGAAGCTGCTTTGTTCCCCTTCTTTGAGACCTAATAAGTTCTGGTTCAGGATTTCATCATTTTCAGGATGACCAGCAAGGATGACCACCTTTTCTGTAGGCAGGAATCTTTTTGTCTTCGCATCTTGTCCTTTGACCTCAGCCACAACATAATCACCATCAGCCACTCCCCTGCCCTTTAGAGGGACGTATTGAGCCGACTTCATGCGAAGTTGTTCTAAAGACTCCTTGACTTCTTTTTCTGTAACCGAAGCCTTTCTCTTTTTGACTTTCATGTTTTTATATTCAGGTAGATGAATTTCGGGCCACACCTCGATTTGAGCTTTGAAGCGAAAAGGCTCCCCTTCCTTGAAATGAAGATCACTGACGACAGGTTGGCCAACAGGAACAATATTGTTATCTTTAAGCTCCTTGTTCAACGCTTTAGGAACAAGAGAGTTGATGAGCATTTCTTCGATCTCAGGATAGTACATCCGTTTGATGATCTCTTCAGGAGCTTTCCCTGGACGAAATCCTCGTATTTTTGCTCGGGATGAATATTGAACAATTATCCGTTTAAATTCCTCCATCGTTTCCTTTGCAGGAATTTCGATTTCGATTTCCCGTTTGCACTCACTGATTTTTTTTATGTTATTGGACATTTTGGATGTGTTCAACCTTCTCAATTAGACCGAAAAATGGGCAGAGCGGGACTCGAACCCGCACTCCTTCAACAGGAACTAGGTCCTAAGCCTAGCGCGTATGCCAATTTCGCCACCTGCCCTTATGATATTATATGAAGATAAGATTTACTAGATCGGAATCCTGAATAGGAATCAATTTTTAGCACAAACACTGGAATTTGTCAATTTATTGACCAAACCAGTAAGCATCCCATTTTCCGTCCTCATTATTAGCTGTCACAGAAATGGACAGGGGGTAAATCCTTCATGACTATCAATCCGGCTCTGGATGTGACAGCTCGAGGAATCGTGTTAATGGTGACGGCCACGGTTCCGATGTCACCGTGAACGCCACCGATGATTCGTTCGTGAATATTGGGGACGCCGTCGATTACGATTTCATCGTATTCCTCATCCACGCCCGCATTGGCGTTGAACTCGAGTGTAATGGCTTTTGTGCCTTCCTTTACACCATGAGCAATACTGAGCAGCCCGATCACATCTCCGGGATTCACTCTTCCTAGACCGGTGTCTGTTTCCCTTTCGGCGATGACTGGCTCGGGTGGTAGCTCCACGGCTTCGTCAAGATTCCACCCCATACCTGCAGCGATCATGTTGATAGACTCGAGCAGACCGACATGACCAGTGATCATTTTGTTTTCGATTTTGTCTCGGAAAGCTTCCTGGGAAAGACCTGTTCCTATTTTTTTCTGGAAAGGTATACGCCTTTTCGAGGAATCCATCATCCTGGTAACCTTGATGGCATCCACCTCCAAGCATGGAGCAGTTAGAATCAAAGGAAGAGTATCCATCAAAAAACCAGGATTGATTCCTGTCCCTACCACTGTGACTCCGTTATCTTTAGCCAGATTATCGATTTTTTGAGCAAGATCAGGTTCGCGTATCCAGGGATAGGACAGCTCTTCACATGTCGAGACAACATTAATGCCAGCTTTTACACACTGGGCTATCTGAGGGAATACTTCCTGGAGATGAGATGTTGTGGTCAAGATCACGGCTTGGGCATCAGCGTTGTCAAAGACATGATCGGGATCATTATTGATATTGATGCCGAGATTTCTTGGGCTGTCGAGAAGGGTTCCAAGGTCTTTATCCACAAACTCAGGAGCAATATCAATGGCTCCTACAATTGCAAAGTTTTTTTTCTTCAATAGAGCCTCTGTAATTTTTCGGCCCATTACACCACACCCATAAATTATGACCTTGATTCTTTCCACTAAACGATTCCTCCTCGAATGAACTTATTTAATGTTGTAAGTTTTCCATTTCTTTGCGATTCTTTCCACTGCATCCAGAGAAGCCTGAATCTCTTCTTCCGTGTGGGCAGAAGATATGGCTCCATAGCCGTGGAAGATATTGAATCCTTCTTGGAGCATGGCCAGTTTGAATATCTTTTCCCGCCATTCAACATCACAAACCTTGGGATTCCAGACTTGCTCAGGAGATGTGATCCGATCGCATTTCTCCCGGAGAAAATGGACGCCTATGACAGAGCTATTCTTGGCGATAGAATTTCCGTTTCCTGTACATCTTACGTTGAAACCGTGAATCAAAAAAATTCTTTCGATTTCTCTTCGGACTTGTTCTCCCAACCTCCCTATTTTTGGATAAATGTCCGCTTCATGGGCGATCAGGAATTTTATGAACGCGAGCCCAGCCAACATCGCTGTCGGATGAGCAGAAAAAGTCCCCCCCTCCATCTTGACTCTCTCTTCTGTTTTAGCCTCTCGATCACAGAGACTCATCACTTCTTCCTTTCCTGCAATTGCACTGATTGGCATGCCTCCTCCGATAGCTTTTCCGAATACAGAAAGGTCAGGCTGGATGCTGTACAGACTCTGAAGGGCACCCGCATGGAAGCGGAAGCCTGAAACGACTTCGTCAAGAATGAGTAAAGCTCCATATCGAGTGCAGAGTTCTTTTGCTTTTTGGAGGTATTCAGAATGTCCGAATATAAAACCGCCTGCACCGATGAATGGTTCAAGGATAAAGCATGCGATCCGGTCTCCATAGGCGATGAATTTATCTTCGAGGTCTTGAGGATCATTGAAGCGAGTCACAATGATCATCTTGTCCAATCCCTCTGGAAGTCCAGCCGATTCGACCTTGTTGAATCCCTCATCGTAGGCTGAGATACCTTTCAGAGCATAAGGGTGGGAACCATGCCACCCGCCACCCACTTTCATAATCAATTCTCTCTTTGTCTTCGCTATGGAGAGCATGATTGCATACATAGTGGCCAGAGTGCCGCTTGTGGTGAATCGAATCTTATCCGCTGAGATCCGACTGAGTAAAAGCTCTGCCAGCTCTGCTTGAAAAATCCCAGGAAAACCTGTAGCCAGTCCTTGTCCTTCTCTGCAGTAATCCATGAGCGCGTCGAGAACAAATTTGGGATTATGTCCCAATATGTTGGCAAAATGACCTTGCCAGAAATCGATGTAGGTATGGCCGTCCACGTCAGTGACTTTAGACCCTTGGCTACGGATGTCATAGAATGGGAAGGGAGAAAAAAGCCTTAAGTTGTGGCTGCCTCCCATGATTTGGAATTCACTGGCTTTATTAAACAGCTTCTCAGATTTTTGGTGTTTATCTTTGAATTCTCTAAATAAATCTTGTAGCAGGGCTTTTGTATCCATCGTCCCTCTTCCAAAATTGGTTTATGACTATTTCCGTCAGACGGATAGTCTTGATCATGTGAATTAAGGATTCTTAAACTGGCAGATACTGTTCTGTTCTCGGTGGTTTTACTTGGCAAGTTAAAGACTGTTTTACTTGATATACTGTTTTAGTTTTTGCGCCAATTCAGGATCGACCTTGTTTAATTGATTATACACTTCCCTTGCACTGTAGTTATCGCGGAGGTTTAAATAAGATATGGCTAGATTATAGTAGGCATACCCTCTGCTCGGGTTCAACTCGATGACTTTTCTGAGCGGGTCTATAGCCTCAGAGTATTTCTTTAGCTGCAGGTAAGCGATACCCAATCCAAACCACGCGTCTTCTTTATCAGGGAAAATCTCTAACATATTTTTATAAGCTTCCGCCGCTTTACTGTACTGTTTCAGTTGGGTGTAACTGTATCCAATCTGGAGATGAGCATATTCCATGCCTGGATTCTTTTCTATAACCCTGCCGAAAGCCTCTATAGCTTCATCGTATTTTTCCATTTGGACATACATAAAGCCCAAATTGTAGAGAGCCTCCGTGTCATCAGGATTGCGTTCGATCATCTTTCTGGCAATTTCTGCAGCCTTGTCCGGCATCTTGGCAGTGTTATACATCATGATGACCATGTTATAGTATCTTTTGGCATCCTCAGGGCTTAACTCGGCTAATTTTTCATAAGTGGTTGCCGCTTGATCGATTTGTCCAGCTTTTTCATAGGCCTGGGCTAATTTGTATGTGATCGCAATGTCATCCCTGTATCCTTCTAGGGCTTTGGTAAAAGAATGTACGGCATCGGCAAACTCTTCTGTTTCCATCTGAGAGAGTCCTAGCTGATTGTATGCGTCCCATGGCCGGTTTGGACTGGTCTCAAGGTATTGCTTATAAGCCTGAACGGCTTTGTCGAATTCCCTTAATTCCTGATAAGCGGTCCCTATATGAAGATAAGCTTCTTTGTTATCCATATTAAGCTGTAAAGATTTTTCCAAAGGAGGTATGGCTTCTTTCCATTTCGACATCTTCAGATTAACCAGTCCCAATCCAAAATAGGCATCATCCCTGTTGGGGTCTAATTCGACGATTTTCAGATACGTTGTGAGAGCGGATGAATAGGCTCTTTGATGAGTGTAAACGGAAGCTAGGAGCAGATGAGCATGGAGGTCATCGGGTTTGTGTTCAATGACCTTGTTCAAAAATTTCTCCGCCTTGCCTGTCTCGTTCATAGAATAAAAAATTTCCGCAGCTAAATTAGCCCCCTCATAGCTAGAGAAATAATCTTCTTTTTGCCAGTCCTTGAATTTTTTAACCGCTCTTGTCTTGGGAAGAATCTTTATGACATTTGAAGGCACAACGATCTTCCTTCCCACATCCAGAAAAACTATCATACCGATAACCTGTCCGGTTGAATCGAACACAGGTGCTCCATTGTACTCATCAGGAATAGACAGTGTGGCTTCGATGAGTCTTTGGGATTTGAATTCATGAAAATTAAATAATTCTCCTTCAGAAACAGAGATTTCGCTAGCTTCATTTCCGCCTATGGCATAGAGCTTATTTTTCTTTTCCACTCGATCAGAATTCCCTAGTGTTAGAACTGGGTCTTTGCGGTTGATCTGCACGAGGGCGATTCCGAAATTCTTGTCCACGGCCAGAATGCCATCCAATTTCACCTTTTTCGCTTTAAAGTCCATACCTTCAGCTTCTTTTGCCTGACAGACCAATCCATAGCTTGTGACGAGAATTTTCTCTCCGATGATAAAGCCTGATCCTTGGCCGATCTCTTCTTTATTCTCATCATAGGAAACGAAGGTGACGACGCCTTGTTTATAATTTTCGAAAATGTTAGTGGCTTCCTCCGATTGAGAGAAAAGCGAGGAGAAGGGAATAAGAAGCAAACCCAGAGAGAGCGCCAAGAAACTCTTTTTATTCATCATTTCTACCTCCTAAGAAAAGCTGCAGATGATCTGATCCCTTTTTCAAGGAATCTACTTTACAATTTTAAATCATCCTCTGTCAAATTTTTCAATCAAACGCCAAGAAACAATCCATTTGGAGGATGCTGTATCAGAGTTGACTTTGATGAGACAGAGGACTAAACTGGCATCTCTGGTCTCGCCTGACTGTGAATCATCCGAACTGTTTCCGATGACAGCCAAAAACAAAATCATTGTTATTTACCTATCGACCTTGACGGGAATCATTATATGGCTTGGTACGATATTTTTAGCGCCCTATCTCGAAAGCGAATCTTCGCATTTTGCTGGATTCATCTATGCCCTATTCTCCCCGACTTGCCACCAAATCCCTAAGAGATGCTTTTATGCTTTTGGGTATCCCATGGCGGTTTGTGCACGCTGTTTTGGTATCTATTCAGGATTTTTGGCAGGAACCTTGATCTATCCTCTTTTAAAAGGCTTTTCTTCTCCTTCTCTTCCTCGAATCAGGACATTGGTCTTTGTCTCAGTGCCCATCGTACTGGACACGGCGGCTAATTTTCTTGGGATGTGGACGAGTGCTGGATGGCTGCGTTTTCTAACAGGGCTAGTATGGGGAAGCATACTCCCGTTTTATTTTCTTGCTGGTCTATCAGATTATTTCATCCGCCACCGTCAAAATTTCTCTTGAAATACACAGGTAAATATAAATAGAATAAAAAAAATAGACTTGAAGGAGGACGCATGAATGACCAAAGACCTGGTATGTTTGTCCCAGCTCTGATAGGAGGAGCTGTTGCTGGAATCCTCTCAGGCATCCCTTTTGTTAATTGTCTATGCTGTCTATGGATAATCGGTGGAGCTATGCTTGCTGCCTATTTACTCACCAAGGATTCTCCTGTGGCTTTGAGTGCAGGCGATGGTGCAATTGTCGGGATCTTTACTGGAATTGTTGCTGCCTTCGTTGAAGTCATTATCAGCATTCCGTTCAAGGCTGTCACTGATAAATTCATGAGAAACATGATAGATAGATTCTCTGAGTATTATGATGAGATACCGCAAGGTTTGGATTCCTGGTTTGAAGGAGGAGCTTTTGACGCCTCTTTTGTGTGGATCATAATCGGTCTTGTTATTTCTGCCGTTATTTTTGCGGCTCTAGGTGCCTTGGGAGGCATTATCGGCATTTCTCTTTTTAGGAAAAAGACAACTCAGAGAATCCAAGGGGCAGTCGATGTTCCTAAAGACTCAGGTGATCGTCAACCCTGAATCGAACAGGGGACGCATAAATCTATTTTGATTTTTTCTTATGCTTTTCCCAAAGAGACTTGTTATTCGTCAGCACATATTTCCCGTTTTCATCGTAAAAAGCGTAGATTTTCGTCCTTGTCGTTATCTTTGATTTGGAGTAAGTAGCCATCACTTTTTTGATGTAATTTCTGGTTTCTGGATAGGGCGGAATGCCTCCATATTTCCTGATGGCTTCTTGACCTGCGTTGTACGCAGCAAGAACGTGCTGTGTGTTGCTATCATAAAGCTTTATCAAATCGACGAGATATTTGATGCCACCCTCGACATTTTGTCTGGGATCGAAAACATTCTGCACTTTATATTGAATGGCTGTCTCTGGCATGAGTTGCATCAGCCCCAAAGCCCCCTTTGGAGAAATGGCCCAGGGATCATAGTTCGATTCAGCCTTGATTATGGAGTGAACTAATGTGGATGGCACTCTGTGTTTTTGAGCAAGAGGTTCGATAATATTATCATACTTGCTCTGAGACGAAGGACTGCTCTGGGCAAATGAGATGTTTAAGGAGAAAAAGAATTGTAAAAGGATCCCTCCTGTCAATGTGAAGAGCCAAGCTCGACTCTTTTTTTTATTCTTGCAAATCATTATCTTCTATAATGGCTAAATAAACGGTACTTATCAATCCTCTTTGGGGGTGATTTTCGGGGGTAACATTTCCTCTATGATTGAGCCTATTTGATCCAACACTTTGGCTAGCTGATCAGGTTTGGTTCCTCCGGCCTGCGCAAAGTCCGGGCGTCCGCCTCCCCCACCGCCGATCAATGGCGCTATCTTTTTAATAATCTCATTCGCTTTAATTCGTTTGGTGAGATCCTTTGTAACAGATGCGACAAGAAAGACCTTTTTCTCCTCCGAACTTCCCAGGACAACGATCCCTGAGCCGATCTTCTGTTTGAGAGAATCGGCCAATTCTCGGAGCTCACTGTTTGTCAAGCCCTCTACGTTTTGAGTGAGAACTGAGATGTCTCGGATTTTCTGAATCTTCTGGACATCCTTCTTGTAACGTATGTTTGCGAGTTTCTGGCGAAGCGATTTGCTTTCTTTTTCCATTTCCTTTATAGATTCTTTGAGTTTACTGATCTGCTGCACAAGCTCTCGCTTTGGAGAATTCATCAATTGCTGGATCTCAAGAAGAAGGTTTTCGTTTTCCTGAGCATACCTTAGGGCCCCCTCTCCAGTCACGGATTCGATCCGTCTCATTCCGGCTGCGATGCTTGTTTCTGACACGATTTTGAACAATCCTATTTCACCAGTGCTGTGCACATGAACACCACCACACAACTCTTTGCTGAAACCATCAATAACAACCATCCTCACCTTTTCCCCGTATTTTTCTTCAAAAATCGCAATCGCGCCTTGTTTTATTCCCTCTTCCATAGTTGTGATCTTTGTCTCGACAGGAATGTTTTCCCTGATCTTTTCATTGACCAAAGTCTCGATCTGCTTCAGCTCTGATGGTTTCACCGGAGAAAAATGCGTAAAGTCAAATCTCAAGCGGGCAGGAGAAACCAGAGAACCAGCCTGTTTCACATGGTCGCCAAGGACCTGCCTCAATGAAGCATGCAGGAGGTGAGTCGCTGTGTGATTTTTGCTGAGATCTTCCCTTTGGGGAACATCGATGACCGCTTCCACAGAGTCGCCTGTATGAATATGGCCAGAAATGACTTTGATTTTATGGGCGATGAGTTCTGGTATCGGATAATAAGCTGTTTCAACCACGGCAGAAAAATGGGGATTTTTGAGAATCCCAGAATCTCCGACCTGTCCACCCGCTTCCGCATAAAACGGTGTCACATCGAGAAAAACCTCTCCTACATCTCCCTCGGTGAGTTCTTGACCGAGATTGCCATTTTTAAGCAGAGCGGTTACCGTGGCCTCGACTTTATCATGGTCATAACCAACGTACGAACAGGGAAGATTTTTGAGCTTTTCGTATATCTTTTTCTCTCTCTGTTTTTCCTCCCCTTTCCAGGCATCACGGGCAAGTTGACGTTGTTTTTCCAATTCTTGATAGAATCCCTTCTCGTCGACTGCCAGGTTTCGCTCTTCTGCCAACTCCTTGGAAAGATCCAACGGAAAACCAAAAGTGTCATAGAGCTTAAATAATCTATCCCCAGAAAGAATGTGTTGTTTTCGTCTTTCGGCATCATTAATGTATTGGTCAAAAGTTCGAAGGCCTGAAGATAAGGTCAGTGAGAATCGTCTTTCTTCAGAGAGACAGACTTTGGATATATAGTCTGCTGAAGCGAGAAGCTCAAGGTAAGCATCTTTCATCCCATCGACAACCACTCCAATGAGCTTATAGAGAAAAGGCTCTTCAAGGCCGATGAAATTTCCTTGGCGGTAGGCCCTTCGAATCAGCCTGCGTAGAACATATCCCCGTCCTTCATTGGAGGGCATGATGCCATCCCCGATCAAGAACGTTACTGCACGCACGTGGTCAGCGATGATCCTCACAGATACATCCGACAGATCATGGGAGGGATACTCCCTCCGGGCCATGTCACATACAGCTTCAATAAGAGGGAGAAACAGATCCGTGTCATAATTGCTTTTTTTTCCCTGCAGGATAGTCGCTACCCTCTCCAGCCCCATTCCTGTGTCAATCGAGGGTGAAGGCAGAGGCAACAGTTCACCTTTTTCGGTCTGCTGGTATTGCATAAAAACCAGGTTCCACAATTCCAGAAATCGATCACTCCCCTTCTCTATCAGTATGGAGGATTCTCCTGACTCTATCTCCTCGCCTAAATCGTAGTGAATTTCAGAGCAAGGACCACAAGGGCCCGTCTCTCCCATAGCCCAGTAGTTGTCTTTCTTACCAAAACGAAAAATTCTATCCTCAGAAATTCCGATAATCTGATTCCATATGTGGGAGGCATCATCATCTTCTTCATAGATCGTGATGTAGAGCTTCTCCTTGTTCATTCGAAAGTCTTCAGTCACCAATTCCCATGCAAATTGAATGGCTTCTTTTTTGAAATAATCGCCAAAAGAAAAATTTCCCAGCATCTCGAAAAAAGTGTGGTGTTTGTTCGTTTTGCCCACCTGCTCCAAGTCATTATGCTTTCCGCTCACCCGCATGCACTTTTGGACTGAGGCAGCCCTCTTAAAGCTCCTCGTCTCAAGCCCCAGGAAGGTGTTTTTGAACTGGTTCATCCCTGCATTTGTGAACAGAAGAGTGGGATCATCCTTAGGAAGCAAGGATGAACTTTGGACTATTTTGTGTTTTTTGTTGGAGAAAAAATCAAGGAACGACTCTCTGATCTCCTGTGTGCGCATTTAAAACTATTTTTTGCCCTCTTGTTTTTCTTTGTTTTCCTTCTCTGTCAACTCTGCTGCTTCTTCTTCCTCTTTTACTGCTTCACGTGGTCTTTCTATCCTGCTCATCTCCCTTTCCATATCTTCAAGGGCTACATCAAGAGTGGAACGGATTCCCATGACTCTCAATTTGAAATTATCGGGGCTGGATGAGAATCTCAAACCTTGTTCATAGGAAATGTAGCCATCTTTGTAGAGCTGATAGATGGACTGGTCAAAAGTCTGCATCCCATATTGAGAGACTCCGGATGCTATGGCATCTCTTATGAGGAGAGTTTTTTCTCGATCGTTTATACACTCGGAGATGTAAGGGGTGTTAATCATGACCTCTACAGCAGGCACCCTTCCCTGGCCATCTTTCCTCGGGATTAGCCTCATGGAAATACAGGCTCTGGTGATACTGGATAACTGAAGTCTGATCTGTCTCTGATGATGAGGAGCGAAAACGGCTACAATACGGTTGATTGTCTCTGGGGCATCCAGGGTATGGAGTGTGCTCATGACCAGGTGTCCAGTTTCGGCAGCCAATAGAGCGGTTTCAATGGTCTCGCGATCACGCATTTCTCCCACAAGGATAACATCAGGATCTTCTCTGAGAGAGGAGCGGAGACCTCGCGCAAATTCAGAGACGTCCATCCCGACTTCTCTCTGGGAAATCGTACTTTTTTTGTCTCTATGGAGATATTCAATAGGATCTTCGATGGTGATGATATTCTCTTTTCTGTAGGTGTTGACGTGGTCTATCATCGCTGCGAGTGTTGTTGTTTTTCCTGATCCTGTGGTACCGGTGACCAGAATCAAGCCTCTGGGTTCCAATGCAATTTTTTCGAGCACTTCAGGAAGGAGGAGATCTCTAATCGTTTTTATCTCCAAGGGGATGATTCTCATGACTAAAGCCAAACTCCCCCTCTGGTGGTAGACACTTCCTCTGAAGCGGCCAAAGCCGGGGAGGCTATAGGCCAGATCCAAGTCTAGATCTTCCTTCAGACTTTCTTTTTGGTGCTCATTCAAGACCTGGTTGACAAGCTCAAAAGTGTTGTTTGGGCTGAGCCGTGGAAATTGGGTTAAAGGCTTGAGATTTCCGTGGATGCGAATGATGGGATAATTTCCCGCCTTTATATGAAGGTCCGAAGCATCGTTCTCGATTGCGATTTTTAAAAGTTCATCGATGTCCATGTTCACCCCCAAAAATAATCTAATTTATATAAGTTAGCCATCCATATTTATCTTCCTTCTCGCCATCAATGTAAGCAAAGAATTCTTCTTGGAGCTTTTTCGTGATTGGTCCTCTTTCACCTGTTCCTATGCTTATTTTGTCTATTGTCTTTATGGGTGTTATTTCTGCTGCTGAACCTGTAAAGAAGACCTCCTCGGCGATATAAAGCATCTCCCTGGGTATGGTGTCTTCTACAAGAGGAATTTTCAGATCATTGAGGAGTTGAATCACTGTGGCCCGAGTGATTCCTGGAAGTATGGAAGACGACAACGGCGGTGTGTGTACAACGCCGTTCAAGACAAGGAAAATATTCTCTCCGCTGCCTTCGCTGACATGGCCTCTGACATTCAGCGCGATTCCCTCCACATATCCTTCTAACAGAGCTTCCATCTTAATCAGCTGAGAATTCATGTAATTCGCTCCTGATTTTGCCAAGGCTGGAAGAGTATTGGGCGCCATCCTCTGCCAGGAAGAAACGCGGACATCTACTCCCTTTTCTAAGGCCTCGTCTCCTAAGTATTTTCCCCATTCCCAGACAAGAATAGCACAATCCACTGGGCAAGGAAAGGGATCGACTCCTAAGGTCGCATAGCCTCGGTAGACAATAGGCCGAATATAGCAAGATGTCATGTTATTGGCCTTAGTCGTCTCAATGACCGCTTTATTGAATTCCTCCTGAGTGTACGGAATATCCATTCGATACATTTTGCATGAATTATAAAGTCTTTGTGTGTGAGCTTGGAGTTGGAAAATCACGCTCCCTTTGGGGGTGTTATAAGCCCTGAATCCCTCAAAAAGAGAAGTCCCATAATGAATGACATGCGAGGCGATATGAATATTTGCCTCTGTCCAAGGGATGAGTTTTCCGTTCATCCAAACTTTCCCGTTTTCATTAAAAGGACTCATCCATTACTCCTCAAACGAATACATACAATTGCCATGATTTTGTAAATTGATTTGGGGATTTCATCTTATCTTAATTGTATTTCCAAGTCAATCTAAGATAGGCTCCCCACAGTATGGACAGCTTTTTTCCTTGAGGGGCAAAGGCCTGCGGCAATTCCAGCACAATGCTGCCTTAGACCTTTCCCTCGCTTTGATTCTACCCCTAATCTCCTCAATCTCTGATTGAATAGAATCTCTTCCCCTGTAATGGGAAAGATTTTTTATGATCTCTGAGGCCTTTTCATATCTGTCCTCAAGTTTCACGGCCAGGCATCTCATGATAATCTTATCTATCTCCTTAGGAATAGTGTTGTTCTTCAGACGTGGTGGTGTGATCTTACCTTGTTGGGCCTTTTCCAGGATTTTAAATGGATCAGGATCAAAGATGGGAGGCCTCCCCAGGAGCATCTCATAAAAGATGCACCCAATCGAATAAATATCCGATCGAAAAGTCGCCTTCCCCATGAATTGCTCAGGTGCCATATAAGGTGGAGAACCGATACGAGTTGACGCATAAGGAACGTTATTTAGCCAAACCGATGTGCCAAAGTCTGTGATTTTAACTTTTCCTTCATCTGAGATGATGATATTCGATGGTCTCAAATCCCTATGAACGATTCTATTGGAATGAGCATGGTTCACAGCATCAGAAATCTGAATGATGTATTCTGATGCTTTTTCGAAATCCAATATTTTTTCCTTTTCTAAGATTTTTTCTAAGCTCTGTCCCTTGACATACTCCATCACCATAAAGAAGACTTTTTTCTCCTTCTCAGCTGAGACCATGCGGACTATATTGGGGTGGTTCAAAGCAGCCTGGAGTCTGGGCTCTTTTAAAAGTTTGAACAGCTCCATAGATTGTTTATGGGGGACTTTGATGGCCACAAGGATATTCAACCATGTGTTTTTCGCCAGATACACAGACCCAAATCCTCCACTCCCCAGGCTACGAATGATTTCGTATTTCCCGACTTTCTGTCCTTGTAGAAACATCCTACTCGTTCCAAAAATG
>Ga0224495_10001198_pt1 | contig 18765 bp, 25 predicted proteins | sample SF_Jul11_sed_USG_FD_168128 | JGI IMG/M metagenome (GOLD analysis project Ga0224495, IMG submission 168128) | Sediment microbial communities from San Francisco Bay, California, United States - SF_Jul11_sed_USGS_4_1 | ecosystem: Environmental > Aquatic > Marine > Sediment | place: USA: California... | reverse complement strand
ATGTCGCTTACACACAGCACGCCGAAGTACCTGCCGGGCCGACTGATCAGCGTAACGCTGACCACGCCGCCTGTGAACACGGCGCTTCTGGCCACGGCTAAGGAGCACGTCGCTGCGGAAACTACCGACAGCGACACGCTGCTCCAGCGGTATATCGACGCAGCGGTGCGCTATGTCGAGAAGGCCGCGCGCACGTCGCTGTTCGACCAAGCTCATACGCTTGTGCTCGACTCCTTCCCTGAGGAAGATTACATACAGCTCTACGGGAAGCCAATTAAGTCGGTGACAACGTTCACGACCTACAGCACGGCGGACGTCGCCGACACGACCTTTAACAAGTACACCTTGGACATTCCCGGCTCGCGGATACTACTCAAGTACGGCTACGCATGGCCCTCAAGCCTACGCGATAACTCCGCAGTGCACATACTTTACGCGAGCGGGCACGGAACAACCGTCGCCGCCCTTCCGCCGAATCTGGTTCAGGCGGTAATGCTGCTGGTCGGTACATGGTTCGCCAACCGCGAATCTACGAGTTGCACAGTGACGCCAGAACTGGTGATGGGTGTGAGTGACATTATCGGGCAGGCCCGGGAGCTACGCATATGAGTTCCTGCCAGCGCGTCTCCGGTAAGCGCCGCGTGGTGTGCGCTGGCGACCTGAACAAGCGCATAACGATACATGGGCGCAGCATCACGCCGCCGGTATTCGGAAGCGCCGACTTCACCGAGACGTTCGCGACCGGCGTGAACCGCTGGGCAGCGATCAATACGATTGCGGGCAAGACCGTATTCGACGGGGTCAACCAGAAAGACGTTGCCCTGACGCACGAGATATTCATCCGTTACGATTCAACCGTAACGGCAGAGGCTTGGATACTGTACAACAGCCGCCGCTTCGACATCGTTGCGGTGGAAGATTTGGAGGAGCGCCATCAGTTCCAGCGCCTCCTGTGCATTGACAAGATGGCGAGCACGCTATGATCAAAGTCATTGAAGACAGCGCCAACCGGATCGCCTACCTGAAACTGGACAGGGGCGTCGAATTCTCGCGCCGTGCGATTCGCCAAGGCTTCTTCCAGCTCGGGAAAGACCTGAAGAAAACCGCAAACGACGAGATTCTCCGCAAGCCGAAAGGTGGGCACGTGTACATCATTCGTGGCGCAGGCGGAAGTCGCCGCAGGCACGTAGCTTCCGCCCCCGGAGAGACGCACGCGAACCTTAGCGGTAAGCTGCGCCGGTCGCTCGGCTGGGCTGTGCAAGGCTCGCAGCAGCTTGAATTCGGTTATATGGACGGGTTGATTCCTGAGTACGCCCCCTTCGTGGAGTTCGGGACGCGCCGCATGGCCGCGCGGCCCAGCTTGAAGAACGCCATCGGAACGACCACGCGCAATGCCGAAATTTACTTTAGTTCGGCGCTTGCTAAGGAGTTCGCCTAATGCGCGCCTCTGACGTAGTGCAGCAACTGGCGGCCAGCCTCCCCCGGTTCTCGGATAAGTTCACTACGAACAAGGCCGTGTCGTCGCTGACTCAGGTGGCGGGCGTAGCGACGGCCACATCAACCGCCCACGGCCTGACGGCGGGAAAGCAGGTAAACATCGTCGGGGCTAAGGTTCCGATTGAGATCAGTTCCCTGACGCGCGTCGGCGTAGTGGGCACGCTGGTCACTGCGACGCCGCACGACATGACGCTCGGCTACAGCGCGACCGTTGAGATTGCCAGCGCCGTCGAGGCCAATTTCAACGGCACCTTCGCGGTGCTATCGGTTCCGACGCGCAACAGCGTGACCTTCACGATAGCGGATAGCGGCGCGACGACTGCCACCGGTTCCCCGGTGCTGCTGAATGGTAGCAACTACCTGAACCAGTACAACGGACTGCACGAGGTACTCTCCACCCCGACTGCTGACACGTTCACCTTCGCGGTGCCAACGGCGCTTGCCTCCCCGGCGCACGGGACAATCTCCGCGCGCGCACTTCCCCGTGTATCGGCGGTGCTGCAAGAGGATATCATCGTCGATGCGTACACAAAGCAACCGGCGAGTGACGTGTGGGCCTTCGTCGTGCTGGGTGACGTAACTGCCAGCAAGAACCGTGAGACAGAGACGGACGCGGTATCTAATCTACAGCGCGGCGATCACTTCCGGGTACAACTCTTGCAACCCGTGACTGTGTATGTCGTCATTCCTTCGGCGCAGGAGCAGGCCGGGCGATCCGCCCGCGATCTGTGCGAGGAATTGCTAAAGCCACTCTGCCAGTCGCTGCTCATGAAGAAATTCGACTCACTTCTGACGGTAGGCAAGAAAGGCCCGCTGCAATTCGTTGGGCACGGCTTCGCCGCCTATCACCGGGCGTTTTATATGCACGCCTACCAGTTCGTGCAGCTCGCCGATATGACCTTTGGCGATACGGTTGGCTACGATGACGATGTGGCCTTCCGCGACATAGGCTTGACCATTGCGAACAATATCGGCACGGGCACCATCGCCACGGCTGCGATAAATCTTGACGGAGGTGTTTGATGAAAACAGTAGCAGTGAAAGTCCTGAAGCCGTTCGGAAATTACACCGAAGGGCAGGTGGTCAAGGTAGCTGTCGACGAGGACGGCCAAGCGCTCGAAGTTTCGTGGCGCAGGCGGCTCGAAGACGCGCAGCTTGACGAATGCTGCACAGTCATCGCAGCCGAGACAGAATCTTTTAACCCGCCCGCACGGGCACCGAAACGGAGGGATCAGTAAATGAGCAGCATTATCCTACAGCCAAAAGTGGCCGTGAACATCGTCCCTGCGACGGTGGCGGTCGAGAACAGCGCCCACAAGATTCTCTTCATCGGGCAAAAGGTGGCCGCAGGCACTGCGACCGCCGGGGCGCTGGTTGAAAACATCTTGAACGATAACAGTGAGGACACGTTATTCGGCGCGAATTCGATGTTGGCAGGCATGATCCGCGAGGCCAAGAAACTGAACAAGGTCACGCGCATGGATGCCATCGCCCTCAGCGATGCGGGCGGCGGCGTGGCAGCCACAGGAACGATCACCGTAACCGGGCCTGCTACAGCGGCAGGCAGCTTGAAAGTGCGCATCGGCTCGGAACTTAACCACGAGTACGACATCGCCGTAGCAAATGCCGATACCGCGACGGCAATCGGCGACGCCATCGTGGCGGCGGTCAACGCTGACCTCGACGTACCGGTAACTGCATCGAACCTCGCCGGAGTGGTGACGTTCACCGCTGACAACAAAGGCACGCTCGGCAATAAGATCGGCATCGAAGTGGTCGGCAGCGTGGCAGGCGTAGGCACTGCCGTAGTGGGCATGGCCTCTGGTGCTACCGACCCGACACTGACAACCGTGTTCGATGTCGTCGGCACCCAGCGCTACCAGACGATTGTCTGGCCGTACGCAGCGGCAACCACGGTGCTGCGCAGCTTCCTCGACGCTCGCTTCAACGATGACGCCCGCGTGCTGGACGGTGTGGGCATTACCGCCACGCACGACACGCTGGCCAATCACCTCGTTACCCTCGGCGCACTGAACAGCCAGAGCCTCGTTATGCTGACCGATAAGACGCAGAGCGAGACGCTCTACAAAGGCCCAGCGGTATTCGAGATGGAGCAGATCAAGGCGGCGCAGCTCGCCGCGATTCGCGGTTTGCGCTTGACGGACGGCGCCAGCATCAGCCGGTTCGTCATCACGACCAACGGCCCACTGGATTCTTTCGGCGGCGCGGCGCTGGCGAGCAAGCCTTACTTCAACACAGCGTTCCCGAACCTCCCGCTGGTCGCAACGGCGCGGGGCTGGAGCGACACTGAGATTAAGCAGCTCCACGACGCGGGCGGCTCGGTGCTTGGCCTCAATGTCGCAGGCAACGCGGCGCTGGCTGGCGAGATTGTGACCACGTATAAGACCGACACCGCCGGGAACCCGGACGTGTCGTTCAAGTATCTCAACTACGTGGACACGTCGAGCAACGCCCGGGAGTATTTCTACAACAACCTGAAGTCCCGCTTCGCGCAGAGCCGCTTGACCGAGGGCGACGTGCTCAAGGGCCGCGACATGGCGAACGACCTGACCATCGCGGCATACTGCGAGAAGCTCTATCAGGACTTGAGCGGCCCGGATTATGTGCTGCTCCAAGCGGGTGCTACGGCGCTGAAGTTCTTCAAGCAGAACCTTAGCGTCACACTGACGATGGCCACGGGTAAGGCAACGATCCAGATGACCGTGCCGATCGTCACCCAGCTCCGCGAGATTCTGGCCACGATGAAAATCTCGTTCTCAACCGCAGGCTAATTAAGGAGCCACGCAAATGTCTGAACAGTTAAGCAGTGCACAAGTCCTCGTCAACAATGACGTGGTGGCGATCATTCCAAACTCCCTGACCTTTACCGAAGGTCTGGGGGAGCAGAGCGTTCGCGCCGCGTCGGCTGGCGGCAGCCAGACCGAGCAGGTTTTCTCCGACAATGTTGAGACGCGTTACTCGACAGTCAAGTTCGAGATTCCTTCGACGGTGGAAAATATCGACAAGGCCAAGGACTGGAAGGCAAACAAAAACCAGAACTTGATCCAAATCTCGGGGCGCACAAGCGACGGTCGCTTGACCCGTACCTTTACGCAGGCCGCCTTGCTGACGGACTATGAAATCCCACTCAGCAATGACGGCAACATCACGCTGGAATGGCGCGCCAACCCGGCTGTCTAACAGAGGTAAATCACCGTGGCAAATAAAAAAGAAGTGGAGTATCAGCTGGAACAGCCGCTGCCCTACGCCAAGGCAGGGGTGATGGTGGACGGCGCATTTATCTCCTTGACCGCACCAACGTCGAGGAACATGAACGAGTGCGCTTTCCTGAAGCAGGCATTCTTCCGGGCACTACCGAAAGCCCCTCCGGGGGAGCGGGCGTCAACGCCAGCAGATGTAGACAGCTCCGAGATCACCGGGGCTGGCGTCATAGCGCTTATCACCATGTCCAAGGACGTTGAATTATCCGGGGTGCTGATCGCGGCGAAGGAGCTATTCACCTCCGGCGTGGCGATGGTAGACGGCGAGGTCAAGTTGACCAAGCCGCTGCTTGATGCAATGTCGCAGGACGATCTGGAGGCCATGACCGGGGAGTACATGGCAAATTTTATCCTTGCTTCGGCATTGCGGAAACTGAAGACGAGTTGATCGAGAAGATAGCCAACCTCGTTTTATTTTACGAAGGTGGGCTTGAGTACAGCACAGCAAGGACGCTACCGCTGCCGGAGCTGGTAATATTGCACAATACAGCGAAGCGGATCAACGATAAGCGCGAACGGGAGTTGAATAAAAAGGTGCCAAAGAAATGAGCAACAAGGTCAGTTGGATTTTTCTAGCACAGGATCAGTACAGCGCGGTTGCGTCAAAGGTGGCGCAATCGACGCAGGCTGTGCGCGATAAATTCACCGGGATGGGTGCTGCCGCAAATAAGGCGGCTACTGACCTGCTGGCCATGCAGGAGCGCGCGAAGAAAGCCTCCGAGAATTTGATGAAGATCGGGAAAAGCGTGTCGCTGTACGTTTCCGCCCCGGCGGCCCTGTTCGCTGCCACATCCATCCGCGCATACGATCAAGAGGCTCAGGCGCTGGCGCAGGTGGAGGCGGCTATTGCCTCTACGGGCGGCGCGGCGAAACTGAGTATAGACGCCCTGACCGCAGAGGCTTCGCGGCTGGAAGGCAAAACAATCTTTGGCGACGATACGATCCTTAAGGACGTTACTTCGCGACTGCTGGCATTCACGAACGTCACCGGGGACACTTTTAAGCGCACGCAGGAATTGGCGCTTGACCTGTCCACGGCGCTCGGGAAGGACTTGGGGTCATCAGCAATGGTGCTCGGCAAGGCGCTGGACAACCCAGTGGAGTCGCTCACAGCCTTGAGCCGCGCGGGTGTTAAGCTCGACCCTGCTGTGGAGGAGTATGTCAAAGTCCTTTGGACGATGGGCAAGAAGGCCGAAGCACAGGAGATCGTGCTCAACACCGTGGCACAGAAGTTTGGTGGGCGAGCGGAAGCTGCCGCCACAGCGGGCCTCGGGCCGTTGCGCCAGCTCGGGAACGCTTACAATAACTTCCAAGAGGACGTTGGCAAGTCGCTGGTGCAGGTGATGAAGCCATTCCTTCAGGTGCTGACGTCGCTTGTTCGCGGACTTAGTTCGCTCTCCCCTGAGACCAAAGCGCTGCTCGGCATTTTCGTGGCACTACTCGCCGTCATCGGCCCTGTGATCGTCCTGCTCGGGCAACTCGCACTAGCGATGCCCCTGCTAACCCTCGGCGCGGCGAAGCTGGGTGTCGCGTTCACCTTCATGACCGGGCCTATCGGCATGGCGGTAATGGCGGTCGGTGCGCTCCTGTATCTATTCTCTGACTTCGGGAACAAGTCACCAGTCTGGCAAGCTGCCGCACTTGCCCTCGGCGCGGCGATAACCTTTATGCTCGGGCCGATCGGAATCATTTCCGCCGCGATCACTGGGTTGATCCTCATACTGAAATACCTTTGGGATAACTGGGAGAAGGTGATTGGCAACATCCAGAAGGCGTGGGACTTTGTGTCCGGCGCCTCCGGCGAGATTAAGGGCGAGCTGAACACCAACGCGAGCAGCCGCACCGACATCAACGTCAACCTGCGCGCGCCGCAGGGTGCGATTGATTCGGTCAAGAGCCGTACCAGCGGCGACGTTCCGGGGATGAATGTGGGCGTCAATATGGAGTTTGCCGGATGAACCTCGAAGACGTCCTGCCGGGAAGTTATAAGGGCATCTCCTGTCTGATGACGGGCGGAACCGTCACAGGTGGCAACAAGAATGTTATTCATAGCTACCCGAATTCAAATCGGCAGACTGTCGAGAACCTCGGGCAAACGCCGCGCAGCTTCCCGGTGAATATCTTGCTGCCGTCAACCGACTATGTGGCTAAACGCGACGCCCTGCTGGCAGCCCTCGAAGATGGGGCCCCCGGGCCGCTGGTACACCCTTTCCACGGCAGAATCGAGAATGTTATTGCTGGGCCGTTTACCCTGACCGAGGACTTTACAAACCTCGGCTCTGGGACGATCACCGTCACATTTCTCATAAGCAACGGCCCCGGAGTTCCGCAATCGGCTGGCGTAACCGTCAGCTCTGTAGCGAAATCCGCAGAGGCGGTATGCAGCAGCGCCGCCGCAAACTTCGGCGCCAACCATGTCGTGACGCCAAGCTATCTCGGCAGCTTCGAATCTGCCGCAGCGTCGGTCGGCGCCGCCTCGAAAGCCTTCGGCGGAACGCCCGCCCCGCTTGGCGAGGATAGCGCGCTTGATGCGGGCCTGATTATGTCCCCGGCAGCACTGGCATCGAGCATCACAAGCAAGTTTGCGCAGGCGGCAACGACGATCACGGACGCAAAAAGCTCGCTGAAATACCTCGGCAGCTTCTTCGGCTTTGGTAGCGAGGAAGCGCGCGTTGCCCCGGTGACTGCGGCGCAGCTCCAGGCTGCTGATAATAAAGAGCTTTTCGATAGCCTCATGAACGTCAGCGCCCTCGCTTACGCCTACAGCGCGGCGGTTCAGATCGACTACGGCACCGTTGACGAGGTTGAGAGCGTCAGCTCCCTTATTGAAGCGCAGTTCCAACGCGTGGCGATCGTTGACGGTACGGACACAGCTACGCGCGAAGCTCTTGCTGACCTGCGGCATCTGGCCCTCACTTTCCTCGACGCCGCAAAGTTGACGGCGCGCCGGGTCATTGACGTACAGACAACGCCAACAACCGCGCGGTTGTTGGCGTTCCGTTACTATGGCGACGCTGCACAGGGCGAGGCGCTGGCCAATCTTAACGGCGGCAACGTGTCGAATCTAACCGGTTCAGTAAAGGTACTGACGTCATGATGCTCGAAGTCAACGGCACTCCGTACACCTACTTCACCGACATCGGTGTCAATATCCGTATGGATGCGCTCTGCCGTGAATTCAGCTTCGGTACGTCGCTGACCGCCGGGAACGTCCTGCCCTTCAAGGGCGGTGAAGCGTGCAGAGTGATTGATAGCGGCGACGTGGTTGCGACGGGCTTCATTGAGCGTGTAGACATAAACTACTCGGACACCCAGCACACCATCTCTGTCTCTGGGCGCGATAAGACGGGGGATTTTGTTGACTCGACCCTCGGCATGAAGTCTGACTTCCTCCCGCCGATAACGCTCAAGCGCGCTATCGAGTTAGCAGTAGCGAACATTGGCGCTGACATAAAGGTTATTGATCTTGTGAACCCGGAGGCGTTCAAAACGGCTGTCGATGGGTTGGCGCCGGAGCCGGGGGAAGGCGCTTTTTCCTTCGTCGAGAAGCTGGCGAAAAAGCGAAAGGTTCTGCTGGCTTCCGACGGCGACGGGAACATAATCATAACCCGCGCAGGAACGGAGCGGTCAGAGGGGCGCATACAAAATATCGTCGGCGCCGATGACAACAATGTGCTGTCCTCGTCGGCCAGCTACGATACCACGGCGCGCTTCTATAAGTATGTGTTCGCCTCCGCGCTTAATGTTGCGGCGCTGACGAAGGCGGGCATCACAGTGCCTGCGGAGATCGCGAATCAGAAGGGCTACTCAATCGACAAGAGCATTCGCCGCAGCCGCCAGTTGACCTTGCAACCGGATAGCGCGCTGGCGGCGAAGGACAACACCGCCCGCGCCGAGTGGGAAGCCAACGTGCGTAAGGCGCGCGGGCGCCTGTACTCGTGCGTCGTGCAGGGCTTCCGGGAAAAAGAAGGCGGCGCGCTTTGGTCAGTGAATAAGCTGGTTCCGATCGTGGACGAATTCGCCGGGATAGAAGGCGACATGCGCATTAGCGCCGTGGCATTCTCCTATGACGAGAGCGGCGGCAGTCGCACCACGCTGACGTGCATGCCCCCGGAAGCATTCAGCCTCTCGCTCGAAAAACCCGTAACAGACAAGGTGGGCTATGACCTCACTGTGGAATAAGCTGATCCGCTGGGCAAGCGTCGTGCGCGGGGGCGATGACTCCGGGCAATTCCCGCTGCAACAGGTTGAATACCTTGGGAAAGTAGCAGATTGCATTATGATTTTCCCGTACGGCATGCACGCGAACGTGGACGGCGATTCCCTTGCCGCCATGCTGGCGATGAACGGCAACGTGGACAACCGGGCTGCCATACCGACGAGCATGAGCCGCCGCGCGTCGCTGGCGCCGGGGGAGGTTACTTTCTACAGCCCGCTCACGCGCAGCGCCGTGACATTTAAAGCGAACGGAAATGTTGAAGTTCTTTCTATAGCAGAGGTCATAGTGAGTGCTGCTGGAAAAGTCCTGCTAGAAGCAGGAGCCACAGTCGAGATTAAAGGAGCAAAAGGCGCTCCTGTCAAAGGAATTGTGCAAGGGGACTGTATTTGTGCGTATACAGGTCAACCGCACCCGATGGTTAGCAGCAACGTGAAAGGGAGCGTTTGACTATGGCTATGAGTGCTTCTGGCATGCGCGATAAGGTGAAAGCTGCTATGGCTGCCGTAGCACCTATACAAACAAGTGATCCGGCTGCTGTGGACGCCTACCGCGACGCGCTGCTCTTGGCAATGTGCCAAGGGGTAATTGACGAGGTTGTGGCCAACTCCGAATTAGTGCCAGTGACTACCGATACGGGCATCGCTGGCGCTGGAATTATCACAGGTAAGGTGAAGTGATATGACGACCGGTGCAGATGCAGTGCTTTACCCTAATGAGGGCTATGACATCCACTTCGATGCGCAGGGCGACATCGAGACTGCCGACCAGTTGAATACGGCGCTGTTGATGAGCCTCTTCTGCGAACGCCGCGCCGCGCCGTCCGAAATGCCTGCCCCGGAATTGCGGCGCGGTTGGATCGGAAACGAAGCCACGCCGGGGTTCGAGATTGGCTCGAAGCTCTGGCTATACGAGCAAGCGCGCATGACGCGCTCAACGTTGAACGGTATTGCTGACGAAGCCCGCGCGGGGCTGAAGTGGCTGGTTGAGGATAAGGTGGCAGTGTCAGTAAAGACAAGCGCGACTATCAACGGGCTGTCGGTTGAGTTGGAGCGCTCGAATTCAGATGTATCAACGCACTTCTACAAACTATGGGAGGGCACTGGAAATGCCGCTTGATCTACCGTCCTCGGCGGTTGAAGTAATCAGCCGCGCTAAGACTGCTGTTCTCCGTTTAGTCCCGGGGGCGAATCCATTCTTGCGCAACAGTTGGCTCGGTGCAATCGTCACCAGTTGCGCGGAGCGCGTCTACGACTTCTATCTACAGCTGAAAGAAGCTCTCAAGCAGTCCTTCCCCGATACCGCGACGGGTGACTGGCTCGTGCGCTGGGCGGGCATATGGGGCATCACCAAGCTACCTGCGACGAGCGCAACCGGCGTCGTTGCTTTTACGGGCACCGTCGCCACGACCATTCCTGCTGGCACTATCATCGCAAACTCGGCAGCAGCCGAATACGTAACTGCGGCAGACACTACGATCGCAGCGAGCGTTATCAGTGTTTCCTCTATAACGCGGTCTGGTTCGACGGCAACAGCCACGACCGCCAGCCCACACAACCTTGCCTCCGGTATGACTCCCACAATTGCAGGGGCAGTGCAGACTGAATACAACGGCACCCACGACATCACCGTCACAGGGGATTCGACTTTCACCTTCGCAGTGACCGGGGCGCCAGCTACGCCCGCCACGGGGACTATCACCGCCGCAGTAACTTTCGCCTACGCTACGGTGACCGCATCCGTAGCGGGGGTTAGCGGAAACGTGAGCGCCGGATCAGAACTGACGTTGCAAGCTCCGATTGCCGGGGTGGACAATACTGCGCGCGTGACTTATAGCGCCATATCCGGCGGCACGGACTTGGAAGCCGAAGACGACTTGCGCACGCGCTTCCTCTTTCGCTTACAAAATCCGGTGGCACAGTTTAATGCAGCGGCGATAAGTTCCAAGGCGAAAGAGGTCGCTGGCGTTACCCGCGTATTTGTGCAAGAGATCACCCCAGCAGTTGGGCAGGTCACAGTATACTTCATGCGTGATAACGAGTCACCGGCAATCCCGGACGGCGCCGAGGTCACGGCGGTGCGCAACAAGCTGCTGGAAATCCTCCCCGCGAATACCGATCCGGCAGACCTATTCGTGGCGGCGCCGACCGCCGTGCCGACTGCGTTCACCTTTACGGCACTGTCACCGAACACCGCTACGATGCGCACCGCCATCGACGATTCGCTATCGCAACTCTTCAACGAGGAACTCGACGTTGGCGAGGACTTGACGGAGGACGCTTATCGTTCAGTCATCTATAACACGGTCGATACCAGCACCGGGCAACGGGTGACGTCCTTTACCCTGTCCGCCCCGGTCGGCGACATTGCGATCAGCAATAGCCAGATCGCTACGAAAGGAGCCGTCACATGGCCGTGAAGCAACTCGCCTTAGCTGAGCATACGCAGCGCCTCGCGGATTATTTGCCGGGCGGGCGGCTGTTCGCCGCTAAGGATCGGGACGGATCAAACCTGCGAAGCCTTTTGACGGGCATTGCTGATGAGTTATTCACAGCCGACGGATACATTGTCGATTACCAAAACGACATTATCCCCGACGCCACCGTCTACTTTATAGAGGAGTGGGAGCAGGCGCTCGGCATACCGGACAGTTGCTTTGCTGGCACGGGGACGCTGAACGAAAGACGGCGCGACATAATCCTAAAGCTCGTCACGCTGGGCGTGCAAACGGCCGACGAATTCGTATCAATCGCCGCCCTGTTCGGAGTAGCGGTGACGGTGGAGTCGGCAGCCCCGCACGGCATCTTCCCTATGACGTTTCCGATTTTCATCGGAACGGCAAAGGACGCACGATTTACTTTATTCGTTACCTTCACCGTGAATGCGGTCAGCCGCTTCCCGATAACCTTTCCTTTAACTTTTGGCGATGAGTTCATCCCTATCATCGAGTGCCTATTCCGCCGGTTGAAACCGGCTAACTGCGACGTCTACTTCCAACAGGTATAAACGCCATGCAAGACTTAAACGATAAAGCCACAGGCCAGACCCTTACTGCTACTGAGTGGAACCAGTTGCCCAGCGAGATACAGAATGTTATCGAAGCCCTCGGTATAACCCTCAGCAACGCCGACCTGAATCAGCTTGGCAAAGCCATCGCGGGGTATGTTGCAAACGGAACCTTCTACGCCGACTCCGGCGCGGCCAACGCCTACGTCCTGACCGCAATCGGCTCTAAGCAATCGCCGACCGCCTACACAAACGGTATGCAGATCGCTTTCGTCCCCGGCAATATGAACACCGGGGCGAGCACAGTAAACGTCGCCAGTCTCGGCGTTAAAGACCTGCGCGATGCCTTGGGCGGGGTGCTCTCCGACTCGGCCTTGAGCACGGCGGTTCCCCGCGTGTTCGAATACAGTACCACCGCCGGGCACTTCCGCATGACGAGCGGTGAGCCGGTCACACGAACTGCGCCCTACACTGTGACGCACAACCTTGCCAGCGACGCAGACTACACGCTGACCGCTGTACAGGAGCAGTACGGGCGCATCAAGATCACCGACACCGGCATGCTACTGACTACCACGCGCAGCATCATCTGCTCGAAAGCGATCCGCCAGTATACGGTGCTCAATAGCACCGCGCAGTCACTATCATTCAAAACCGCTGCCGGTACGGGCGTGACCGTCGGCTCGGGGGTGACGGCTGATGTGTATTGCGATGGGACCAACGTCATTTCCGACATTCCTACGCTGATCGTTGGTCACGGGGAATGCCGACTCGAATATGTCTCTTCCACATCCATCAAGCTCTCGCGCTACAACGGGCGTTACTTGAACATCAACAATGCCTACGAGACTATACCAAGCGCAGGCGTCACCCTCGCCAATACCGGCCTCACGGCGGCGACGCTGTACTACATCTATGCTTACATGAATGCGGGCGTGATGACGCTCGAAGCCAGCGCCACGGGGCATAGCACCGATGCCACGACCGGCGTGGAGATCAAGACGGGCGACGCGACCCGCACGCTTGTGGGCATGGCGTACATGGGTGCGGGCACGCCGGGAACGTTCGTGGATAGCGCTACACAGCGATACACGAGATCGTGGTTTAACAGAGCAGCTACTACAGGACTAAGCGCCTTCTCTGCTGCTAGAACGACCAATAGTACAACTGCTGTAGAGCTTAATACGGAAATTCGTAACGCCTACGTTTGCTGGACAGATGATACTGTATTATCTGAAGCTAATGGAATGGTTGAGAACTCAAGCGTTGCCGCAACGTATACATATATAGGCATCGACGGAAGTGTTGTGGATGGACACATTGGTACGGCGGACACCGTGTATAAGTTCCCCTTTGGCATCATGACACTGAGTAGAGGCCTATCTGAAGGACTACATTATTCAACGCTTATGGGCAAAGTGGTCGGCGGGACGACAACGTGGACTGGCGCTGCGTCAGCGCCTGACAGAACAACTCTTCGCACAACCATCTGGAGATAATTTATGACCATTCTTATCGGACCGAACTTTGCAACCGAGCTCGCAGCGGCTGGCATTAGTGGCGATGGTATTGCATGGGGCAGCGACGGGGACATTCAATTCGCCGAAACTGTTCCGCAAGCCACTCGGGACGCGGTGGCGGCAGTGCTGGATGCGCATGATCCCGCCAAGCAAACCGTTCCCTCCCGTGTTTCCATGCGCCAAGCGCGGCTCGCGTTACTCCAAGCGGGACTGCTGGGTGATGTCGATGCCGCAGTTGTAGCCGCAGGCGGCGCTGCCCAGATCGAGTGGGAGTATGCGCAAGAGGTACGCCGCAACGCCCCGCTAGTGGCGAGCATTGCTACCGCAGCAAATCTGACGGACGCGCAGCTCGACGACTTGTTTCGTCTCGCGGTAACATTCGATTATTAAAACAACAGCAATGGGGAGAGCGTCGTGCCAGAAAAAGACCCAACAACATACACCTTAATCACTTACCTGTGGGTGACGTTGCTCGCAGCGTGGGGAGGTATTGTGAATTATATCAAGCGCATACAACTGGGTGAGTCGCATCGGTTTAATTTCATGGAGCTTGTCGGTGAGCTTGTCACGTCCGGCTTCGCGGGGGTGATAACCTTCTGGCTGTGCGAGGCCTCGAACATCACGCCGCTCATTACCGCTGCGCTCGTCGGCATCTCCGGGCACATGGGCAGCCGCGCCATATACTTTTTCGAGGCGTGGGCGAAAAGGAAGTGGGGCACATGATTATCCTCAGCGCAGGACATGACCCGGTAGCTAAAGGGGCAGAATACAACGGCTTCAATGAATTCGACGAGGCTACGTTGTGGGTTGAAACAATACGCCGTCTTATTGCTGACAGCTTCCTTTATCCTTGCTCGGTAGCGCCGCACAGCCGGAGCGGCAATACGCAGTCTGCCAACGCAGTGTTAATCGAGAAGGTAAAGTGGATGAATCAGCAAGCGGACGTAAAGCTGATCGTCGAGGTTCACTTCAACAGCGACGAAAGCAAGCGTCAGCGCGGCAGCGAGACGCTGTACTGCCCCGGCAGTAGCAAGGGCAAGAAGGCGGCGGAACTTGTGCAGGCGGAACTCGGCGGGCTGTTCCCACCATCGCGCGGCGCGAAGGAAGGCTGGTACAGGATGGATAAGCCGGGGCATGTTGACTATCCCGGCGACGTAGACGGGGACGAGAAGGTTGACTACCTGCTGCGTGCCGTCAAGCCGGTGGCGCTAATACTGGAACCGGAGTTCATTTATAATAGGGAGACCATCGAGTCAAAGCGCGACGCGGCATGCGCCAAGCTGGCGTCGGCATGCGTATTTATCGCGGAGACGATTGCCTAGTAAAACAAATTCAACAAAGAGGAGGACGGCATGGAGACTTGGACGGTTGAGTTATTTGAGGGGATAGTTCATTTCATCGGCAGTCTGCTTTCGGTCGCAGAATGGAAGGCTTTCGTCATCCTATGCGCCCTGACGCTTGCTGCTACGCAAACGCTGAAGACGGTATGGCGGATGCTTCACGTCCCCGGTGAAAGCCGCGACGCGGTGAACGTCATGGCGTGCAGCATCGCCATAGCGGCAAGCTATTTCTTTTGGCCAACACCGGGCTATTGGTGGGTGGCAGGGATCATTGCCGGGCCTGCGTCGGTGCTGTTCTTCAAGATTAGCTACGGTATACTGAAGTGGAAGCTACCGGGCCTTGCTTCTGCCCTTAACTTCGATCGGCGCAAAGACGACACCACGCCGCCAGAGGGTGTAGAGCGCAGGGAGGGCGATAAATGAATGCTTACCTGATCGCTGTTATCCCATTGATGGCATGGCTCGACCGGCAACGCGGCTGCCACGAGTGCCCTATGCCGAAGATTCTGGCGCTGTTTCTTCTAGCGCTTTGCGTCGCGGCGCTCACTGGGCACTTTGACTTGAACTGGCAGGCAGGGTTGCTGGTCGCCGGAACCATGACGGCGTGGAGCGTTGGCTGGGGGCAGCCGATCGGATGGGCGCTTACCGGGAAGCCGGTGAAGATATATGAGCTGTGGCAGGTCGGATACCTGCGCAAGAACCCTTGGGCTGCACTTTTCGCGCGCGGGCTTATGATGGCTCTGCCGGGCATCACGATATTCGACCTGTATACCACGCTCGAACTAGCGGTCGCATTCGCCATCGCCTTTCCCTTGGCGCCGTGGCTATCGGTAGCGATGTCACGAAACGGAGAAGGCTCATGGGCACAGCAAGAGTATCTACGTGGTGGGATTGCGGGGGTGCTGTTATGGGTGCTTTGATTCGCCTTGTGTTTTTATTCCTGCTTCCTGCGGCGTCGTGCTTCGCTGCCGACTTCGGGCCGTACCGCATGGCCTCGCCGGTCGTTGTTGACGGCGACACGATCAAGGGCGAGGTGCTGCTCTGGCCCGCCCCATTGCTGGCAGTATTCGTCTCTGTGCGCGTTGCTGGGATTGACACCCCGGAACTACGCGGCAACGGCCAGCGGGTTATACCAGAGTGCGAGAAGGTTATGGCGCGCGCCGCGATGGCTTTTACAAAGCAGTGGCTCGACCAGAACCCCGTGGTCATAATCAGCGATGTCTCGTCGAATAAATACGGGGCGCGCGTCGATGCTACGGTTCGCGGGGCGTCCGGCAACCTGCTCGCCGGGGCGCTACTCGCCGCCGGGCACGCGCGAATCTCCCGCGCGAACGAAGCGCGCAAAGCGTGGTGCGAATGAACCGTTTAACCGCCGGGCTGATCGGTGTCATTGTCGGGCTGTGCCTCGCTTCGGGGGTGTACCTGTTTATGAAATACCGCCCCGGTGAGCAGGCGGTGCCAGCGCCGGTTGCGAAGGAGCTGCAAGGCGCCGCGACTGTCACCAAGGAATGCCAGCGCGTGGTCACCTATCCGGGGCGGGAGAAGGCGCTCGGCGTCCCTGTTGCGCCGGGGCGGGAGATCGCTGCTGCCACCCAGCTACCCGCCTCGCGCTACCCGCACACAGTGATTGCGACCCATACCGAAGGCTCAGGGGCCATCGACTTGCTCACGCGGAGAGATACCCTGCCTTGGTTCGGGCTTGAGCGCCACAGCGCCGTAGGCATCGCCTACGGCCTCCGGGACGGCGTTTCTGCCCCGGTTATCCGGCTGGACGGGCGGCTCGAAGTCTTGCAAGCGAAAGCCCTGACCGGGGAATTGCTTGGAAACGTCGATACCTCCGGCGGCTACTTTGTCGGGATGCGGGTTGAGTATTGGCTGCCCTAGTTATTTTCCCTATATATAGGGAACCTATTAACTTAAATTAAAAACGCGTTCTTAGTTTAAGCTTGAAGGTTCCCTATATATAGGGAAATAACGGGCCGAGACGCGGGCGCAACGTATTATTAAGTGAGCGGCAAAAATAGCGCTTTATTTTTTCGCGCGGCTAGGGCTATAATCAGATCATAGTAATTAAAGCAGCGAGGCGGTAAGTGGATTACATTCACCAAGTGGCTCCGTGGGAGCATCAGGAAAGGGCGTTTTTGCTCTCCCGCGATCTTGACGAGTACGCGCTCTATATGGAGCAGCGCACCGGGAAGTCGAAGGTGCTGATTGACAGCGCCGCATGGCAGTACACGCGGGGCCGTATCGACGGCCTGCTGGTCGTTGCGCCGAACGGCGTTGACGAGGACTGGTTGAATAAATACTTCCCGGAGCACTGGCCGCAATGGGCTGGCGTACCGCTCCTGACGCACTGGGAGGGCAGGTTGCGCAAGAAGGACGAGGCGGCGATGTATGACCCGGCGCGCGCGACTGCCTTCCATGTGCTCGCAATGAACATCGAGGCGTTCAGCAGTTCCGTTAAAGCGCGCGAGGCGGCAGAGAAGTTCCTACGCCAGTTCCGCTGCATGATGGCGATAGACGAGGCCAGCATGATTAAAGACCCGTCCAGCAGCCGCACCAAGCATCTAATCAAGCTCGGGCGGCTGGCCGTTGCCCGCCGCATCTTGACCGGCACGCCGAGCACACAGTCGCCGCTCGACGTGTTCGCACAGTTCAAGTTCCTAAATCCGCACCTGCTTGGCTTCCAGAGTTACTACGCATTCAAGGCGCGCTACGCCGACCTGCTGCCGGAAGGCCACGGGCTGGTGCGTCACATTCAAGGCACGCGGCGCTTCGCCCCGCAAGTGATCGCAAAGGACGCCAACGGGCGCGCACAGTACAAGAACCTCGACGAGCTGCAACGCTTAATGGACCCGCATTGCTTCCGCATCACCCGCGCCGAGTGCGGCGATATGCCGCCGAAAGTTTATGCTACCCGCTCCGTCCCATTGACCGACAACCAGCAGCACTACTACGACCGAGTGCTAGACGAGATCGCGCTGGAGATGGAGCACGGCACGCTGACGGTGCAGAACCAGCTCACGCGCCTGCTACGCTTGCAACAGATCACCGGCGGCTTCATGCCGAGCGATGACAAAGTACAACTCCCGCTGGCGAACGACCGCATCGGCGCGATGATGCAAGAGATCGAAGGCATGCAGGGTAAGGTTATTATCTGGGCACGCTTCCGCGCCGAGCTGGAAGCAATCGCACAGGCGCTCCGCACCGCTTACGGTTCGCGCAGCATAGCCGAATATCACGGCGGGGTTAGCACAACGGAGCGCGCGGAGGGCCGCGATCTATTCCAGACGCACCCGGACGTGTGGTTTTTCGTCGCCCAACAAGCCAGCGGCGGCTATGGTCTGAAGCTGACTGCTGCCGACAATGTGATCTACTACAGCAACGACTTCAGCCTTGAGCATCGGCTGCAAAGCGAAGACCGCCCGATTGCTCTCGACAAGCCGCAGGGTGTGGCGTATCTCGACTTACAAGCCCCCGGGACTGTGGACGAAAAGATCGTCGCGGCGCTGCGCGGGAAGAAAGAAATTGCCGACGCGCTGCTAGACAGTGGCGGGCTTACAGCTTGGATCAACCGGGGAAAGAAATGAGCGAACCGAAAGTCTATATCATCCAGAACAGTTACACCCGTGACCTTGCGGGAGGGCCGTTGCGCCCGAAGTACGACCTGCGCGGCGTGAACGCCTTCGGCCAGCCGGTGGAAGTTCTCCACGGGCAGATGTCGCCGCTGGCGACTGCCCCGGCAATGGCTGAGATGCGCCACGCGCTGCGCAACTACAGCGACGACGACTACCTGCTGGCCATCGGCGCCGGGGCGTTTCTCATTGCGGCGGGCGCTATCGCGGCCAGCCACAACAACGGACGCGTGCACGTCCTGTACTGGAACGGGGATGCGCAGAAGTATT
>Ga0224495_10001197_pt1 | contig 18771 bp, 25 predicted proteins | sample SF_Jul11_sed_USG_FD_168128 | JGI IMG/M metagenome (GOLD analysis project Ga0224495, IMG submission 168128) | Sediment microbial communities from San Francisco Bay, California, United States - SF_Jul11_sed_USGS_4_1 | ecosystem: Environmental > Aquatic > Marine > Sediment | place: USA: California... | reverse complement strand
ATTCAAGTCAACAACAACAAAAGAAATCTTTACAGGGCTATTGTTCCAAAGAGCTCTTATGACTTTAAGATGCGGCTGGATTATATGATCCTTATAAGATTCTTTACTTCCGATTCGATCTGCTGTAGCCTCTTCGTTCCTAGTCAAGAAAAGCTTCTTAGCATGATTAACGTGTCCTACGAAGTCGAAGTCGCTTTTTTCTTCGTAGGGTACGCCTAGCTTTCGGAACAACTCTTTGATTATTACCTTTTCGAGAATGAGGGCGCCGTCGTTGAATATGCCGTGCAAATTTCTATGAAACACTTCAGGGTTGCTCGTGTGGTGAGTCAATTCAACATTAAGAAGAACAGCTTGTCTCCCACTTTCACCCAAGGCACTCTCCAATCCATCGAGAATGCTTCCATGAAGTACTTGGGAGAATCTGCGCTCGACTTCGATCTTGATTCACCTTCTCAGGACTTGTTTTGTCGCCTCTGTGTTTCGTTTTACAAATCTGGTGGGGTTAACCACTGACATAATTAGAGAATGCATATATGTTTTTTGCTGCCTGAGTCCATAATTTACTCGACAAAAGTAAAATGGAAGCAAGAGATTTGACATGGACACGGCGGATCATATGAAAGACCTGCGAGATGCGTTGACCTAACAATGCAGAAACAGACCAGAAGAGAGATCAATAGCAGGAGAATCCTCGTATGCCTTGAAATCCATACGAATTTCACTTGGCGCCTCCTCGCCGCAGGCTTGGGTAAAAGCGGTTTGCGTGCAGGTCGAACTGGTTTAGGCATGAATTGTACCTCAGTTTGAACATGTCTTCTTTTGTTCTCGGCATTCGATGTCTAAGGACTCGATGCCGCGTCTACGTTCTTCGAGCCAGCGACTTTGGCTAGCTCTGGTGGTCTATGCTAGAGCTCTGATCTCTTGTAATCACACAGAATCTGGGGCATGTATTTTCATATTCGTTGTCGTAATACTAGCCATATAGTACGTATCTGGAAGAATTGATATATACTGATACATATTCAGCGATTTGGCGGAAACCTGCTCTAAGGACAGCTACAATGTGGTATTAGGTAGAGTCTTGTGTCTTCCAAGACCTTATGATTATTCTTTGATTGCCACCGTCACAATGCCTACCAGAACCAAGGCAGCGCCCAAGACAAATATCGGTTTAGGAGCCTGAGTGAGTATGATCAATCCAAGCAGTGTTGCTCCTATAGGTTCCAATAGCGCCATAGCTGCTGTCTCAAATGACTTCAGGTGGGAAAGAGACGAGAAATAGAAGCTGTGCGCCACAGCCGTAGGCAGAATGGCCAAACCAACTAGCAGTAGAATCTGCGGTGCTTGAAGCGGGAAAGCAAACGACTGAGCTGCTCCAACACCTATGATCAGCACTGTTAGAGACGAAAACACGTAGATCGCTAGCATAAGTGGTATGATCTGCGACTTCTGCCTGATTTCTCGTCCATAGCTAACGTAGAATGCCGCCAAAACTGCGGCTATAACCGCTTCCAAGTCTCCTTTCAACTGAATTGCCCATGTTCCCGGAGCAGCGTCTCCGTAAGTGATGATTGTGACTCCTAGAAAGGACACGATTATGCCGATCAGTGCGGTGCGAGATGGCTTTAGCTTAAAGATCAAGGTTGATACGATCATGGACCAGATGGATGTTGTGTTAACCAGTACCGTAGCATTTATGATTGTGGTGTCCGAAACTGCTGAAACAAACAATATGAAGTGCAAGCCTAAGAGAACTCCGAGAACACCAACACGCCCAATGTTGTTCCGAATGGGACTCCAGCTGAAAGACTTCTTGAAAGCCAAAACAATTGCTACGAAAACTAGAGATGCGATCACCAAGCGCCAGAACGCAATTGAGAAGACGCTGACTCCGGTGAGAGAGCGAATGAAGATGGCTGCAGTGCCGAAGAACGTACCAGCAATCGCGCCCTCCAAAAGAGCTAGTCTTCGGCTTCTCTTGGGCACTCCGAGCTCTCCTCCTTTATGTCCTGTTTGCGGTTCAGTCGAACAGAATTGTCCGGGAAGGCTTAAGAATTTAGGTATGTACGTATCTGCTGATAAGTAGTGTATGGTGGAGCAATGTGAGCAGAACCAGCCAAAGCGAACCGGCCGAGACAAGATGTTCTTCATGCGGCAAAACCGACAGGGAAACAACGCTCATCGCTGTGAGACTCAAGGGCGAAGACAAATGGATCTGCGCCAAGTGCTTGCCTAAGCTTATCCATGGACGAAATCACGATTGTAGAGCAACATAGGCGCGACAGTAGCAAGGGTTATATGGCTGGATAATCCAACCAGCTACTTTAGTCTTGAATGTCCAGAAACTCGCGTTACTAAGCGTTCTGACAGCCCTATGTTTAGGGATCCAACTTACGCCTAGACCCATGAACTTGGAATTTACTTCATTGATTATTTTTGTGACTGGTATGGTGTTTGGAAGCATTGCTGGAGGATTGCTTGGCGCCCTCGTCATGTTTGTTAATGGGTTTCTTTCACCCTATGGCTTCGCGGGAGTTGTCATGCCTTTTCAAATCGCAGGAATTGGATTAATCGGAGTAGTCGGTGGCTTGTATGCAAGGATGGCAAACGGAAGACCTTCGACTGAAGGATTCGCTGAAGCCGCTATTCTGGGCGCCTTCTTAACATTCGTCTATGATGTTTTCACTAATGTAGGAACAGCTATCTTCATAATGCTGTCAGGCTTGTCTTTTCCTCAGGCGCTCGCAGCTGCTCTCATATCCGGCGCCCTTCCCTCTGCCATCCATGTTGTATGGAACACAGCCTTGTTCGGCTTCGTCACGGTTCCGCTGGTCAATACAATGCACAAAATGCTAGGAGGGAGGTGAAGTCATTTGAGCGTTCGGAGAAGAACCTTCATGTTTGTGGCTATGGGCTTGGCAGTGTGGGCGTTAGTAGCGACTCTAGCAACAGCGTACTATTACGGGCTTTACGTGGAAACCCGCGCCACGTTTGAAGAGTTGAAGTCTTTGGCAATAAACGCAAATGTCCTACTTGACTACGGTAATGGAACTCTGAACTGGCATAACCAGACGGTTATAGCAGGGTCAACGGCGTTTGAAGCTCTTTTAGGAGTGACCAAGAAAGTGGAGTACGAGACAGGTGCTTATGGTGTGTTTGTGTCTTCAATTGAAGGAGTAAGCAACGTTGTTGAGACGCCAACTTCAGGGCGAGCTTGGCTATGGTACTGGTGGAATGCTACATCGTCAAAGTGGACTGATCTGCTGAAAGCATCAGACGCTTACATCCTTAAATCCGATGATTCCATAGCTTGGCGGTACGAAAGTTATTCCTACTCCTTCTGAGATAATGGGGAAGGAAAGCAGAATTGAAGCTACTAAAAGTGATAGCGGATGCTGCAAGCAAGATTGCGCCTGGCAGGGCACCCTACTTTATGGAAGCCCATGTAGTCAAAGCTCTCTCAGTCATAGACAACCAAGGCCCAGTCGGCAGGTCGAAACTTGCTAAAACATTGGGATTAGGCGAAGGCTCTATCAGGACCTTAATCAGGCATCTTGAGAAAGAGGGACTGATTGAAATTTCGCGTGAAGGCTTATTGTTAACAAGTTCAGGGCAGAGCCTCGTTTCCAGCATGATGTCAAACTTAAGTAAATCTATTGAAATCCCCAGAGGCTCTCTGACAGTTGGCGCGTTTAACATGGCGATTCTTGTTAGAGGAGCCGCTGGCGTCGTCAGAACTGGTTTGGAGCAACGTGACGCCGCGATAATGGTTGGGGCGTTGGGAGCAACAACTTTGATCTTCAGCGGTGGCAGAATGACTATGCCATCTGTTAATGAGGATGTTTTCAGAGATGCTCCGAGGATACGCGGAACACTAATTTCACAACTCAAGCCTCAGGAAAATGATGTAATAGTAATCGGAAGCGCGCCTAACAGGTTAACAGCTGAGTTTGGAGCGATAGCTGCGGCTCTTGAAACACTGAAGAGGCAAAGATCCAAAGCATAAGCGCATGGAGTAGGCAGTTCAAATGGAGATTCGTAGTCTGATGATTTCTGACTATGATCAGATCGTGGCGTTATGGCAGAAGGCTGGCTTGTCTTACAGACCTGAAGGAAGAGATCGGAAGGACGCAATCCAGTCTCAGATGGCAGTCAATCCAGACTTCTTTATGGGGGCTTTTGAGGGCGTGAGACTCTTAGGAGTTCTTGTTGTCTCTTCTGATGGTAGAAGAGGCTGGATTAATCGCCTGGCTGTGGATCCAGAATGTAGGCGGAGAGGAGTGGCAAAGGCGCTAATCAGCGAGGCTGAAAGGATCTTGCGTGGCCATGGGATGAGAATTTTCTGTGCATTGATAGATGACACTAATGCTGGGTCCATGCGACTGTTCAAGAATTGTGGCTACAGAGCACATCGTGATATAGTTTATTTTAGCAAGAGAGACAGCGACAGGGTCTAGAATTCTCTGGGTTTAGCGATTACTTCTCTGATTTTCAAGTCGAAGAATCGAGCGGAGTTTGCTGGTTTTATAAGCAAAGCGGTATCAGCACCTTGACTAGTTCCAGCAATGGCTATTATGTCTCTGTCAACGGGTATAAGCCCTGCATCGGCTGCCATCAGGGCGACTTCTACGCAGACTTTGGTGCCTTCGCCCATCAACCGAAGCGTGTTCGCCATCAACTCTAATGGTTGCATTGTGCCAAACGTCTTGCGCACGGCTCTTTCTGCGCCGCTCAAAGCGTGAGTGCCGGTGAAGATTCTGGCTCCATTTTCAAGTATTTCTTTTCGATGTTCTTCCTTCAATTGCTGTAGGTTTGGTTCTGAGAAGCCTGTGTGATGAGTCACCACGACCACATTGTAGCCTTTGAACAGCTTAGAGGCGGCGGCGCCGGTTTCACCCCATGTAGAAGCGACCACTATGTCTTTCACTCCATTAGAATCGGCGTATTCCTTGGCAATTTTCAACAAGGCTTCAGTGCTCTCTTTCCCCGGTTTCTCAAAATACACGGTTTTGCGCTCAATCAAGGTGCTTCACCAAGTGTTTTTTCGCTATTTGCGTAACAGAGTCTTTTTTGATGGTTTCCTCTTTAATTCTGTGCCACAAGCCTCGCATGTATTGAATTCGTAGTCAGTTGGGTATTCGCGACGACACGCTGGGCAGTAGATCATCCAGTTGAGGCGGTAGCGGATGCCGAAGGTTGCTAGAGGTGCGAATTCCAATCCAAGTTGATTCGCCACGTTTTGAATGGAATAGTCATCTGTAACAACCAGAGGACTCGCCCCCTCGTGTTGGATTTCAAGTGCTAGCGCCAACACTTGCTTATCGACTTGAGACAGGAAACGTATGTCGCCAACAGCTTTGGAGGACTTGTTGACGCTGGTGAGAAAGAAGCTCTCAGGAGACTTCACTTGCAGTTTGCCGCTTTCAATCGCAGTCTTGAATCTTGTGTAAATCATTGAGTTCGACGCGAGTTCTTGCCTCACTGGAGGAACAGTGTACACTGCGTCATTGACTGCAAACGGATCGAACCCAGCTATGAACGCGGAAGTGTCCAAAACCAAAGCTCGCGTGCCTTTAGCGCCTTGTTCTTTCAGGGTCTTCGCCCCTCACAAAAAAGAAGCCGCCCCTTCAATCTATGATAGAAGTCGCCGGTAAAGCGTATGAAACTGGACTCGTGCTCTGACTTGGCTATTGTTATACGTGAAAGCTCAGGCGTGGTTTCGGTTTGGAAGTGCCCGTCGACTACGATTATGGCTTTTTTGGGTCTCCGCAATTCAACGTGAATGGTAGAGTTTGCGGAGAAAACTATGGGATGGAAAACGGTTAGCGGCGCGATTGGCGTGAACACGAAGCCCTTCACGTCCGGATCTATTACGGGTCCACCGGCTGATAGGGAGTAGCCTGTGGAACCTGTTTGTGAGGCAACAACTGCGCCGTCGGATTGGCAGTCTCCAATTAGTTCGCTGTCTTTCCAGATGCGCATTTTTAGGAGCTTAGCTGGTGCCAGAGAGGTGATGGAAACCTCATTCAGGGCGTCTGGCAACCGTTTCTTGCCAAGATATGAGGATAGTCTTGTGGTGCGGTCTAGCTTGTAGTTCCCTTTCAAAGTCCGGTTCAGCGCTGCCAAGGCATTCTTTGGTGCTACCTCCGCTAGAAAGCCCCGTACGCCCATGTTTATGGCAAGTATGGGCGGTTCAGGTTTAGGCAGTTTTAAGCATGTTCTAAGGATTGTGCCGTCGCCGCCGATTGTGATTATCATGTCGGCTTTCATTTTTTCTATAGGTGTAGCAAGAGCCGGTTTTTTCATATGTTTGGCGAGGCTGGGTTCCAGTTGGATTTGGATTCTTCTCGTTTGCAAGGCGTTAACTATGTTAATGGCGAGTTGAAACGCTTGTTTACGGTCAAGTCGGCTGACAATGCCCACAGTTTTGAACACTGACGCGCCTCGCACAGAGGGATACTTAGCGATAAGTTAATTAATCCTATAAAATCATTGTTGTAAAGCTTGTTTAACCAGAAGCGTGAAGGCGGTTTGAGTTGAGCAAACCTGTTGAGTTGGGCGCCATCAAAGTTGGTAGCTACGTGATGGTCGACAATGAGCCTTGCCGCATAGTTGACTACACCAAGTCTAAACCCGGCAAACATGGGTCAGCTAAGGCAAGAGTCGTAGCCATCGGAGTTTTTGATGGGGTCAAACGGACTTTTGTGAAGCCTAGGAGCGCTCAGGTTGAGGTGCCGCTTATCGAAAAGCGAAGTGGACAAGTGCTGGCACTGTTGCCCAATGCGGTTCAATTGATGGATTTGGAAACCTACGAGGTCTTTGAAGCGCCTTTACCCGAAGAAGAGGACTTGAAAGGTCGCTTAGCTAACGGCATGGAAGTTGAATACTGGCGCATTCTGGGCAGAATCAAGATCCAGCGAACTAAAAGCTAGGATTCCAGCATGATCTTCTGAAAAATCCAAGTAGGGAGAAGTTATTTTTCCTTCATTCTGCTACTAGTTGCATGTTCCGAAGTGGTGAACCCGTTGAGGTATGTTAAGCAGGTGCGGCTTCAGACTGGAATGAGTGTTAACGACCTTGTCAATGAAATGAGGTCAACTGGGGTATTAGGCGCTGGAAAACTTGGAGAAGCATGCGACCTCGTGACTGAAATGCTCAGCAATCCAGACTATACGGTATTCTTGACTTTGTCAGGAGCTCTCGTACCTGCTGGATTCAGACGTGTCATTCATGACCTTGTCGAAGATGAGCATGTGAACGTGTTGGTTACAACTGGAGCCAACATGGTTCACGACATGGTTGAGTCCTTGGGCTACAAGCATATGGTTGGCTCTTTCCAAGCTGAAGACAGGCGCCTAAGGAGAGAGAACATTGGACGCATAGGAGACATCTACGTTGAGCAGAAGGCGTTTCAAGCCTTGGAAAAATGGCTTTACGAAACGGTGGAAGCCATTCCCGAAGAGAAGCGACAGCGAATTTCGGGCGCCGAATTGCTCTGTGAAATCGGAAAGCGAATCAAGGATAAGGAATCCATTCTAGCCGCGGCTGCAGACAAAAACGTGCCGATAATCTGTCCAGCGTTCATTGACTCTATCGCTGGCTTTCAAATGTGGATGTTTGGGCAAGACAGAACATTACGCATCGATCCGTTTCTTGACACTAAGACGCTCATGGACAAGGTTTACGAAGCCAAGAAAGTCGGCGTAATCATTTTAGGCGGAGGCGTGCCTAAGCACTTTGCGCTATTCGCCAACACTTTTCGTGACGGTGTTGACGTAGCAGTTCAGATAACTATGGACAGACCTGAACCTGGAGGGCTGAGCGGCGCCTCTCTTGATGAAGCAATAAGCTGGGGCAAGGTTAAGCCAAAAGGAAAAGCCGTCACAGTCGTGTGTGATGCAACAATAGCATTCCCGCTGATAATTGCAGCTGCATTGAAGAGTCCAACAAAGGGCTGAGTCAATTTTGCCCTAACCACTGTTTCTTTATGATCATCACAGGTCTTTAAAGCCATATATTTAGGTTTGAATCATGTTAGGGTTGAATGATCACATATGGCTCTTGAACGCTTCGGCTCCTCCATATACGAAGCTATCCGCAAGGTTTTCCGAGCGCCGGTTGTCGACGAAGCAACAGTAAAAGAACTTGTCAAAGACTTACAGCGCGCCTTGTTTCAAGCCGACGTCAACGTGCAGCTGGTTCTCTCAATGTCAAAAAACATTGAGGACAGAGCGCTAAAAGAAAAAGTTCCACCGGGAGTCTCAAGACACGAACACGTCATAAAAGTCGTGTACGAAGAGCTAACGCGCTTCCTAGGAGAAAACCCAGTTCCCCTGAAAATAGAGCCTGGAAAAAGAACAGTCCTCATGCTAGTCGGCATTCAGGGCTCAGGCAAAACTACCAACGCAGCGAAACTCGCACGATACTTCCAGAAAAGAGGATTAAAAACTGCACTTGTTTGTGTTGACACGTACCGCCCAGGCGCCTACGCACAACTGCAACAACTGGCTACACGCATCAACGTGCCTCTTTACGGTGAACCTAACAACAAGAACGCAGTCGACATAGCGCAGAAAGGACTGAAAGACCATACTGACAAAGATGTAGTCATAATCGACACGGCTGGACGCCATAAAGAGGAGAAAGGACTTATCGAAGAGATGAAGATGCTGGAGAAAACCCTCAAACCAGACGAAATCATCCTAGTGTTAGACGGCACCATCGGTCAGCAAGCCGCAGTTCAAGCCAAAGCATTTCACGATGCCACACCCATAGGCTCGATCTTCGTGACCAAACTCGACGGCTCAGCCAGAGGCGGTGGCGCACTCTCAGCGGTAACAGCCACAGGCGCGCCAATCAAATTCATCAGCACAGGCGAGAAAGTGGAAGATGTAGAACCCTTCGTGCCGTCTCGCTTTGTCGGTCGGCTATTAGGCATGGGCGATGTACAAAGTCTCATTGAAAAGGTGCGCGAAGCCGAGGTTCAAGTGCCAGAGAAAAAGATGAAACAAATACTCTCAGGCAAATTCACTTTAACCGACATGTACGAACAGTTTGAAGCCATGAAAGGCATGGGCTCCTTCAGACGCCTACTGAAGCTGATTCCAGGCTTCTCATATAACATACCCGATGACAAGATGGATCTGGCAGAGGACCGCCTAAAGAAGTATCGCGTAATCATACAGTCGATGACACCTAAGGAACGAGAAAACCCGAAAATGCTCAGCTCATCTCGTGTGCACAGAGTAGCCCGAGGCTCAGGCACAAGCGAAAAAGAAGTCAAAGAACTCCTAAACCAGTACAACATGATGAAACGCATGATGAAAACTCTACGCAGAAAACGCGCTCTACCATTCTTCGGAAAGCAGGTGCCCTTGGGACAACTTAAAGACCTGAAGGATTAACACCGCATCCGGCAGAAGTGACTGAAAATTTGACGCTTGACATGCTTGAAAAAGCACAGAAAATGTTGGAGAAACATCCGCTCTGCAACCATTGTGTGGGGAGACAATTCGCTCTGCTTGGATACGGGATCGGCAACGAAACACGGGGTGACGCACTGAAACTTCTCTTAACCATGAAGGCACACCAATTAGTCCAGTCAAAGAGCAAAACGGGAGTAACACTCCTTAAGATTCTAGCCTCAAACGGCAACTACCCCATGGCCGCAGAAATGCTCAAAAAAACGAAACACAAGCCAACCAAGGCGCAGCAATGCCGCCTCTGCCAAGGACGCTTAGAAACATTAGAAAAACTAGTCACTCTTGCCTTAGACAAGCTGAGAGAATACGAATACGAAACTATGCTGGTAGGCGTCAAGCTACCAGTTGAAATCGAAGAACGAGAGGATGAACTCAAAGGCGAGTTTTCAATCAAGCACGGGGAAAGCCTGCGCAATGAATTTAGCCGAAACATTGGCAAAAGACTAGCAGAAGCAACGGGAAAGCAAATCGATTATGATCGCCCCCACATAGTTGTGTTAGTGAATCCATTTACTGAGCAGATGTCACTTCAAGTCAACCCAATCTACATTGGAGGTCGATACCGCAAACTCGTACGTGACATCCCTCAATCTCGTTGGTTATGCGGCAATTGCCGCGGAAAAGGCTGCAAAAAATGTGATTGGACCGGCAGAATGTACTCCGAATCAGTCGAGGAAATCGTAGGCCAACCGGCACTGAAGATGACTCAAGGGAAGGAGATCTCATTGCATGGAGCGGGACGCGAGGATATAGACGCCCGCATGCTTGGCTCCGGACGCCCTTTCGTAATAGAAGTCAAAAACCCCCGAAAACGCTTCATTGCCCTCAAAAATCTGGAAAAAACAATAAACGCTAGCGCCAAGGGCAAAGTTGAAGTTACCAACTTGTATCTTGCAAGCAAAGATGTCGTCAGGAAGCTCAAACTAGGCGAGACAGCGCAGAAACTGTATAAGGCAACGGTTGAGTCGGACAAACGAGTTTCTGACAGGCAGCTGGCTGCATTGAGGAAGACACTAACAGGTGCGGCAATTAGGCAACAGACACCCAAGCGGGTCCTGCATCGCCGCGCAGATTTGGTGCGGGAAAAGTACATATATAAGACGAAAGTAAAGAGGTTGACGCCCAACCGCTTTCAGATAGAAATACGATGCCAAGGAGGCCTCTACATAAAGGAATTGATAAGCGGAGACGACGGCAGAACCGTGCCCAGCGTAGCTCAAATCCTAGGGGCTAAAGCAGTTCCTTTAGAACTTGATGTCTTGGGCGTTTACATGGAGGACGACAAGTAATTGAGGAAAAAAGGCCATCAGATGAAGACTAGGGCTTTGCTTAGGCGGAACCCTAGAGAACGAGGCAAAACCACACTGACCAAGATCCTAACCAACTACAATGAAGGAGACAAAGTTGTGGTTAAAATTGATTCAAGCGTGCACAAGGGCATGCCTCATAGACGTTACCACGGCAAAGTCGGCGTAGTCAGCGCCAAACGCGGTCGCTCATACGTGGTCTACGTAACCCAAGGAGACGCCACAAAAGAAATAATAGTACGTCCAGAGCACCTGACGCCGTTCTCAAGCAGTGTGGTGGACTAGACTATGCCCAGAAAAGCGTTGCGCGAACACACGCTGACTGTCCCAGAAGTGAAGAAAGCGCTAGAACTGATTGGAGAGGACAAACTGGATCAATTTCAGCGCCGATCACTGGACTATGCTTCCAAATTCGCGAAGGTGGATGATGAAAAAGCAGAGGTCATAGTCGACACGCTTAAGGACAAGTTTGGGCTAGAGGAAGAAGAAGCCATTCAAATTGTCAACTGCATGCCTGAAAGCATTGAAGAAATCCGCGTGTTTTTAGGCGGAGGACGCAAAATCATCGAGACCTCGAAGCTTCAGGAGATACTAAGCTTTTTAGACGATAACAGGAAATAAGAGAGTAGGCGCATCCACAAAACGCAACTTGCTTGTTCAAGATGAGGGTAGGACGAGGAGAGTATGGAGAAGAGATACGAAGAGCACGCCTACGTGCTGGACTACCTAGCCCACGGTAGGCCACAGGCTAGACCCTCATATCGAGCTGGAGCCCTCGTCCAACTCGTCGGAGAAGAATTCTTCACATTGCTCGAGGCCACACTAAGAGAAGGCTTGGTGATGAAGCCCGCGGACAGAGTCTACGTGGGCAAAGACTCCAGACAAGAAATCACGTACATCATCGGCAGAATTAGCTACGATGAACTCACATCAGCGGCAAAAACCGAATTACCATCAGTATTGGAGAAAATCGTCCTCAACCGCGAAGCATGGTTCATCACCTTCTTCAACACAGCGCAAGCTATCACACCGCGCATGCACGCGATTGAGTTGATTCCCGGGATAGGCAAGAAATACATGTGGCAAATCATAAACGAACGCGACAGAACGCCCTTCCAAAACTTCCTCGACCTTCAACAGCGAGCCAATATTCCTAGCCCAGTCAAACTCGTGATGAAAAGAATATTGGAAGAGTTGTCTGGTGAAAGCAAATACAGGTTATTCACGCGGGCGCCATAGCAGTTCACCAAGCCTTTACATAGAAGCAATTAGAATTCTCCACCAACATCACATTTTCCCGAAGAAACGATTAGGTCAGAACTTCACTGTTGATGATTCCCTGTTGCAATCTATGATAGCCTACGCCGACGTAAAAATGGATGATGTTGTCCTAGAAGTCGGCGCTGGACTTGGATTTCTAACCCGCCTATTATCTCCAAGAACAATGAAGGTCATCGCAGTTGAGATAGACCCAAAATTGACTCTGATTCTGCATGAGCAACTCTCCACTCTATCGAACGTCGAGTTGATAGAAGGCGACATCTTCACCGCAAGTATTCCACATTTCGACAAGGTTATTTCCACGCCGCCCTACTCCATTTCGTCTCCACTATTATTCTGGCTGATAGAGAAAACCTTCAAGCTAACAGTTTTAGCTTTTCAAGAGGAGTTCGCCCGACGCTTAACAGCAGCAGTAGGCTCCAAAGACTACAGTAGGCTAACCGTGGCAACCTACTATCGAGTCGACGCTGAATTGCTCGACCATATTCCAAGAAGCAGTTTCTATCCGCCCCCCGATGTGGATTCGATCATCATACGCCTGAGACCAAAGCCTCGACCTTTCACAGTCAAAGATGAGCGAACCTTTTTTGAACTGGTTCAGATAGCCTTCACGCAGCGTAACAAGAAACTGCGGAACGCCATTCTTCCCTTCCTACAGAAACATGGAGTGACAAAAGAGAAAGCCCAGGTAATGGCGGACTCGCTGACCTTCCATGATAAACGTGTGCGTGAACTGGCGCCTGAAGACTTTGGAGCGTTAACCAATGAAATCCTTGAGAGAACGAGTCTTCTACGATGATCTCAGTTTCAAGGTTCCTGAAGACGTTTACGAACCCGCCGAAGATACAGTTCTACTTGCGGACTGCTTGAAACATGTTGTTGAAGAGGGAGACACAGTGTTGGATGTTGGAACAGGGTGTGGAATCCTAGCTGTTGTTGCAGCTAAGAGAGCGAAGAAGGTAGTTGCCACAGATGTGAATCCGTACGCAGTCGAATGCACCAGGCTGAATTCGAAGGCAAATGGAGTTGCGAGCAAGATCAATGTTCGATTAGGCAATCTGTTTCAGCCAGTAAGAAAGACTGAGCGATTTGACGTAATCGTCTTTAACGCTCCATATCTGCCTGCATTGCCAGGTGAACAGAAGACTTGGATTGGACGGGCTTGGGCCGGAGGCCCAACAGGAAGACAACTCATCGACCAGTTCATTTCAAAGGCGCCGCGCTATCTGAAGAAGAATGGAACGATTCTTTTAGTGCAATCCAGCCTTGCGAACATCAGGAAGACATTAAAGAAGCTACAGAAAGCAGGCTTCAAGGCTACGGTTATTGCTGAAACGAAGGTTTTCTTTGAAACAATAGCTGTAATCCAAGCAAGTCATTTATCTGAAAAAAGCACATAGGTCTTGGAAGGTGACTTGACATGAAGTTTCTGGTTTTACAATGGATAAAGCCTCAGGTGCCCATCGAAAGATTGGTCCGTTTAACGCCAGCTCAGTTCAAATACTTGAGTCTGCTGGAGTCGAAGGGGAAAATCGACAGGTACTACCACATGATCGGAAGACAAGGCCACATGATGATATGCAACGTTGAATCGGACGAAGAGCTGTCAAGAATTATAGGCGACGACCCATTGTTCTTTGACAGCGAACGTCAAATCTATCCATTAACGACCAGAGAAGCTCATGAAAAACGCTTGTTAGAAATGCTACGGCGAAAGTAGCCGCTGCTATTTCCTCTTCCTTTTCTTTTCGAACTCTTTAGCGTGGGCTTCGCAGCAGAAGTAATACTGCTTACCGTCGATTGAACGCTTGACCAGCGCAAACGTGCACTTTTCTGGCTCACAGATTTCGATCTTGCATAAGTCGCATTTGACAAATTCGGTCATTTCTGCGCCCCCTTCTTCTTAAGATAATCTTGGATAGCCGCGTGCAAGCCATCGGCAGCCAGGTTGGAACAATGCATCTTTATGGGCGGCAGCCCATCTAGACTGCTCGCCACATCGCCTCTGGAAATCTTCATGGCTTCGTCCAGAGTCTTGCCTTTAGCCAACTCGGTAATCATACTGCTCGTGGCTATGGCAGCGCCGCATCCAAAGGTCTTGAACTTGATATCTTCAATGCGGTTGTTCTTAACCTTAATGTAGATAGACATTAAATCGCCGCAGACCGGGTTGCCCACCGTTCCGACCCCATCGGCATCAGGGATTTCGCCCATATTGCGTGGGTTACGAAAGTGGTCGAGCACTTTGTCGGTATACACGCTACTGCAGCATCTCCTTAGGAGTTAGTGGAGAAATGGCTCGGAGTCTTTTAACTATATCGGGCAACGCATTGACAACGTAGTCGACATCTTCTTGGGTGTTCTGCCTGCCCAAAGTGAACAGCAGCGAGCCATGTGCCTCTTCGTGCCTCAATCCTATACCCAACAGTACATGCGAAGGCTCTAAGGTCTTTGATGTGCAAGCAGAACCGGATGAGCAGGCGATTCCAAGCATATCAAGACTCAGAATCAACGACTCTCCTTCAACATAACTGAATCGCACATTGGCGTTGTTAGGCAAGCGTTGTGTTGCGTGCCCATTCAGAAACGCGGAGGGAACAGCTTCTAGAGCACCTTTGATTAGTCGATCTCGGAGTTTTGTCAGCCTTTCGGCTTCAGTTTTCATTTCAGCTTTGGCGATTTCAGCTGCTTTGCCCATGCCTACCATAGCTGGGATGTTTTCTGTGCCTGACCTTAAACCTCGCTCTTGTCCACCGCCTTGGATTATTGGTTCGATTCTTGTGCCTGTTTTAACGTATAGGGCTCCGATTCCTTTAGGTCCATACATGTCGTTTGATGAGAATGACATTAAGTCAATGTTTTCGTCTTGAACGTTTATGGGCACCTGCCCGCAAGCTGCGACTGCGTCCACATGAAGAGACGCTCCCTTACGATGCGCTATCTCTGCGATCTCTTTAATCGGCTGAACTGTGCCTATCTCTCCATTGGCGTATGCCACAGAGACCAGCGTGGTCTTGTCTGTAACCGCTTTCTCCAGAGCCTCGAGGTTAACCATTCCATATTTGTCCACCGGCAGAAATGCGACATCAAATCCTTGTTTGATGAGGCTCTTGCACGGATTCATCACAGACATATGCTCGATGGCTGTGCTTACAATACGGTTTCCTCTGTCTTTGTTCCTAAGCGCGACGCCTTTGATGGCCAGATTGTTGCTTTCCGTGCCACCTGATGTAAAGAAAATTTCTTCCAGTTTCTTTGCCTCGATAAAACTGACAATCCTAGAGCGAGCATCTTCCATGGCTTTCCGAGCTTCGTTACCCCACGAATGAGGAGAAGAAGGGTTGCCACATTCGTCTGTGAAATAAGGCAACATGACTTCAAGTATTCTAGGATCAACCGGCTTGCCTGCCGCATGATCCATATACACACGTCTCATCAATTTGGGTTCAAACCTCTAGAAACACAATATAGCATCAGCATCTAAAGCCATATCGTTTAAAGTTGCCGCTCCGACCACTTTAGCTTCGGGTATGAAGTCTCCACGAGCAATGCCCAACAGCATACAGCTCTGTTCGCACACCACAAACTTGACGCCAGCTTTTGTAGCTTGATCCATCACTTGCCTTAACGTTGGAAACTGCCCGATCTTGACCTGTTCAGCAGCACCTTTCTTGACGACCGTTATGCCCTTAATGACAAAGTAGATTGTAGCGTCTAGACCCATTGCCGCCGCGGTGGCAGCCAGCACAAAGGGGGCATATGTTCGCTCAGGCGTGTCAACGCCGCTTGTCTGCACATAGAGAATTTTCTTTCCTCCAGTCATTTTGGCGATTTTTCCCTCCTATTTCACCTTCTTTATGATGAAGTGCACTGTATTGCCTTCTTTATTTACGCTCACAATCTCCTGCTCCAATCTTTTGCAGAGACTTCTAATGTCTTCTTCGGCTGCAGGATCATCCGCCATGACTTCAAGCACTTCGCCAACCTTCATATTGTCCAACTCCATGCGCACGCGAAACACGGGTTCAGGGCAGAAAAGCCCAAGGCAATCCAAAGTTCGGTTCGGCAGATTCTGGGCCATGTACGCACCTTTCTTTGGCAGTGAAAATTAACATAATATTTCTCATACATATAAACAGTTGGAGCCTAGTAAATCCCTAACACCAAAAAGTCAAATATAGCCCACCTATGTCTTAATGCAGAAAGCTAGAGGTGCAAGTTCGTGTGCATAATCGGCAAGAACAAGCTTATCGAATTGATCGAAAATTACAAGATGATCTACCCATACGACTACAATCTTCTCGACGGCGACGGCTACGTCCTCACAGTCAAGGAAGAAGTCACGCTGCACTACATGGAACACCGCAACATCAACTCATACGAAGTCGTCTTCACACCGCCACAATACGTGGCACATCTCACCGCCAAGAGCAGGTATGGACGCATGGGACTGTCATTCCTCAACGCAGCGAAGATTCACAGCGGATGGGTCGGACGAATAACCTTAGAACTGGTAAATCTGAGCAATGACCGAAAGCCCATAAACATCAAGCGCGGCGACCCATTCATGCACATTGAATTCATAACGCGTGAGGGCGAGCCTTCGCCATACATGGGTGAGTATCAATTTCAAGATATGACCAATGACGAGATAATGATGTACATTCCCATACTTCGAAAGGTGTTTCCGAACTTCAGGCAACTGGCCAAAACTTGGCTCAAAGGTGACTTTCCGTAGGAAAGTTGCTCCCGAAAGTTTGCGATGCATGTGAAACATAGCTTTAATTCATATTTCTTTTAAGTTAAAGCCCTTTAACAAATGGTTTAAATAGACTGCTCTAGTATGCGTGAAGATGGGATGGCTTATGAAAGCAAAAAACTACAGAGAGGTCAAAGGCGCGCCGTACACGCGCAAAGAGTACATTAGATCATCGCCCCCATCGAAGATAACCAAATTCACAATGGGTGACACTAGGGCAAGTTTCCCAATTCAAGCCTGCCTAGTCGCAAACGAGGAGGCGCAGATTCGCCACAACGCACTTGAAGCTGCACGCGTGGCTTCCAATCGTGTGTTGATGAACAAGTTGGGCAACGCTTACATCATGCGAATCGTGCCCTACCCCCACACAATACTACGTGAAAACAAGATGATTTTTGGTGCACACGCAGACAGACTGCAAGACGGCATGCGAAAAGCCTTCGGCAAACCGATTGGGATCGCAGCCAGAGTCAGAGTTGGGCAGCCCATTATAGAAGTCGGCATCAACGAAAACGGAGTTGAAGTGGCAAAAGAAGCCTTGAAGAGAGGACAGGCTAAGCTGCCAATCCCATGCAGCATAGTTATTGAGAAAACACCCAACTAGTCAAGTCAGTAAGAGGTGAATGTTGTTGCCGTCTTCGCGCGAAGAAAAGCGCATACTCTGGTTTAATGAGCTGAGCAAAGAGGACATACCACTCGTTGGTGGCAAGAACGCCAACTTGGGCGAAATGCTGCGAGCCAAGATTCCTGTACCGCCTGGTTTCGCCGTAACAGCCCAAGCCTATCACGAGTTCATCATGAAAACTGGCATAGCTGAGAGAATCTACAAGATGATTGAGGAAACAGTCACTGACCAGAACAATCCGAAACAATACGAGGAAGCTTCGAAAAAGATTCGAAAAGTGATCGAGGCAACACCTATGCCTGCTGAAATCGAGAAGGCAATTCGAGTCGCATATGATGGACTTGGCGAGAAGCTGGGCATGGCAGATGTATTCGTGGCGGTACGTTCAAGCGCCACGGCTGAAGACCTGCCTGATGCATCGTTTGCAGGTCAGCAAGAAACATTTCTGAATGTCAAAGGCGCAGACGAACTTGTCGAAAAGACCATAAATTGCTGGTCAAGTCTATTCACGCCCCGCGCTATATTTTATCGTAATCAGAAGGGATTCAAACATGAGCAGGTGTTCATAAGCGTCGGCGTTCAAAAAATGGTCAACGCCAAAGCCGCGGGCGTAATCTTCACCATTAATCCTGTAACAGGCGACCCCAGCAAAATTGTCATTGAGGGCAACTGGGGACTGGGAGAAGCTGTTGTTTCTGGTTCGGTCACGCCAGACGACTACATAGTGGACAAGAACACTTTGAAAACAGTGGAAAAGAGAATTGTCAAAAAGACTGTCGAATACATTCGTGATTCAAAGACGGGGAAAACCGTTCACGCTGAAGTGCCGCCAGAAAGACAAGAGCAACCGTGCATCACAGATGAAGAAATTGTCCGATTAGCCGAGCTTGCTCGAAGCATTGAAATGCATTATGGGAAGGCTCAAGACATAGAATTCTCCATTGACCGGGACTTGCCGTTTCCGGAAAATGTGTTCATCGTTCAGTCGAGACCTGAAACCGTCTGGAGCACGAAAAAGCCCGAGACGCGTGTCGAAGCGCCGAGTGCCCCTACCGCTCCAACTGAAGCCAAAGTCATTGTTAGAGGCATGGCAGCCGGCAAGCGAGACATAGGTATTGGTCCAGCAAAAGTGGTGTTATCTGCTGAAGAAGCGTCAAACATGATGCAGAAAGGCGACATACTAGTCACGCCCATGACCAATCCAGATTTTGTGCCCTTCATGAAGATTGCAGGCGCGATAGTCACTGACAAAGGTGGCGTCACAGCTCACGCAGCTATAGTCAGCCGAGAACTGGGTATACCATGCATCGTTGGAAC
>Ga0224495_10001196_pt1 | contig 18774 bp, 29 predicted proteins | sample SF_Jul11_sed_USG_FD_168128 | JGI IMG/M metagenome (GOLD analysis project Ga0224495, IMG submission 168128) | Sediment microbial communities from San Francisco Bay, California, United States - SF_Jul11_sed_USGS_4_1 | ecosystem: Environmental > Aquatic > Marine > Sediment | place: USA: California... | reverse complement strand
TGAAAATAGAAACCTGTTCCTTTCGCTTCGGAACATACCCAAAGTCAAGGCCATCGATCATAGCCAGGTCAATATCTATGATGTTTTGAATTATGAATCGCTTGTGTTCACCAAGAAGGCTTTCGATTCTCTTATGGAGAAACTGAAGTGATCAAAGATCCATATAAAATCATTCTGAGACCTGTTATCACAGAGAAGAGCTCATGGTTGAAGGAGAGAAACAGAGAGGTCTGTTTTGAAGTGGATCCAAGAGCCAACAAGATCGAGATCAAAGAAGCGACTGAAAAACTTTTCAAAGTGAAAGTCGAAAGGGTTCGGGTCGTTAAGAAAACGGGCAAGAAGAAAAGAGTCGGTCGGAATGAAGGGTGGACCAAGGACTGGAAGAAGGCCTACGTGAAACTTAAAGAAGGCGAAAAAATGATTGAATATTTTGAGGCTGTTTAGAATGGGGATAAAAACATATAGACCCACTACTTCGAGCTTGCGTCAGAAGACGGGACTCACATTCGACGAGCTCACGACACAAGAGCCTTACAAGCCCTTGGTGGAGAGTCTTAAGAAGTCTGGCGGACGGAACTCACGAGGGAGGATCTCCATCCGCTTCCGTGGAGGAGGGCACAAAAGGCTGTACCGCATCATAGATTTCAAGAGAGATAAGATGAATATCTCTGGAACGGTTGAGACCATCGAGTATGATCCTAATCGTTCGGCATTTATCTCCTTGATCAAATACAGCGATGGTGAACGGCTGTATATCCTTGCCCCTGAAAATTTGCAAGTCGGTCAGACAGTTGTTTCCGCTGACAAACAGGTGGATATCCTCCCTGGAAATACCATGCCGCTCAGATACATGCCCCTGGGAACGATCATCCATAACATCGAGATAAGGGCAAAAAAGGGAGGACAGATTGCCAAAGCAGCAGGATCCGGGGCTCAAATCCTGGCCAAAGAAGGAGATTATGCACAGGTGCGCTTGCCCTCATCAGAGATAAGAAAGATACATTTGGATTGCCGGGCTACGGTTGGACAAGTCGGAAACGTCAGCCATCAGAATATTTCCATCGGCAAGGCAGGGAGAAATCGTTGGAAAGGGAAGAGACCTCATGTTCGAGGCACAGCGATGAATCCGATCGATCATCCTCATGGCGGGGGCGAAGGAAAGGCCAAAGGAGGCCGGGATCCTGTAAGCCCGTGGGGTCAACCGACCAAGGGATATAAAACGAGAAGAAACAAAAGGACTCAAAGATATATTGTCCGAAGAAGGAGTAAATAATCATGGGCAGATCTTTGAAGAAAGGGCCATTTATCGAGGAAAAATTGTTGCAGAGGGTGAATGAACTATCTGATCAAAGAGGAAAAAGACAGGTCATCAAGACATGGTCCCGTCGATCAACCATCATACCCGAGATGGTTGGCTTAACCATTGCTGTCCATAACGGAAAGAGATTTATTCCTGTCTTCGTTACCGAAAACATGGTTGGACACAAATTAGGGGAATTTTCCCCTACCAGAACCTTCAAAGGACACACGTCAAAGACGGCGAGAACAATCAGGATGAAGAAATAAATGGACGCACAAAACATTGTTGCTCAAGCCATTTCGAAATATGTGAGGATATCACCTCAGAAGTGCCGGTTGGTAACGGATTTAATCAGAGAAAGATATGTGGGCGAGGCCCTCACGATTCTCCATTTTTCGAAGAAAAAGAAGGCAAGCGCCATTGTCGAAAAAACCCTGCGCTCAGCGATCGCCAATGCCCAGCAGAAGGTTCCCAATATTGACGTGGATAATCTTTTCATATCCAGAATTTATGTCAACCAGGGGCCCACTTGGAAGAGGTGGAGAGCTGCGCCTATGGGAAGAGCAGCGAGAATATTGAAATGGACAAGTCATGTCCATGTTTATTTAGAGGAAAGGAAAGGAAAATAGAAAGTGGGCCAGAAAACACATCCTCATGGATTTCGATTAGGGTTTAACAAACAATGGAGTTCCCGGTGGTTTGCCAAAGGAACCGAATACAGCCGTCTGATTCATGAAGACCTTATGATGAAAAAAGCCATAAAAAAAAGGTACTATCATGCTGGAATTTCTAAAGTCGAGGTGGAACGAGTCGGGCCTAAAATCAGGGTGATCGTTCATACCGCACGGCCAGGAATTGTGATCGGTCGGGGAGGCAAAGAAATTGAAGGCCTGAAAACCTATCTTCAAGAAATTGCAAAGAGAGAGGTATACATCGATATCAGAGAAGTAGACAAACCTGAGTTGGATGCATTACTGGTGGGAGAAGGAATCGCCATACAGCTCGAAAAGAGGATTGCCTATCGGAGAGCCATGAGGAGAGCCGTGGATATGGGCTTGAGAATGGGTGCTAAGGGCATAAAAGTGATGTGCTCAGGCCGTTTAGGCGGGGTGGAAATTGCACGATCTGAGTGGTATCTAAAAGGACAGCTACCATTACAGACTCTGAGAGCCAACATCGATTATGGCTTTACAGAGGCTTTTACAACATACGGGCAGATCGGAATAAAAGTCTGGATCTATACAGGAGATGTGGACAAAGAGAAAATGACATCCCAGATAGCAGAAGTTGAGGAGATTTAACCATGCTTATGCCGAAGAAGGTTAAATTCCGAAAACAGCAGAGAGGACGAATGAAGGGTAAGGCCCAACGAGGCTCGACCTTGACTTTCGGAGATTACGGATTGCAAGCCTTGGAACCCTGCTGGCTGACTGCACGACAGATTGAAGCTGGACGGATTGCTATAACACGACATGCAAAGAGAAAGGGGAAACTCTGGATTAGGGTCTTTCCCTGGAAGCCTGTGACCAAGAAGCCCACAGAGGTCAGGATGGGCAAAGGTAAAGGAGATCCTGAATTCTGGGTGGATGTGATCAAGCCCGGCAATATTTTGTATGAGTTGGAAGGCGTTTCTGAGGGTGTGGCTAGAGAGGCTATGCGTTTAGCTGCTCATAAGTTGCCTGTCAAAACAAGGTTTGTATCTAGAGAAAGCAGGGAGTGGAGATGAAACCTACAGAATTGAGAGAACTATCCGATGATGAGCTGAGAGACAAGGATGATGAATTGAAGGATCAGCTTTTCAAATTGAAATTTCAACATGCCTTAGGTCAGCTGGAAGATGCCATGAAAATGAAGAACATAAAAAGAGACAGAGCGAGGATAAAGACGATCATAAACGAGAGGGAGAGAGGAAAAGAAGAAGAATGAACAAAGCACAAGGAAGAAAGACAACAAAAGTCGGCGTGGTCATTGGAAACAAGATGAAGAAGACGGTGACTGTTATGGTTGAAAGGCAGGTGAGACACCCTCTGTATAAAAAAATTCTAAAACGTCGAAAAAAATTTCTTGTCCATGACGAATATGAAAAGTGTAAAGTCGGTGACTTGGTTAAGATTGTTGAGACCAGGCCCTTGAGCAAGAGAAAGAGGTGGATGGTCCAAGAAATCTTGGGATTATCTTCCGCTGATGCAGAAAAAGAGGTTGAGGTCAACAAAGAATGATTCAATCCGAGACGATGCTTAAAGTAGCGGACAATTCAGGCGCCCGGAGGATCCTGTGTATCACTCCCTTAGGAGGAGGCGTGGGTAAAACAGCCTCGATCGGTGATGTCATCTCAGCATCGGTGAAGGAAGCAGAACCAGAGAGCAAGATCCCGAAGGGAAAGGTCGTTCGCGCTGTCATCGTACGAACAAAGAAGGAGGTCCGAAGGAAAGATGGATCCTACATACGTTTCGATGATAATGCCGCGGTTATTATCGACAAGCAGGGCGAACCTGTGGGAACTCGTGTGTTCGGACCCGTTGGAAGGGAATTGCGTGAGAAGAGATTCATGAAAATAGTTTCCCTGGCTCCGGAGGTAATCTGATGAACAGGATTGTGTTCAAAAAGAATGACGTCGTCATGGTCATAAGTGGGAAAGACAGGGGAAAGACAGGAAAAGTCCTCAAGGTCTTCCCCGAGAAGAATAGGGCTATTGTAGAGAAAGTCAATTTTATCAAAGAATTCATTCGTCGTGACCAAAGCCGAAATATCCAAGGTGGAGTGATGGAAAAAGAAGCGCCTATCCACGTATCCAATCTCATGCTTTATTGCTCGGAATGTGGCAGAGGTGTCAGGATAAAGAAAAAAAAGCTGGAGGATGGAAGCACGTTTCGTGTGTGTTACAAGTGTGAATCAACTATAGAATAGGAGATATGAGGATTAGGAAATGAGCCGACTTCTGGAAAGATACAAGAAAGAGGTGGTTCCCGAGCTGCAGAAGGAGTTGTCCATAAAAAACAAGATGGCTGTTCCAAGGCTCGAGAAGATAGTCATCAATGTTGGCGCAGGAGAAGCCATCCAGAATATTAAATCTTTGGACACGGCCAAAACAGAATTGAGTCTGATAACCGGACAATGGCCAGCAGTGGGAAGAGCCAAAAAGTCCATATCGTCCTTCAAGCTCCGCAAAGGACAGCCGATTGCCTGTTATGTGACTCTACGCGGGAAAAGGATGTATGAATTTTATGATCGTTTGGTGAATGTCGTTCTGCCTCGTGTAAGGGATTTCCGAGGAGTTTCTTCTCGCTCGTTCGACGGCAAAGGAAATTACACCCTAGGCATGAAGGAACAGCTTGTCTTTCCTGAGATAGACTACACTAAAGTGGAAAGACCACGCGGTATGAATATCACCATAGTGACGAGTGCTGAAAAGAATGAACATGCCTTTGTTCTTTTGAAGAAATTAGGCATGCCTTTCAGCGAAGTTTTATGAGGAAGGATAAAGTGGCAAGAAAATCTATGATGGCAAAACATTTGAGAGAGCCCAAGTATCCCACCCGGAGGAATTCAAGGTGTCGGATATGCGGACGATCCAAGGGCTACTATCGAAAATTTGATATGTGTCGTCTATGTTTTCGAGAGCTTGCCTTGAAGGGAGAAATTCCTGGGATCGTAAAGGCATCTTGGTGATTTGAGGAGATATTATGAGTCTAACAGATCCAATGGCAGACATGCTGACGAGGATAAAGAATGCTGTCCTTGTTAAAAAGCGGGATTTGAGCATGCCTTCTTCTCGTATAAAAGTGGAGATCGCTAAAATTTTAAAAGAAGAGGGATACATACGAAATTTTAAAGTCATAGATGATAACAAGCAAGGGATGTTAACCATCACCCTTAAATACACAGAAGGAAACCGCAGTGTTATCACCGGACTTCAGAAAATCAGCAAACCAGGATGCCGCATTTACTGCAAATGGGACTCTGTTCCCAAAGTTTTGGATGGATTAGGTATCGCCATCGTTTCGACTTCGAAAGGAATTATTACAGGAAAAAAATGTGAAGAATTTGGTTTAGGTGGAGAGGTTCTGTGTTATATCTGGTAGCTTAAGAGGAGAGGGGAGAGAGATGTCGAGAGTAGGAAAACAGCCTGTAAATGTACCGGAAGGCACAAAGGTCAACATTTTGCTCGATAAGATAGAAGTAGAGGGTCCGAAAGGAAAACTGACATCACCTTTGTTTGCAGGTATCAAGGTGGAGAAAAAAGATAATCAACTCATTCTCACTAGATCCTTTGATTCACCTCAGCAGAGATCCTTGCATGGTTTATGCCGCACATTGGTCAAGAATGCTGTGGTGGGTGTCTCTGCAGGATTTTCCAAGGAATTAGAAATAGTCGGTGTTGGGTACAGAGCCAAATTGGAGAAAAACAAGCTCGAATTGAACCTGGGCTACTCAAAGCCGATTATATACGAGATACCGGATGATATCGAAATCGTGCTCGAGAAACCAACCTTGATAAGTATCAAAGGGATTGATAAACAGCGTGTGGGGCAAGAAGCGCATAAGATTCGGAGTTTTCGCAAACCAGATCCTTACAAATTGAAAGGCATCCGGTATGTCGGTGAGAGCTTGATCAAGAAAGAGCGCAAAGCAGGAGTGAGCGGTGTTTAAGAAAAAGACATTAGTGAAGAAAGAGGCGAAGAGAAGAATACGCAAGCGTATTCGGAAAAAAATGCAAGGAACGGCAGAGAGACCCCGAGTTTTTGTGTTTAAATCCAATCGGTATATCTACTCCCAAGCTATTGATGACGAATCGGGAGCTGTCTTAGCTGCGGCCTCCAGCTTGGAGAAGGAGTTTAAAGAAAAAAAGAAGAAAACAAAGGGCATGGAAGCCTCAAAAATCATAGGTGAGATGATAGCAAAAAGATTGAAAAAGAAAAAGATCGAAAGGATTGTTTTTGATAGAGGAATTTATCCCTACCACGGTCGTCTCAGAGCCTTAGCTGAAGCGATGAGGAAGGAAGGACTCGTTTTTTAGGCCCAAAGATTAAGGAGGAACAAGAGTGGGTGAGGAAGAAAAAAAGGAAGAAGGCACACAGGAATTAGAGGTGGAGACCCCATCTGAGGGCGTACAGGAAGCCGAAGAGAAAATTGAAACAGAAGAACTTAGGGAGAGGATAACCAAACCTGTGACTAAAGAAGTTCATGAGGAGATTGAATTAAAGGATCAAGTGATATCTATCCGCCGCGTCACAAAAGTCGTCAAAGGAGGGAAGAATCTCAGCTTTTCAGCCCTAGTCGCCGTAGGAAATGAAAAAGGTCTAGTCGGGATAGGAAAGGGGAAAGCTCGGGAAGTCCCGGTCGCCATAGCGAAGGCCGCCCAGGATGCAAAAAAGAAGTTAATTGAGGTTCCGATTAAGGAAACGACCATACCCCACTTTATAAAGGGAGTACATGGGGGAGGGGAGGTGGTGCTGCGGCCAGCCTCGAAGGGAACTGGAGTTATTGCAGGAGGTGCAGTGAGGGTCATCATGGAATTGGCCGGTATAAAGGATATATTGACTAAATCTTTGCGCAGTAATAATCCCATTAGTGTAGCTCATGCCACTATGGATGCTTTGAAAAGACTCAAGAGTCCTGACCATGTTTCGAAAATCAGAGGAAAGGCAAAGGAAGCGATATGGCAGTAAAGGAAGAACCCTCCGGAAAAGTGAGAAAATCAAAAGAGACCGAAAAGAAAGCAGAGGCGTCCGAATCTTCGGAAAGGCAATTGAAGATCAGACTCATGCGCAGTGTTATCGGGCGCCCCAGGAAGCAGAGGGAAGTGGTCAAAGGACTCGGGCTGAGAAAGACAAACTCAGAGGTCATCCGTGAGGATCGTCCTGAAATAAGGGGGATGATCAGAAAAATTTCCCACCTGTTGAATGTGGAGGAGTTGGAGAAGAAATGAATTTGAGCAACCTTCATCCTGCAAAGAGTTCTCGTAAAAACAGAAAACGTAAGGGTCGAGGACCTGGCTCGGGAAGAGGGAAGACAGCTGGACGAGGGACAAAGGGACAAAAGTCCATATCCGGATACTCTCGTAAACGAGGATTTGAAGGTGGTCAGATGCCACTCAGCCGACGAGTTCCCAAGCGTGGATTTACCAATATTTTCAGAAAAGAGTACTCCGAAATCAATCTTGACCGTGTGGAAAAAATCAGTAAAAACACAATCAAGCCTAAAGATTTGGTTGAAGCAGGCATGCTCAAAAAGGAATCGCATATCATCAAGATACTGGGGAGGGGAGAGCTTAGCTCCCCTAAGGAGATACACGCGCATAAATTTACCCAATCCGCTCAGAAAAAGATCAAAAAGGCGGGGGGGAAAGCCATTATCATTGGAAGTTAATAATGCTTGACAGTATCAGAAACATTTTCAGCATTCCTGAATTAAGAAGAAGGGTCATCTTTACTCTGCTCCTACTGGCCGTTTATCGTATAGGAGCGCAGATTCCCAGCCCGGGCATCAGTGGTCCTGCTCTGGAGGAGTTTTGGCAAATGCAGAGAGGCACCATCTTGGGTTTCGTGGACCTGTTTACAGGCAGGAGTATGTCCCGAATGACCATTTTCGCTCTGGGCATCATGCCCTACATCAGCGCATCTATTATCCTCCAGCTCCTGCAGGTCGTCTGGCCGTATCTGGAGCGGTTATCCAAAGAAGGGGAGTTGGGGCGCAAAAAAATCACTCAGTATACACGTTATGGAACCATCTTGATCTGTTTGATCCAGTCTTTTGGCATCAGCATTTTCTTAGAAAGCATCCGAAGTCCTGCCAGCAATGTCCCCATTGTGCCGAACCCAGGCTGGGGATTCAGGCTTTTAACGGTTCTCACTATGACCACGGGTACGGTGTTCATCATGTGGCTTGGAGAGCAGATATCCGAGCGAGGTATTGGGAATGGAATATCCTTGATTATCTTTGCTGGAATTGTGGTCAGTCTCCCTGGTGGAATACAGAACATTTTGTCTGGACTGCGGACAGGAGATATGTCCCCCTTGCGGATGATCTTTCTCTTGGTCCTGATGCTAGCAGTCGTTGTTGTCATTGTCTTCGTGGAACGGGGCCAGAGGAGAATACCTGTCTCTTATGCCAAAAGAGTGGTAGGCCGAAAGATATATGGCGGACAGAGCACCCATTTGCCACTAAGGGTTAACACCGGAGGAGTTATTCCTATTATTTTCGCGGCCTCTATCATAACCATCCCCTCTACCGTCGCGCAGCTGATAAAGGTTCCCTTTATCCAAAATTTTGCCATGCAATTCGGTATGGGTATGCCTCTGTATAATCTTCTTTACATCGCATCCATCATTTTCTTCACTTATTTTTATGTGTCTATCATTTTTAATCCCTCAGATGTAGCGGACAATCTGAGAAAATACGGGGGATTTATCCCTGGAATTAGACCTGGAAAGAATACTTCAGACTTCATAGATGGTGTGCTTTCACGCATCACTTTAGTGGGGGCCATTTATCTCGCGGCAGTGGCTATCATGCCCGAGTTTTTAATTACGGGATTAAAGGTGAGCGCCCTCCCGTTCATCGGAGATTTCCTGGATGCTAACTTGCCCCAGTGGTTCACCCAGGGTTTGAATGTGAATTTCTATTTTGGCGGAACCTCCATCCTGATTGTCGTCGGTGTAGCTATGGACACCATGCAACAGGTTGAGGCCCAGCTCGTGATGCGTCACTACGACGGATTCATGCGCCGAGGCCGGCTCAAAGGAAGGAGAGGATGAGAATAATCTTGCTCGGTCCCCCTGGAAGTGGCAAAGGGACCCAAGGGTCTTTGATCGAGCAAGGATACAGTTTTCCGAAGATTTCCACAGGAGACCTTCTCCGCCAGGCCGTTCAAAATGGCACGCCGCTAGGGATAAAGGCAGAAGCCAGCATGAAGAGAGGAGAGTTGGCAAGTGATGAAATTGTAATCCAGATGGTTGCAGAGAGAATAGCCGCAGAGGACTGCCGAAAGGGATATGTCCTGGATGGTTTTCCTCGAAATATAAACCAAGCACAGAGGTTAGAAGAGTTGGAAAACCAACATCCTGAAGTGGCTCTGGATATCCGGTTGAGCGAAGACGCATTGGTCCAAAGGCTTTCTTTCCGCAGAATTTGTTCTCAGTGTGGGAATATATTTAACCTCTCTGAAAAAGCTCCCGATCGGCCCAATGTGTGCGACACATGTCAAGGAGGGCTTGTGCAGAGGCCAGACGATCAACCTGATGTTATCAGAGAGCGCTTGAGGGTTTATCGCAAAGAGACAGAACCGCTCGTCGATTACTATAAGAGAAGAGATGTCTATTACAGGATTGATGGAGAAAAGACCATAGATGCTGTATTCCAGGACATGCGTTTAATCCTGGATGCGGAAATCGTGAGGAACAAACAAGCAGAGGCTGTCCGATGATCATTCTGAAGAGCGAAGAAGAGGTGCGTGCAATCCGCCGCAGTAGCCAAATTGTGGCTAAAGTTCTAGCTGGTCTAGAACAGATGATCGAGCCGGGGATATCGACGAAAGAATTGGATATGTTTGCGGAGAAAAGAGCCAGGGAAATGGGGGCTGTCCCGGCGTTTAAGGGCTACAGAGGCTATCCTGCCTCTCTATGCACGTCCATAAACGAAGAAATCATCCACGGCATCCCTTCAACCCGGGAACTGCACGAGGGAGATATCATCAGCTTAGATTTTGGAGTTGTCTATGAGGGGTATTATGGAGATGCGGCGGTGACTTATCCGGTCGGAAAAGTTAGTTCCGAAGCGAAAGCTCTTATCGATACGGCAGAGAAAGCCTTTTTTAAAGGATTCGAGCAGGTGAGAGGAGGATGTCGGATATCGGACATATCCCATGCCATTCAGAATTATGTCGAGTCCCAGGGATTTTCAATCATCCGAGCCTTCGTGGGGCATGGGATCGGTCTTTCACTCCATGAGGAGCCCCAAATTCCCAATTTCGGCTCTCCTGGACAGGGCCCAAAAATCAAGGAAGGGATGGTTCTGGCTATTGAGCCGATGATTGCTGCTGGAGACTGGAACGTGGAGATTCATGAGGATAATTGGACAGCAGTGACTAAAGACAGAAGCCTTTCCTCTCATTACGAACACACTGTAGCTCTAACTCGAGAAAGTGCTGAAATCCTGAGCCTATTGGATGAAGAAGAAAGATTGTCCTATGTGAAGGAGTCGCCTTATGCCTAAACAGGATGTCTTCGAGACAGAAGGAACGGTTATCGAGACTCTACCGAATGCCATGTTTCGAGTAGAGCTGTCCAACAAGCACGTCATACTCGCACATATATCGGGAAGAATGCGCAAACATTTTATCCGCATCCTTCCAGGAGATAGGGTGCTGGTGGAGCTCTCTCCCTATGATTTAACAAAAGGCAGAATAACCTATCGATTCAAGTAAAGGAAAGGAATGATGAAAGTCAGGGCATCTGTGAAGAAAATATGTAGAAATTGCAGAATAATAAAGCGAAAAGGAACCCTTCGAGTCATCTGTACCAATCCAAAACATAAACAAAAACAGGGATAGATGAGGTTAAAATGGCAAGAATAGCAGGAATCACACTTCCCCTAGAAAAAAGAATTGAAATCGGATTAACCTATATCTATGGCATTGGCCGCTCTAAGGCCAACAAGATTCTTCAGGAAGCGAAGATTGATAAGGATAAAAAAGTCAAATCTCTGAGTGAAGATGAGGTCAACAAGATTCGTCAGATCATCGAGACACGTGAAAAGATAGAAGGAGACTTGAGAAAAGACGTTACTCTCGACATCAAGAGGCTGATGGATATAGGTTCATACAGAGGTCTCAGGCACAGGCGGAGACTTCCTGTTAGAGGACAGAGGACCAAAACAAACGCACGAACAAGAAAAGGACCTCGTGGTCATACCATAAAGAAGAAATAATGGGAGTTCATGATGGCAAGGCCGAGAAGAAAAACCAAGAAAAAAAAGGTTAAGAAGGAAATAGGATTCGGAGTGGCCTACATTCAATCCACTTTCAACAACACGATTATTACCATAACTGACCAACAAGGCAATTCCATCTGTTGGTCGAGTTCTGGCACTGCGGGATTCAAAGGAGCCCGCAAGGGCACTCCCTTTGCTGCTCAATTGGCAGCAAAAGAGGCTTCGGCTAAGGCGAAAGAATTTGGGGTGCGCTACATGGATGTGAAGGTCAAAGGCCCTGGGGCTGGACGTGAGTCGGCCATAAGAGCCCTTCAATCAGAAGGTTTAGAGATAAAATCCATCAGAGATGTAACTCCGATTCCACACAATGGCTGCCGTGTGAGAAAGAGAAGAAGAGTATAGAGATGGCACAACAAGGAGAAGAAGATGTCAAGATACAGTGAACCTGTTTGTCGTCTTTGCCGGGCAGAACGGGAAAAGCTTTTTCTTAAGGGAAACAAATGTTTAACCGAGAAATGTCCGGTAGAGCGGAGGCCTTATCCTCCTGGTGAACATGGAAGGGCGAGAAGAAGAATTTTGGGCTACGGCATTCAGCTTAGAGAGAAACAAAAGCTCAAAAGATACTACAGCATGTCAGAAAGGCAATTCCGACTGTACTTCCAGCGAGCAGAGAGAAAGAAAGGGATCACAGGGGAGAACCTCTTGCAGATGCTGGAAAGAAGGGTGGATAATGTTATTTTCTTAACGGGTTTTTCCTATTCACGTGCCCATTCCCGTCAGCTCATCTCTCATGGCCATTTTCGTGTCAATGGACATAAAGTCAACGTCCCCTCTCAGTTGGTAAACAAAGGAGATGTTCTCTCCTTTCGAGAAAAATCGAAAAAGCATGAGGAATTAAAGGCCATAGTCGAATTTAACAAAAACAAGACGGTTCCTGGATGGCTTGAGGTCGATAGGGACAAAATGGATATAAAAGTTCTCTCCTTCCCAGCTCGAGAAGAAATCCCCATTCCTGTAGAGGAACATCTGGTTGTGGAACTTTATTCCAAATAGACCTCCCATTCCTGTTATTGGAGGATACCAGGACGTTCGAGTATCCTGGTTCAGTAGTTTGTTAGGATGACAAGGACATGAAAAAGGAGGAAGCATGATAGAAACAGGCTTTCAGAGACCGAAATACCTAGAGTGCGATTATGCAACTTTGACGGAAACATACGGCAAGTTTTCGGCTCAACCTTTTGAGAGAGGATATGGGATAACGATAGGGAATGCCCTCCGTAGAATTCTCCTTTCCTCGATAACTGGCGCGGCTATAACGAACGTTCGTATTCATGGTGTTCTCCATGAGTTTTCCACTCTCCCAGGAATTGTTGAAGATGTGACAGACATCATCCTGAACATCAAGAGCATTCCACTTAAAATGGAAGGGGAAGGACCCAAAACTTTGATACTGAAAAAGGAAGGTCCGGCAGAGGCCATGGCAGCAGACATCGTCCATGATTCTGATATAGAAATCCTCAACAAAGAGATTCACATCGCTTCCCTCGATAAGGATGGAAAACTCGATATAGAAATGATAGTCAAGAAAAACCGAGGGTATATCTCTGCAGATCGAAATTTCGATGAAGACCTGAGTGTTGATTTTATCCCGGTGGATTCCTCCCATTCTCCTATATTAAGGATGAATTACAAGGTGGAACCTGCCAGAGTGGGTAAGCGGGTGGATTACGAGAATCTTATTTTGGAAGTCTGGACGTCAGGTGCTATCTCTCCCCAGGGCGCTTTAAGTCAAGCGTCGAAAATCTTAAGAGACCATCTGGTCATCTTTCTCAGCATAGTCGATGAACCTGTAGTGAGAGAGCAGGCTCCGGAAAGAAGAGAAATCCCCTACTATTCCCAAAAAGATATCTTGTCCAAATCAATCGACCACCTGGAACTCTCTGTCAGGTCGAACAACTGTCTCAGATCTGCTGGGATTGAAAAAATCTATGAACTTGTCCTGAAAACAGAGGATGAACTCCTAAAGACAAAAAATTTCGGGCGTAAATCGTTAACGGAAATAAAAGAGACACTCCAGGAATTGGGATTAGGCCTGAATCTAGACCTCCATCCCAAGTTGCTTGAGCAGATAGAAGGGGAGAAAAGAGAAGAAGAAGAGGCCGAGGAATGAGACATCGTGTTAAAGGAAAGAAGCTCGGGCGAAACACTGCTCAGAGGAGTGCTTTGCTCCGGAATCTGGTCACTTCCTTCTTGGAAAAGGAGAGGATCAGGACCACCTTGGCTAAAGCCAGGGCAGCCAGACCGCTTGCAGAGAAGATGATCACGTTGGCAAAAAAAAATACTCTTCACACACGCAGGCTGGCACTGGGCTTCATATATAAGAAAGAGGTAGTGAAGAAGCTTTTCGATGAGATAGGCCCTCGTTTCAGCGAACGACCAGGGGGTTACACACGGATAATCAAGATCGGACCTCGAGCAGGCGATGGAGCAGAGATGGCGATCCTCGAACTTGTCGGAACAGAATTCAAGAAGAAGGAAAAGAAAAAGTCAGCCGCAGAAAAAGCCAAACAAATCGCCAAGTCAAAAAAATAGACAAGAATCCATGTAGGGCCCGTTCTACAAACGGGTCTTTTTTCTAACTGGTAGTTATAAAAATCGCGGTTTTTAGATTTTTTATTGCACAGAGTTATAAAAAAAAGCTCTTGTTCTTTTGCCCACTTCGAAGAAAAGGGAGTATTCTATTGATTAGTGGGAGTCACCCAAAGCTGTTGCCCTGGATAAATCTTGGATCTTGTGCTGAGACCATTCAGAGCGAGCAAAGCGCTGAGGTTCATGCCATATTTTGCTGCGATTTTATAGGGAGTATCGCCGGACTGAACGGTGTAAAAAATAGCCCCTTCAGGGGTTCCGGACTGAATCACTAGCTTCTGACCGACACTCAGCATGTTGCTCTGGAGGTTGTTCAGCCTCTTGATCTCTTGAACTGTGGTATTGAAAGAGCTGGCAATGACATAGAGATTGTCTCCTTTTTTTACAATGTAGATAAGTTTTTCCCCCTCTTTAGTAAGATTTCGAGGGCTATAGGAGACATAACTTTGGCCTTGAACCGGAATTCTAAGCCTTTGCCCTGCGCGAATGAGATAATTCCGCCCAAGGCGATTTGCCCGGGCTATGGCTGAGACAGAAGTTCTGTAGCGTTGCGCGATCACAGAGACGGTTTCACCTCTTCGGACATAATGATATCTGTAAGTGGCTTCCGGAGGGATGTATTTGGGCACTGCATCTAGAGAAGCGAGCACTTTTTCGCCGTATTCAGGAGGGACTTTGAGTTGGTATTCACGGTCAGGAGTTGATTTGTTCCTTAGCTCAGGGTTGAGGAGATCTAATGTTTCGCTGTCCAGCCCCAGACTATTTGAGAGAACAGATAGTTTAACCGGCCGGCTAATGGTAACGGTCTCGTATTCCAGAGGTGGATCAGGTTCGGGAAGGTTAAGCCCATATTTCTCGGGGTTGTTGATGATCAGAAGAGTAGCGATAAACCGTGGCACGAATCGAGATGTTTCTCTGGGAAGCATCAGATAGAGATCCCAGAAGTTGTCCATATATTCCGATCTCTGGGAGCGGATGATTCTCTGGACTCTGATCTCTCCGCAGTTATAGGCCGCCAAGGCGGTTGTCCAGTCACCGAACATAGAATGAAGTTGAGTGAGGTATTGGATAGCCGCACTCGTCGCTTTTTCAGGATCCATGCGGTCATCGATCCAACGGTCTCTTTTTAAACCAAAAAGATATCCTGTAGAGGCGATGAACTGCCAGAGCCCAAGAGCCTTGGCGCGGGAGAAGGCATTAACCTTGAACCAGCTCTCGATCATCGGCATCCACGAGAGCTCTTCGGGCAGTCCAGCTTCCTTCATCTTCGAACGGATCATACCCAGGTATCGGCCTGAACGCTTGTAGGCTTCCTCAAAATATTTTCTTTCCTTCGTTTGAAAACTCTGGATTTCCTTCGAGACATGTTCGTTTTCGGTAAGAGGAATGGTTCGATTGTTGCCGTTTATGGCTGTAACACGTGAGGCATAGATCTCTTGGATTCTTCGGGCAATGAGAAGGCGTAGGTCGTTCTTTTCTTGGACCAGGTAAGAGTCTTGTGGGAGGTCGAGCTTCAGAAGTATGCTGTAGGCTTCATCCAGAGCGGTCAAGGCGATATCTATGTCACCTCTGTCCCATGCCAAGCGAGCATCTTGATAGGCATCAAAGGCCTCCTGGAGGAGTTCGGAAGGTTCATCCTGTTCTTCTGTGAAAAGTTCCTCCTCGACGGGTGCTTCTGCTGAGAGCTGTTCTTTCCCCTCCTTAGGCTGCCCTTTTTCTTGATCGAGCGCGAGTGTTTCCTCTTGAGGCTTTTCGATAAGAGTAGATTTCTCCTCAGGTTCGGATGTGGGTTCTTTGAGGATTTCTGTCTTGGGCTTGGGATGGGAGGAGCAACTCCATAGACTAAAAATAACGAGGATGGCGAGCGCAATTAATAAGAGAATTTTCGATTTTTTCACTTGAACGAACCAAAAAGGTAAATTTATACCATTTATTCTTTTATCCAGTCAACTCAAAAAGATAATTTAGTCGGACCATATCCTTGAAGTTTGTGTTTCCTCCATAGGATTGAGTCTATCATGGTTCACGCTTCTCCTGTGGTTTTCCTATGCCAATTCCAAGCTGTTTCGATGATAGTCTCTATGTCAGAGTGCCGGAGATCCCAATCTAGGAGTCGCTCTGCTTTCTCTTTTGAAGACAGGAGGACAGCAACATCACCTTCTCTTTTGGGCTTAGGCGTATAATCGACTCCATGGCCTGTAACTCGTTCGATCTTTTTTATCACCTCTAAGACGGAATATCCCATGTTAGTGCCCAGGTTGATGAACTCGCTCTTTGGAAGTGATGGGAGTTTCTTGAGGGCAAGAACGTGAGCTTTTGCCAGGTCTGTCACGTGAATGAAATCTCTGATAGCCGTGCCATCGGGAGTGGGGAAATCTGTGCCGTAGAGATTGAACTGTTCTTTTATGCCCAGAAGATACAGGAGAATGTTGGGAATAAGGTGTGTTTCAGGCTCATGCATTTCGCCTATCTGACTGTCAAGATCTGCCCCCGCGGCATTGAAGTAGCGGAGGGATATGAATTTCAGACCGTAAGCGCGTTCGTAATCCTGGAGAATTTTTTCGACAAAGTATTTTGTTAGACCATAAGGATTAGAGGGATTCAGTGGATGCGATTCGGGAATCGGTACTCGCTCAGGGACTCCGTAAACGGCAGCGCTGGAGGAAAAAATAAAGTTTTTCACTTGAGCCTGGAGCATGGCTTGGAGAAGATTCAAGCTGGTGATCAGGTTGTGTCTGTAGTATTTTTGAGGATCCATATAGGATTCTCCCACTTGAATGAGCGAAGCGAAATGGAGGACACCTCCGAAATTGAAGGAGCGAAAAGTCCTTTCAATAGATTCGCTATCCAACAGGTCCCCGTTGATGACTTCTCCTCCTGGGATCAGTTCCCTTTTGCCAGAGGAAAAATTATCAAAAGTGACGACTTCAAATCCCTCTTGGATGAGTTGCTTAACTGTGTGGGAACCGATGTATCCAGCCCCGCCAGCGACGAGTATTCTCATGGCCCTTCCTTTTTGATCAATTCTTTGGCTTTTTCTAAGCCTTTGTCTTTTGTTTCGAATTCATTGTCCAACTGCATCTGATAGAGTGTCTTGAGCAATTTTCCCATGGGAGGTCCAGGGGAGACGCCCAGGTTGATCAGGTCTCTTCCCATGATGAGAGGTTTTATGGTTTCTTTGGAGATGTTTAACTCCTCGAATTTTTTCAAAAGCCATCTGCCCTCTCGATCCAACTCCTGGACAGGATTTTCTGTTCGGCCAGCCCGGTCTGCGGCATCCAGATAGACCATAAGCTCGATCTCTCCTTCGACATCGGCTGCCAATCGGTTGAAGGCTTTTTTAGTGACAACCTTCCGGTTCTGCCACAGCTCCGATGCTCTGTGGTGGCATTTGATCAGCAAAGGAATCATTTTTCTCAGAGTGTACCCGTTCCAGGTAAATATTCTAAGACGATTAAATGTCTTCTTAACGATTTTTGCGCTGGCGATGTCATGCCCGTTACTGGTGATGACCATTCTTCCTTTTTTGAATTCCCATTCGGCTGTCTCGGGCTTCCCCACATCATGGAACAAGGCGGCCAGAACAAGGGCGAGAGTCCTTTGCTCGCTGAGTTGGAATCGGTTGGCCAGTCGTTTGGCTTGGTCCACCGTGATCAGCGTATGGGCCCACACAGTGTGATGGCCGTAGCTGTCTTTTTCTGGATGGAAGATAGAGTCCTGGATACAGAGAGTAAGATTGTAAAGTTCGGGAAAGAGCTGGCGAAGAGCGCCGAGTTTAAACAGCTCTTCCAATCCTTGCGAGGGCTGAGAAGAAGAGACGAGGATTTTAAAGAGTTCCTCATTCACTCTCTCCACACTTAAGCCACTCAAATCGATGTCTTTCGAGATTTCATAGATCTTGGGATCCACCGAAAATCTAAGCACAGATGCAAAACGGGCTACTCGGATGACCCGGAGGGGATCTTCTGGGAAGGTCTGAGGATTGGTTAACCGTATCTTTATTTCTTTGATATCTTTCTGTCCACCGAAGGGATCGAACATCTTGCCGTCAGAAAGCCGAACAGCTATGCTGTTGCAGCGAAAATCTCTTCTTTCCAGGTCTTTCTCAAGGGGCAGGTCAGGGTCTGCTGAGATCATAAAATCTTTGTGTTTGCGGATTTTAGCTTGTTTGGGCCTGTCTGTTCGAGGGAGAGCGATGTCATAAGTCTTTCCTCGGATCGTGAATTTGATGACTCCGAAGCTTTTTCCGACGACATCGACTTTTCCGTGGGATTCGAGCTTTTTAATGATCTCATCCACTGTGTGATGAGTGATGAGGATATCCACATCTTCCGATGGATCGCCTCGGAGGATATCTCGGATAAAACCACCAACTGCATACACCTCTTGACCGAATAGTCGAACAAAAAAAACTTTGTCTTTGAAATCAAATCTCATGGGGTCAGGCTATCATAACTTTCATAATTTCATAAAGTAAGACCGTCTTCATTACTCTATTGTACTCATTTTAAAAATATTAGTGACATTTTACAGGAATTATGAAAGTTATGATAGCCTGACCCCGTAATTTTTGATCCCTCTTGAGCTCTTTGTCTCAATGGTGTATTCTAGATGCTCGAGGCTGACAGGAGACAAACTATGAGAAAAAAAGTGTGCTTACTCGGAGTTATTCTTATTGCTTTTGCGCATTTTTCGTTCTCGGCATCCCTGGATAAAGATTTGAAAATCGAATTAAAGGAGAGAAGAATCAGAGATTTCAACTTAGAAGGTCTTACTCTTGTTTTTTATGTGAACATCATTAATTCCTCATCCAGAGCCTATTATCTTGCCAGTTATGATTACCGCTTTGTCGTTAACCAGAAAGACTACATTCAGTTGCAGACCAGATTGGAGGA
>Ga0224495_10001195_pt1 | contig 18778 bp, 15 predicted proteins | sample SF_Jul11_sed_USG_FD_168128 | JGI IMG/M metagenome (GOLD analysis project Ga0224495, IMG submission 168128) | Sediment microbial communities from San Francisco Bay, California, United States - SF_Jul11_sed_USGS_4_1 | ecosystem: Environmental > Aquatic > Marine > Sediment | place: USA: California... | reverse complement strand
CGCTGGATAGAACTGGCCAAGGGACGCACGCAGTTCGAACTGCCGATCGCACAGGGCATGAGCCCGAACGTCTACGTCAGCGTGACGCTCATTCAACCGCATGCGGAGAAGAAGAATGACCGGCCGATCCGGCTCTTCGGCGTGATCCCGATCAAAGTGATCGATCCCGCGACGCGTCTCAAGCCGGTGGTGAAGGCGGCCGACGAGTGGGCGCCGGAAGCGAAGGTCTCGGTCGAGGTCTCGGAGCAAAACGGCCGCGCGATGGCCTACACTCTTGCGGTAGTTGACGAAGGGCTGCTCGGCCTGACCGGGTTCAAGACGCCCGATCTGCACGGACACTTCTACAAGCGCGAGGCCCTCGGGGTCACCACCTGGGATCTGTTCGATGATGTCGCCGGCGCCTATGGCGGCGAGCTGGAACGCCTGCTTGCGCTCGGTGGTTCGGATGGGGCGACGACTGAGGACAACAAGGCGGACAAGAAGCGTTTTCCGCCGGTGGTGCGTTTTCTCGGGCCGTTTGAACTTAAAGCGCGTTCGAGCGCCAAGCACTCTATCGATCTGCCGTCCTACGTCGGTGCGGTGCGGGTGATGGTGGTCGCGGCCAAGGACGCAGCCTATGGAGCAACCGACAAGTCGGTATTCGTACGCCAACCGCTAATGATCCTTCCCACCGTGCCGCGGGTCGTTGGCCCCGAGGAAGAAATCTCGGTTCCAGTCTCAATCTTCGCGATGGATCCCTCGATCCGGCAGGTGGAACTGAAGATCGAGCCGGGCGAATATTTCGAGGCCGTGGGGGGTGACAGCACGAACGTGGCCTTTGTGCGCCCCGACGAAAAGCTCGGCATGCTGAAGCTCCGGGTGAAATCGAGGCTCGGCAAGGGGACTTTGCGTTTCAGCGCAGTCTCGGGTTCGCACACGGCGAGGGCGGAGGTGCATATCGATGTGCGCAGCGCCAATCCCGCGACCACGCGTTTCGAACGGCGGACCCTGAAACCCGGGGAGAGCTGGGAAGCGAACGTCGTGCCGCATGGCATCGATGGGACCAATGTGGTCTCAATCGAGGTATCGGCCGTGCCGCCGCTCGATTTGGAACGGCGCATGGACTACCTGATCCGCTATCCGCACGGCTGCGTCGAGCAGGTAACCTCGTCGGCATTTCCGCAGGTCTATCTGCCGGCGCTCGTCAAGCTGGAGGATGCGCGCCGCAGCGAAATCGAGCGCAACGTCCACGCGGCGATCGACCGGTTGCGCGGCTTCCAGGTGCCTTCTGGGGCTTTCGCGTACTGGCCCGGCGGAATATTCACCGCCTCGGCCTACGATGCGCGCAATGCCTGGTCGACCAACTATGTCGGGCACTTCCTGCTCGAGGCCGAACGCGCGGGCTACAAGGTCCCCGGGGCGATGCTCGCGGACTGGGCGAAGTACCAGAAGACGGCCGCCGGCGCATGGACCGCGGGCGGGCGCGCCTCGACCATCGAGCAGGCCTACCGCCTCTACACCCTCGCGCAGGCACGCCAGGCCGACATCGGCGCGATGAACCGGCTGCGCGAGAATTCACAGCTCGCGGGCCCGGCGCGTTGGATGCTCGCCGCTGCGTACAAGCTTGCGGGCATGAATGACGCGGCGACCGCACTGGTGAGGAACGACAGCGCGGAGCTGCGCGATTACGCGGCGCCCGACGACAGTTTCGGTTCACGTCTGCGCGATGCCGCGATCGTCCTCTCGGCGGCACTCGTACTGGGACGCGACGATGTAGTGAAACCGCTCGTCGACCAGGTCTCGGGCGAACTCGCGAGCGAGCACTGGCACAGCACCCACGCGGTATCGCTCTCGCTGATGGCGATGTCGAAGTTCGTCGGGGGAGGGGATGCCGGGTCCTTCTCGTTCGAGCGTCAGGTCGGCAGCTCGAAGCGTGCGACGGTGAAAGTGAAGGCGGCCGTGCACACCGAGAAACTGAGCAACTTCCCGATCGCGGGGAGCAGCGTCATGCTGAGCAACAGCTCGGGGCGGACTCTCTTTGCCTCGGTGGTGGTGCGCGGGGTCGCGAAGCAGGGTGAGGAGACCGCAGCGTCCTCCGGCCTGAAGCTGGAAGTCAGTTACGTCGACGCCGAGGGCAAACCGCTCGATGTCGCGAAGCTCAGGCAGGGCCAGGATTTCGCCGCGACGCTCGCCGTGACGAACGCGTCGCAGGTCAAGATCGACAATATCGCGTTGACCCAGATCGTCGCTTCGGGGTGGGAGATCCATAACATACGGTTGGCCGGCGAAGCCGACAAGGTCGAGTCCTCGGGAGGACGACGGCGCGGCGCACTGTCGCAGGTTTTCGATCCCGGCAACGGCAAGCCCGACGATGCGGTGGATTACCTCGACATTCGCGACGACCGCAGCAATCGCTACTTCGGCCTCAGGCCGGGCGAGACCAAGCGTTTCCGCACCCAGTTGAACGCCGCCTACCTCGGCCGCTATTACATGCCCGGCGTCGCCGCCGAGGCGATGTACGACGCGACGCGCGCTGCTCGGGTGGCCGGGAGGTGGGTGGAGGTCGTCGTCGCGGGCGAATGACGGAGAGGCGGTGAGCGGGGCTTCTGGACGCGACCGGCTGCAACGGGGAACCCGGGCACTGATCGCGCACTTGCGACGCCGACCGCGCCGCATGCTGGCGCTTTGCCTGCTGCTCGCGGCGCTGGCCGTCTTCTGGCGCGCGCTGCCTGAGCCGTTGTTCTCCGATCCCTTCGCGAGCGTACTCTATGCACGCGACGGTGAGTTGCTCGGCGCACGCATCGCTGCCGACGGCCAGTGGCGTTTTCCGCCCCTTAGATCGGTTCCCGACAAGTTCCGGCGTGCGTTGATTCTCTACGAGGATCGGCGCTTCGCGTGGCACCCTGGTGTCGATCCGATTGCGATCGTGCGTGCGGCGCGCGACAACCTGTTGCACGGTGCCGTGGTGAGCGGCGGCTCGACAATCACGATGCAGCTGACGCGTATCGCGCGCGGCAATCCGCCGCGCCGATATCTGGAGAAGGCGATCGAGGCGCTGCTCGCGCTACGGCTCGAAATGTCGCACAGCAAGGATGAGATTCTCGCGCTCTATGCCTCGCATGCCCCCTTCGGCGGCAATGTCGTGGGACTCGAGGCAGCGGCCTGGCGCTATTTCGGGCGCGATCCAGGGCGCCTGAGCTGGGCCGAGGCGGCGCTATTGGCGGTGCTTCCCAACAGTCCCGCGCTGATCCACCCGGGGCGCAATCGCGCTGTCTTGCACGCCAAACGCGACGCGCTGCTGCGGCACCTCGGCGCCGACGGGCAACTCACTGCCCTCGACCTCGATCTGGCCCTGCGCGAGCCGCTGCCGGGCGAACCGCTAGCGCTGCCTGGCTACGCGCCGCATCTGCTTGACAGCCTGCGCACCGAGCGGCCGGGCGAATATCGCTTTCACAGTACGCTCGATGCTGAATTGCAGCGCAGCGTCGAGGAGGCGGTGCAGCGCCATGCCGAAGGACTGCGACGCCAGGCAATCTACAATACCGCCGCGCTGGTGGTGGACAACCGAAGCTTCGAAGTGCTCGCCTACGTTGGCAATGCCGAGTGGTCGGCAACGGGCGAGCGCGGCTACGCGGTCGACATCGTGCGCCGCCCGCGCAGCACGGGCAGCCTGCTCAAGCCGTTTCTCTATGCCGTGATGTTGGACGGGGGAGAGGTGCTGCCGGGTACCCTGGTGCCCGACGTCCCGACCCAGTATTCGGGCTATATCCCGGAGAACTTCGACCGGACCTACCGCGGCGCGGTTCCGGCGCAGGTGGCGCTCGCGCAGTCGCTCAATGTGCCGGCAGTACGCATGCTCCGCACGCACGGTGTCAGTCGCTTTTACGAAAGCCTGCGCGACCTCGGGCTCGGTACGCTCCGGCGCGCGCCGCAGGAATACGGATTGACCCTGATCCTGGGCGGCGCGGAAGGCACGCTGTGGGACCTTACCGCGATGTATGCCAATCTCGCCGAACTCGCGCGTCGCGATACCGTCCATGCCAGGCTGCCCTATCGATCGATGTTGCGCCAGATGGGCGAGGCGCCGGCTTCGATGCGGGCCGCGGAAATCAGCCCGGCTGCGGCGTGGTTGACGCTGGATGCGCTTCTCGAAGTCGCGCGTCCGGCCGAAGAGGCGAATTGGCGAAATTTTGCGAGCAGCCGCAAGATCGCGTGGAAGACCGGCACCAGCTTCGGTCTGCGCGACGCCTGGGCGATCGGCACCAGCAGCCGCTATACAGTCGGTGTCTGGGCGGGCAATGCGAGCGGAGAGGGCAGGCCGGGGCTGACCGGCGGACAGGTCGCCGCGCCGCTGATGTTCGATCTCTTCAATCGTCTCGATACCGCGGAGTGGTTCGCGCCGCCTCTCGCACAGATGAAGGAGGTCGACGTTTGTCGCGGCGATGGGTATCTCTCGAATGGCGACTGCGAAACAGCCAAAGAGCGCGTTCCGCTAAGCAGCCACTTCGACCAATCCAGTCCGCACCATCATCTTGTGCACCTAGATCCGAGCGGACGCTATCGGGTGCACGGCGGCTGTGAATCGCCTGCGCGGATGACCCACCGCGCCTGGTTCGTGCTGCCAGCGGGCGAAGAACTGTACTACCGGCGCCACCACTTTGACTATCGGCCGCTGCCTCCCTACCGGAAGGATTGTCTGGCGGATGTCGAAACGGGCCGGCGCGGACCGATCGAGTTCCTCTACCCGAATGCGGGCACGCGCATCTACATTCCGGTCGATCTCGCCGAAAGAAGGGGCCGTACGGTATTCGAGGCGGCGCATCGCGATCCCGACGCGACGCTGCACTGGCATCTCGACGATCGATACGTGGGTACGACGCGCGGTTTTCATCAGCAGGCGCTCGATATCGTTCCGGGGCAGCATGAAATCACGGTGGTCGACGGAGTCGGTGTACGGCTGGCAAGGCGGTTCGAGGTGCTCGGTGCGGAGCACTAAGGCGGGTGTGGGGGCGGGCGGCTAGGTTTGGCCGCCTTTTCCAAGGTCCAGGACTTCTTTGTGGCCGAAGCCGCGCGAATTGTCGATCAGAGTGACGCGCGTCGGGATGAAGCAGTAGAACCCTGCCTTGTCGAGTGCGGCGCGCAGCGCAGGGGGACCCGAGGAGAGTTCGGCGAGAAAGGCGTAGCGCCGCTCGAGCAGCGCGCGCACGCTGCGCGGATCATCGGCGCGCCGTGCCAATCCAATGAATTGGAGGCCTTGGATCGCGCGAAAGTCGCGGTAGTCGGGGGCGATGCTGACCGCGGCGCGGTCGTCGCGCTCCAGGTGGCGGGAGTGGCGCGTCGTGGGGTCGGAGGTCCAGCACAGCGTGAGGCCGTCGCGCGCATACATCAGCGAGACGGCGTGGGGTCCCGAGTCATCGAACGTGGCGAGCGACATCACGTGCTGGGCGTCGAGGAAGGCCTCGATACGCGCGATCAGGCCGGCATGCTCCGCCGGTGCGGGCGCCGCGCTCAGAGCTTGGCTTCCAGGCGCGCGACCGGCACCGACATCTGACCGTCCCAGCGCCGCGCAAGGTCGGTTTCGATCGAGAACTGATCGAGCACGCGAGCGACGACGTGATCGACGATGTCTGCGACCGTCTGCGGATGATTGTAGAAGGCAGGCATCGGCGGCATGATAGTTACGCCCATACGCGCGAGCTTGAGCATGTTCTCCAGATGGATTTCGGAGAGCGGCATTTCGCGGGTGAGAAGCACCAGCCTGCGGCGCTCCTTCAACACCACCTCCGCGGCGCGATGCACCAGGCTGTCTCCCGCGCCCTGCGCGATCGCGCCGAGACTGCGCATCGAGCAGGGGGCGATCACCATCCCGTCGGTGAGGAAGGATCCCGAGGAAATCGCGGCGCCCATGTTCGCCGACTCGTAACAAACGGTAGCGAGCGCGCGGACCTCCTTGGCGGTGAATTTAGTTTCATGCTCGATCGTCTGCTGGCCCCACTTGCTGAGCACGAGATGGGTCTCGATCGGCGTGTCGCGGAGTACCTCGAGCAGGCGCACTCCGAAGATGGCTCCGGTGGCACCGGTGATGCCTAGGATCAGTCTGCGCATGGTCTTTCCGGGGAATGCGGGATGGCGGTCCGGTCAATTTACCACCGCGCGGGCGGCACAGGCAAAGGGCTTCTGAGAAAATGAGAACATCGGCATCAATTTGAGCGGAGATTGACCATGAACAGTGTTGTGAAATCCGATGCAGGCGTGATCCGGATCGACGCTCGCCCCGAATCCGTGGCCCTCGATCCGGCGCAGACCGCGCTGCTGGTGGTCGACATGCAGAACGCCTTCGTCAATCCCGGCGGACTGCTCGATCTGGCCGGCGTCGACATTTCGCGTACCCCCGCAACCGTGGCGGCGGCGCAGCGCTCGATCGCCGCGGCGCGCAAGCTCGGCATCCCGGTGGTGTACCTCCATATCGTCTACCCGAAGGACCTCTCGACCGCCGGCGGGCCGCTGTCGCCGAACCCGCGCAAGGAACTGGCGCTCGCGCTGATGGGCAAGCGTCCGGAACTGAAAGGCAAACTCCTCATCGAGGGAACCTGGGATGCGGCGATCGCCGATGCGCTGCGCCCGGAGCCGGGCGATGTCGTCATCGCGAAACAGCGCTACAGCGGCTTCGCCGGCACGCCGCTCGATGCCTTCCTGCGCACGCGCGGCATCCGCCACCTGCTGATGCTCGGCATCGCCACCAATGTGTGCGTCGAATCGACCTTGCGCGACGCCTACTTCCAGGAATACTGGCCGGTGCTGATCGAGGATGCGACGTTGCAGGCGGGGCCGCTGTTTTGCCAGCAGGCGACGGTGTTCAATGTGGAGAATTTTTTCGGTTGGGTGACGACGAGCGAGGCGCTGGAGCGGGCTGTCGCGCGTTAGGCGCTGGAGCGCTGCGGTTGGGGTTGGCTTTCTGCTTCGGAAACATCGAGATGAAGAACGACGAGCCGATTTTGCGCACGTCGATCTCGAACACCGAGGCGCTTGGACGACGCTCGATCTCGCACGCGACAATGTCCATCCTGGCGTCGGGCGTCGGGCGTCGCGGGAGTACGGTATTCGAGCAGCTGCGCGCCGGCGGGTGCGACCAGGGTCAGCGCGAGCAGACCAAGGAGCGCGGGCATCCAGCGCAACGGCCGATGGGTTGCCAAAATGCGATGGGCATGGTGACCCCTTCGCGCGCTGATCTGTCGTCGAAGTATGCGCGCGCCTGTCCCGCCAGGTAGTTGAATCGGGAGATTTTGTACGAGATACTGCTTGTCGGCGTATTTGCCGGCCCCTTCCCGATCTCTACGGTGTGCCGACCAAAGCGTTGGTACAGGCGGTTAAGCGCAACCCGGACCGCTTTCCCGCAGACTTCATGTTTCGTTTGACGAATCAGGAGCTTGCCGGTTTGAGGTCACAATTTGTGACCTCAAACGCACCGCTTGGACGGGGCGGCCGGCGTACCGCCCCCTATGCGTTTACGGAGCAGGGGGTCGCCATGCTCTCTTCGGTGCTGAGGACCGAGCAAGCCGTACAGGTCAACGTCGAAATCATGCGGGCCTTCGTGCGCCTGCGCGAAGTGATCGGGCAGAACCACGAGCTCGCGCACAGGATCGACGCGCTGGAGTCCCGATACGACCGTCAGTTCAAGGTCGTGTTCGACGCGATCCGCGAGCTGATGGCGCCGCCGCCCGCGCCGAAGCGGCGGATCGGCTTTGTCCAGGGCGATTAGCCCGCGCCCCTACGTTCCCAGCCGCCCGCTCTCCATCAGCCAGCGCACGGTATCGCGCACCGCCTCGCGCGCCGGCCGAAAGCGCACACCCCCAGCTCGCGCGTCGTGTAGCGGCAATCGACGCCGTTGTCGCACCAGGACATGTTGTGCATGGCGGTCGAAATCCGCGTAAATCTGGCGACGTGGCGTTGGCGCGCCGGCGGCAGGTTCGCGTGCAGCGGCCAGGGGCTCGCATCGAGCGGCGCGCGCTGTCGTGCGTCTGGCGCTGTAGTGCTGTGGCTGGGGTTGGCTTTCTGCTTCGGGAAACAGTTCCACTTGACTCATGAGTAAAGTGGACTATTGTCCATTTCATGCGCCTCCCGCGTTACAGCTTGCCGCACTCATCCGTAGTGCAGCAAGAGTTCGGCCACACCGTTCAGTACCAGGTGAGGCTTCTGTTTGGCAGGTAACGCGCCCAGCGTCTTCGCATCAAGCAGCCCCGTCTGCACCGCGATCGCGAGCGCGCCGCCCGCCCTTGCCATTGCCATCTCCAATCCCGGATCGTCGCCGACCACGGCGAGTTCGCTCGCTTTCAGGCCGAGCAGCCGCGCGGCGGTCCTCAGACCCAGGGTCGAGGGTTTGCCGAGCACGAGCGCGCGCTTGCGTGTGACGCTGGTGATCGCGGCGCTGATCGCGCCCGATACGCCGAGGCTGCGTCCTTCGGTGGTGGCGAAGTAGGGGGCGTTCGAGACGGTATAGAGCTTCGCTCCTGCCCATACCGCCTTGCAGGCCGCGTCGAGGTCGTCGAAACCGAATCTCGGGTGCCAGCCGACCAGCACTGCGTCGAGACCCTCGGAGTTCTCAGGCGACACGACGACGTCGATGCCCGCCTCGCGCAAAGGCCCCCACACGCCTTCGCCGCCGAGCACCAGCACGCGGCGCAGGCGTTTCGCGACGAAGTAATCCGCCGCGACGCTCGCCGGGGTGAGCAGTTCCTCGTCGCGCAGATCGAGCCCCGCGCCGCGCAGCGACGCCGCGGTGTGGCGCGGCGTGTGCAGGGTGCCGTTGGTGTAGGCGGCGAATCGCGTGCCGCGCGCGCGCAGTTCGGCGAGCAGGCCGCTCGCGCCGGGCAGGGCGCGGTGGCCGCGCGTGGCGCGGTCGGTGAGGGCGAGGGTGCCGTCGATGTCGAACACGAAGCCGCGCACCTTGGCGAGGCGCTTCTTCATCGAGCCGTTCATCTTCGTGGGAGCCATGTCAGTGCGCCACGCGCGAGCGCAGTTCCAGTTTGAAGCCGGGTTTCTCGATCTTGATCTGCTTCACGTCGCGGCGCTTCGCGAGTTCCTCGACGAGCTTCATCACCGGGCGGGTCGAGGGGTTGTAGCCGCGCTGGCAGGGACCCGCGGCGCGCATCGCATCGACCTGCTCGGCGGGCATCACCGCGCGCAGGATCAGTTCTTCGTCGGCACTGCCCGCGCCGAAGCGGCGGCGCAGTTCGGCAAGGCCGGGCATGCCGGGCTGCGTGGCGAGTTCCTGCGCGCGCGGCAATCCCAGGATCCGTTCCTCGATCTCGGGTGCGAGCGGCACGCTCGGCTTGCCGAACAGCCCGAGCGCATAACGGATCACTTCGTCGGGCACGTTCGCGTAGCGCTTGCCGCTCGTCACGTTCATGAACGCCTGGGTGCCGACCACCTGCGAGAAGGGCGTGACCATGATCGGGTAGCCGAGTTCGGCGCGTACGCGTTCAACTTCCTCGAGCACCTCGGCGAGGCGCGCTTCCTGGCGCATTTCCTTCAGTTGCCGGCGCAGGGTGCCGAGCATCCCACCCGGCATCTGGTGGCGGAAGTAGCGCGCGTCGTAGTCGAGCGGCTGCCCGAGCGGCAGGCCCTCCGCCTGGGCGAGGGCGCGGAAATACGCGCTCATCTTCGCGAGCGCTTCCGGGTCGATTTGCGTGGCAAGACCCAACTCGCGCAGGTTGGCGAGGATGCTCTCCGCCGCCGGCTGGGCCGCGCCGTTGCCGAGCGGACCGGCGCTGGTATGCAGCGCGCTTACGCCGAGCGGCGCGGCTTCCAGATAGGAGAACTGCGCCAGGCCGATGGTGCAATGCGAATGCAGTTCGAGCGGCTTGCCGCGCAACTGCGCGCGAATCGCCGGGATGATCGTGCGCGTGCGCTCAGGGGTGAGGAGCCCCCCGGGGTCCTTGAGGTACACCGACTTGATGCAGGGTGCGGCGGCGAGTTCGCCGGCGCGCGCAGCGTAGAAGGCGTCGTCGTGCACCGGGCTGACGGTGTACACGAGCGCGCCTGTGATGTCGGTCACGCCCTCCGCGGCGATCAGTTGCGCGGCGGCGATGGTCGCCGGCATGTCGTTCATCGGGTCCATCACGTAGAAGCGGCGGATGCCGTTCTCCACCAGCAACCGGTAGGCGAGGCGCATCACCTCCTCGTGCGCGACCTCCCAGGAGATGAAGCGCATGCCGGTGGTGAGAAAGCTGAGCGGGGTGTCGGGCATCGCCGCGCGCGCGAGCCGGATGCGTTCCCAGGGATTTTCCCTGTGCCAGCGCACCGCGACAGCCATATGGGTGCTGGTGGTGAAATCGACCGAACGAAAGCCGATCCGGTCGATTACCGGCGCGATCTCCAGGATCATCGCGCTGGTGAGGCCGGTGGCGCCCCACAGGCTCTGATTGCCGTCGCGAAGCGTGGTGTCGATGAGGTCGATGTGCGGCGATGTGGACATTGCGGTCGTGCTCATCCCGAGGCGCGCAGGCGCATCAGCAGCTGACCGTATTCGACGAACTGGCCGTCGCGAACCCGCACTTCGACGACCTCACCGCGCAGTCCGGCAGGCACCGGGTTCATCAGCTTCATCACCTCGATGATGCCGATCACTGTGTCTTCATCGACGCGCGTGCCCGGACGCACGAAGGGCTCGGCGCCGGGTTTCGGCGCGAGGTAGAAATTGCCGAGCAAGGGGGCGCGGATGTCGACCAGTCCGTCGGCGGGCGCCGCAGCCGGCGCCTGTTCCGCGGATGCGGCCGCCGCCGGCGCCGCGGTCTCGGATGCGACGGGCAGCGCGCTGCCGCGGCGCAGGTTCAGCTTGATGTCGCCGATTTCCAGACGCATTTCCTCGAAATGCGAGGCGTCGAGCAGTTGCAGCAGACGCTGCACGTCATCGTGAGTGAGGCTCACGTCGGCAGGCCCTCCAATCGGCCTACTTGCGCTTCAGTCCGCCGCTCAGCGCGGCGAGGACATGGTCCATCGCGCTCGCTGCCGGCTTGGCGATCGGTTCCTGCGAACGGCTCGCCCAGACCGTCTCGGGCCTGCTTTGCAGGAGGTACAGGTTGTCGGGGAACTTGCCCGATTCGTCCATCGCCCACTCGATGTCCTGCGCCTTGCCGTAATGCTGTTCGATGCGCTTGCCGACGCGCGCGACCTCCTTCACCTGTTCGTCGCTGAGGCAGGGCACCGACTGCATCGCAGCGGGCACCTCCTCCTCGCGCACCCCTCCCGCCGGGACCGGCACGTGGCGTATCAGCTTGGGTGAGACGGTGCGCTTGGAGATGTCGAGCGTCACCTTGCTCACCACGTAGCGATCGGGCGTGACCTCGCCCGAGACCATCGCCGAGCCCAGACCCCAGGCGGCTTCGATCGCGATCACCGAGCGATCGCCCGTGGTCGGGCTGCGCGTGAACATCACGCCGGCGCAGCGCGCGTTGACCATGCGCTGCACCACCACCGCCATCGCGACATGCTCCTCGGGGAGTTTGAGGCGCCGGCGATAGCTGACCGAGGGCTCGCTGTAGAGGCTCGCCCAGCAGCGGCGCAGTTGCGTGACCACGCTGTCGGCGCCGCGCACCCATAGATAGGTGTCCTGCAGGCCGGCGAAGCTCGCCTCGTCGCTGTCCTCCGAGGTGGCGCTGGAGCGCACCGCCACCGGGGCGTCGCGCTCGCTGGCGCAGAGCGTCGCGTACGCCTTGGTCAGGGCCGCGTGTACATCCTTTGGCACCGGGGCCTTTTCGATCTGCGCACGCACCTCGGTCGCGACCTTGGTCACTGACGCGGTGTCGTTGGCCTCCAGCCGCTCGATGCGCCGGCGCAATTCGCGGCGCGGGTCAATCGCGTCGATGAATCGCGTATAGGCCTCGGTGGCGACGACGAACCCGGGCGGCACGTTGATGCCGGCGCGCGCGAGCTCGCCCAGGCTCGCGCCCTTGCCGCCGACCGTGGGTCGATCGTCAAGGCGGATCTCACGGAACCAGCGGATCATGGCAAGATCGTCACCACGCCGGTCGAGCCGTCGACGCGCAGCCGCTGTCCGGTGCGGATGCGTTTGGTGGCATGCCCCGTGCCGACCACCGCGGGCATACCGTATTCGCGCGCGACGATCGCCGCGTGCGACATGGTGCCGCCGATGTCGGACACCGCCGCCTTGATCTTGCCGAAGATCGGCGCCCAGCTTGGCGCAGTGACCGGACAGACCAGGATTTCGCCCTCGCGGATGCTCGCGATTTCGTCCACGCTCATCACCACCCGCGCGAGCCCCTCGACCACCCCTTCGGAGGCGGCGAATCCGCGCAACTCGTTGCTGTTGGCCGCCACCGGCGCGGCCCACGAGCGCAGCTGCTCGGAAGTGATGCCCCAGAGCATGTTGAGCACCGCGTCGTTAATTGCCTCGGGCACCGGGCCCAGCGCGGGCGGCGGTGCCCAGTCGAAGAGTGTCTTCAGCAGCGCTTTTCTGCGCGCGACGATCGGTCCCCAGTGCGCCTTGCCGCGCGGCGTGCTGCCCGCCGACCAGGCGAGCATCAGATCGGAGATCGCCTGGCCGACTTCGCTGTGGTGCAGGTGGAACATGTCCTCGGGGTCGTCGAAGAAGCCGTTCTTCGTCAGCAGTTGCGCGAACTCGCGCATCTTCTTGAAGAAGATCATCGTCAGCCAGTGCTCGCAGTAGAACTTGTGGTCCTCGACGAATGGAAAGACCAGTTCCGAGAGGCCCAGCATCTGGTCGAAGGCGCCGCGGTCGGCATCGGTGGTGAGGAGCGCGCGGTACTCCTTGCGGATGCGCTCGCGTTCACGCTTGAGCTTCTCGGTGGGTCGTTCGAGGCTTTCGCCCGCTTTCACCTGGCGCACGTAGCGCGGCAGCGCGGAGAAGGGAATCGCAAGATCGTCGTTCCAGCTGCGGTGGTGGTGGTAGAAGCCGTCGCCGGTGGAGACGTTGAACCAGGGGTCGCGCGCCTTCTTGAGCGCAGCGAGCCAGCGCTCACCCGGCTTGCCGCGGCGTTTCATCGACTCGAGCAGGTCGGCGGGGTCGCGGTCCTCGCGGAATTCGTCGTCGAGCTTCAGTTCTACCGCAAGGCGCGCGAGCTTCTTCAGCTCGTCGTCGGGACGGAACATCAGCACGTCAACGCCTGCGACCATGCGCGAGATGGTCTGGTCGGTGATCTCAGGGAAGGCCTTCTTGCAGAATTCAAAGAATGTCGAGTAGGCGCCGTAGCCCAGTAGCAGCATCTCCATGTGGTACTGCCACATCTTGAAGTAGCCCTGGATCGCGCGCTGATAGCTCTCCATCACGTAGTAGTTCTGCGCGATGCCGCGCCCTTCCTTGACCATCGCCTCATCGTCGTACTTGGGCAGATCGGGGACCTTGATTGCCTCCATCTCGTGGATCAGCGTCATCATCTTGTCGCGCCACTTGTCGTAGAGCTTGTTCCAGTTACCGAAGTAGTAGAAGGCGCGCTCCTGGAAATACATCAGGCGTTCCTGGATCTCCTCGGGGTCGGTCACCGGCAGGCCGCTGATGAAGACCCGGCCGTTGACGACGCGGTGATCGATTCCCTTGACGCCTGGCACGACGAATACGCGCGTGTTGAACGCGCCGAGCGCGACATAGGGCGCTTCGGCGGTGATCATGTCAAAGGCCGGCATCGGCTCGGGGAAGTGCATGCCGTTGTAGAACCAGAAGCGCTGGTCGTCCTCGGGACGAAAGCGCGTGAAGTAGGGGTACATCTCCTCCCAACCCTCGGCGCCGGGCGCGGTCTCGACCTGGGAGGGCAGCAGGAACTGCCCGTCCTTGGGCTGCTGCCGGTTCGCTACCGAAGCGATGCGTTGTATGGTCGGCGCTGCGGACGGGGTTGCGTGGGCGGGTGGCGTCGCCGACGGCCTCGGGTTCGCCACACTGCGCCCGCCGGTAAAAAAGGAATACATGTCAGTCCCATTGCCACCCGGGTGTGACGGCAACTTCGCTATGTCTTCAGACTTGCCCATCGCGTTCTCCTCCTTCTTCACAGACCTCGTACCGCGCGCCAGGCGCTCCGGCGCCGTATCCCCGATGTCTGCGCATAGTAGATCATAGAATGCCGCGCGCGTGGACGCGCACGCACCGCGCGCCTTACAATTTGCGGTGAAAATTTCACGCAGTGAAAAGATGCATAAAGGCCCGCGTTTGCCCCGATGCGCAGCTACAAGGTAAAAACCGTGCGTGCCCTGGAGCGCGGCATCGAGGTGCTGCACGTGCTGCAGACCGCGAAGGCGGCGAGTCTGCATGACCTGCATCGTTCGACGCGTCTGCCCAAGGCGACGCTCATGCGCCTGCTTCTCACACTCGAGCGCAAGGGACTCATCTGGCAGCGCATGGCGGACGGCGCCTATCTGCCCAGTCATATTCTGCACGCGCGGATGCGCCACCTGGACGATGAAACGTATTTCGTCGAGGTTGCCTCCCCGGTCCTGGAACGGATGGTGCGGCGCGTCGGCTGGCCTTCGATCCTGGCCGTGCCGCGGCTCGACTACATGGAGGTCATCGAAACGAACCGGCCGCGCTCGTATTTCCACCACATTCCTCTTGGGCCGATCGGATTTCGCGTGAATATGCTGCGCTCGGCAACCGGGAGGGCCTACCTCGCATTTTGCGGCGACACCGAGCGCGCGGCGGTGCTCGCCCGGTTGCGCGCGAGCAGCCAGCCCGGCGATATGCTCGCGCGCAATCCGGCCGGCGTGAGCCGGGTCCTCAACGAGACACGCCGGCGCGGCTACGGTGTAAGGCACGCGGACTTTGGCGGCCATTATGACAAGTCGCGGGTCGCCTCCGATGACGGACGCGATTCGATTGCACTGCCGATATACGCGTTTGGCTCCGTCATCGGCTGTGTCAATCTAACGTGGATCGTGAAGGTCGCTGCGGCGCAGCAGATCGTGCACGATCACCTCGGGACCTTGCAGGCGGCTGCGCTCGAGGTTGGCCGGGCAATGGAAGGAAACGATACGATAGCACCCGGGGTGTTGTAACACGGGTACAGGTCAGCATATGATGCGTGAGCTCTCCGCGCCGCGGTCAGGGGTGGAATGGATAGGCAGTACGGCGTGGTCGTGCAAAGGAAGGCGTTCTTGCAGGCCAAAGCCGCGGGAGTTTTCGGTTCATGTTCGTGGGTGGTATTCAACCGGCAATAGAAGAGGGAGGAAGGGGTATGCAACGCAATTGGGGTTTGAAAGCATTGGGGGTGCTTGCTCTGGCCGTCGCGTCGATCGCGCCGTCCATCGCGCAGGACGGACCGGTACGTATCGGTTACGCCATATCGCGTACCGGCCCATTCGCGCCGGGTGCGCAGATGACGCAGGAGCCGGCCTTCATTCTGTGGGCCGAACAGGTCAATGCCGCGGGCGGATTGAACGTCAAAGGCAAGAAGCGCAAGATCGAGCTGATCGGCATCGATGATCGCAGCGAGGTCGAGACGATGGTCCGCACGGTGGAGAAGTTGATGACCACCGACAAGGTCGATCTGATCCTGCCGCCCTGGGGTACGGGGATGAACTTCGCGGTGATGCCGCTGCTCGCCAAGCACGGCTATCCGGTGCTCGCACCGACCGCGACCGGACGCAAGCTGATCGAAATGAAGAATCCGTATTTCTTCCCCTTGCTGCAGCAGCCCGACCGTATCATGCGCGCGCTTGCCGACATGCTCGCCGCGCAGGGCGTGAAAACGGTGGCGGCGATCTACGTCGATGAGTTGTTTGGTCTGGAGAACATCGGCGCACTGGAAGATGCCCTGAAGGCGAAGGGCATCAAACTGGTCGAAAAGAAGAGCCATCCGCTAGACGTGAAGGACCTGTCGCCGGTCATCAATGACATAAAGAGCAAGAATCCCGATGCGTTCATCGGCCTGACCTATCCTCCCGATACCTTTCTGGTGACCGGGCAGTCGAAGCAACTGGGCTTCAATCCCAAGATCTTCTACACGGCGGTTGGTTCTGCCTTCCCGATCTATCGTGACAAGATGGGCGCGGCGACCGTCGAGGGGGTGATGGGGATCGGTTCATGGAACGCCAAGGTGAGCGCGGAGTCGAAGACCTACTTCGATGCGTACGTGAAGCGCTTCCAGAAGGAACCCGATCGCTGGGGCAGCCCGCACGCCTGGGCCGGCATGCAGATCCTGCAGCACGCGATCGAGAAAGTCGGTCTCGACCGCAAGGCGATCCGCGACTACATCGCCAATACCGAACACAACACGATGATCGGCAAGATCCGTTTTCAGAACGGCGAGAACGTGACCACACCGGGCATGGTGTTGCAGTGGCAGAAGGGCGAATTCGAGGTGGTCTGGCCGAAGGATCGCGCGACCGCGAAGCCCGTTTACCCGAAAGCCGCGTGGAAGTAGTCTGAATTCCCATGATCTGTGACAGCCCCGCGGTCGCCCGCGGGGCTGTTTTTTCTTGGAGTCGGAAACACCATGGGACTTTGGCTGGAGGTCGCCGCCGGCGGGTTGATCACGGGGGGAATTTACGCCGTGGTCGCGATGGGCCTCAATCTGCAGTACGGATTGATGCGCATCATGAACATCTCGCATGGCGAATTCCTGATGGTCGGCGCGTATTTCACCTGGTGGGCGCATACGGTGTGGCGTGTCGACCCGCTCGTCTTTCTGCCGGTGGTCGCGATCGTGCTGTTTGTGGCCGGCCTGGTGATCTATCGGCTGTGTTTTCGCCGCATTGCACGCGCCGCGGCGAGCGCGGAGGTGGTCGAGGCGCGTAGCCTGCTGATCGGCTTCGGCCTGATGTTCACGGTGCAGAACCTCGCCTACCTTGTATTTGGCGCCGATATGCGCGGCTATTCGTATCTCGCCGATCCGGTCGAAATCGCTGGCGCGCGTTTCGGGCAGAATCGCCTGCTCGTGTTTGGCTTTGCGGTGGCGGCAAGCCTCGCCTTGTTGGCCGCGCTGCGCTATACCCTGTTCGGCAAAGCAGTGCGGGCGATGATGCAATCGCCGACCGGCGCGCAGTTGGTCGGTATCGATACCGGCTTTCTCCATCCGGCGGTGTTCGGCGCGGGGATCGCGCTGGCAGGCGTGGCGGGAGCGCTGCTTTCGATGATCTACGAGATCACGCCCGGCATGGGCGAGCCCTACACGGTGACCGCGTTGATCGTCATCACGCTGGGTGGCCTGGGTAGCGCTGGAGGTTGCCTGCTCGGCGGCTTTCTGCTGGGATTGGTCGAGGCCTTTGGCATGTACTGGACCAGTGCATCGTTGAAGATGCTGCTTTCATACTCGGTCTTCATCGGCGTGTTGCTCATCCGGCCGAAGGGCTTGTTCGCGCGATGAGTCAGCACAAACTCATTTTCGGAGTGCTCGTCGGGGCGCTCGTGCTTGCACCGATGCCCTGGCTGTTGGAGGATTTTTATCTTTCCCTTGCGCTGTCGTGTCTCATGTATGCGGGACTGACGGTGAGCTGGGCGATGTTCTGCGGCAGTACCCAGTACCTGTCGATCGCGACATCGGCCTTCTTCGGTATCGGTGCCTATGTGACCGCCTGGGGCAGTGGCACGCTCCCTTATCCTCTGGCGGTCTTGCTGGGTGGCGCGATCGCGGCGGCTTTCGCCGCGCTGGTAGGTTCCGCGGTGCTCCACTTGCGCGGAGCGTACTTCGCGGTGATCACCTTCGGATTGGGCGAGCTGGTACGCCATGCGGTGACCTACTTCGAAAAGGCCTACGCGCGCACGGTCGGACGCATCATCAGTGACGCACCGGAGAACTGGGCGGTCTTTCTGATGGTGCTGTTTCTCGCGGCGGCGGCAATCGTGACGGCGGCGCTGGTGCGGCGCAGCCGTTTCGGTCTCGCGCTTGCGGCGATCGGTTCCGACGAGGGGCGCGCGCAGACACTCGGCGCCAATACGCGGCACGTGAAGACCGCCGGATTCGCGCTCTCGGCGTTTTTTGCCGGAGCGCTGGGCGCCGCGATGGCGGTGCGTTGGACCTATATCGATCCGCCCACGGTGTTCAATCCTTTCATCGGTTTTCAGACCGTGCTGATCGCGATGATCGGCGGCGCGCACACATTGCTCGGTCCGCTCGCGTCATCGGTGGTGTTTAGCCTGCTCACCGAATTTCTGCGCTTGCGCTTCCCCTATGCCTACCTGGTGATGCTCGGTGTGCTGCTGATCCTGCTGGTGCTGTACCTGCCCGGAGGACTGGCGCAATTGTGGGAAAAGTGGCGGGCGATGTGGAACGCGAGGTGGCGTGCGCGCTGGGATCTGCGCTGGAACCGCTTGCGTGCGCGCCGCGGAGCACGTCTGCCGCGGTTTTCGGCAAGGAGCGGACGTGACTGATCCGACGGTCGATTCGACGGTTCAACCGGTGCTGCGCGCCGAGGGCGTGAGCGTGCGCTTCGGCGGCCTGGTCGCCGTCGACGAGGTCTATCTGGATGTGTACCCGCGCGAGTTGGTCGGCGTGATCGGCCCCAACGGGGCGGGTAAGACTACCTTCTTTCACACCCTTTCGGGTGTGCTGGCGCCTAGCAGCGGGCGCCTGCATGTTGCGGGCGACGACCTGACCGGGCGCGGCGCCCATGTGTACGCGATGCATGGTGTGGCGCGCACCTTTCAGACGCCGCGCGTGTTTCGCGACATGAGCGCGAAGGACAACGTCCGCTTCGGCCTCGAATTCGCCGGGCGGCGGCGCAGTCACGCGCACGACGCGTTCAGCGACGCGAATTCAATCCTCGGTTTTCTCGGTCTCGCCGCCTACTCCTCGGTGCCGGCCGGAGCCTTGCCGCCCGCGCGCCAGCGCCTTCTCGA
>Ga0224495_10001194_pt1 | contig 18785 bp, 16 predicted proteins | sample SF_Jul11_sed_USG_FD_168128 | JGI IMG/M metagenome (GOLD analysis project Ga0224495, IMG submission 168128) | Sediment microbial communities from San Francisco Bay, California, United States - SF_Jul11_sed_USGS_4_1 | ecosystem: Environmental > Aquatic > Marine > Sediment | place: USA: California... | reverse complement strand
ATGTTTTCATATGTTACTCCTTATATTACTTTTTAGCAATAATCTCTTCCAGTCTTTTTTCAATTTCAACCGGAATAAATGGTTCACCACGATATACATTTATTTTGACAAGTTTATCGTGAATGGGAACTTTCATTTTGATCAGTTCAGCAAATTGTCCCTGATAGTTAGCTTCAGCAACAACTACTGTTTTAACTGAATCAGCAAATTTTTTAATTGCGTCAACAGGTAGAGGCCATAACAATCTTGGATAAAATGCTTTGACTTTTTTGCCTTTCTTTCTAAGACGAGCAACAGCTTCTTTGGTTATTGTAGCTGTCAGACCCCAGGAGATTACTCCAATTTCTGCGTCAGCATCACCTTCAAGTTCATTTTTAGTCCACTCTTTTTCGACATTGTCAAACTTGCGCCATCTTTTATCAGTCATTACTACTCTTGTCTCAGGATTTGTTCTCGGACCAGAATTTTCTGCATGCTCAAGGCCTGTGGCTGCATATGCCTGACCTTTTTTTCCGGGGATTGCAAAAGGTGATATACCACTTGGTGTAACTACATATCTCTGAAAGTTTTCAGGATTTTCTTTTGCCACTTCACGATAGATGTTTTTTACTTTGGACATATCTGGTCTTGCGACCGCCTCTACTCTTAAAGCCATAGAAGCGTCAGTCAGCAAAATTACAGGTGACTGGTATTTTTCTGCAAGATTAAATGCATCAATTGTTAAATAAAGGTTCTCTTCAACGTTGATTGGTGCAACCACAATTTTAGGAGCATCACCATGTGTACCAAAACAAGCCTGCAGAAGATCAGATTGATCATGCTTTGTAGGCATACCGGTACTTGGTCCACCTCTTTGCACATCTACGATAACAACTGGAATTTCTGCCATAACAGCAAGGCCAATTAGCTCAGACATAAGTGATAATCCAGGTCCTGATGTTGCTGTTAATGTTTTTGCACCAGCAAAAGATGCACCCAGGCATGTGCCCAGAGCAGATATTTCATCTTCAGTCTGGTACACAAACCCGCCCAGACCAAGAATAAAATTGGACAGATAGTTTCCAACTGAGGTTCCCGGTGTAATAGGGTATGCGCCATAGTAAGTACATCCGGCCATTGCTGCGCCAATTGCAACAGCTTCATTACCTTCTATGATTATAACATCCTGCTTGGGCTTGGGTGCTGGAAAAGTAAAAGGATCAGTTTTTTTAAGGTTGTTTTTAACATGATTTGCACCTGCATTCAGGGCATCATAGTTTAAGTTTACAATATCATCACCTTTTCTTGAAAACTTCTTTTTTACAGACTCTCTGAGGCTTTCCATTGGAATTTTGAAAAGTTCTGAGACCGCTCCAAGAGCAACCATGTTTTTAACAATATAGTTTTTCAGTTCATTTTTTGCCAGACCACTCATAGGAACAGGATACATGATTACACCAGGAAGTTCCTCTGGAGTAAAGTCTGCCTCTTCGCCGCTGTCATAGACAAGGGCAGTTCCAGGTTTGAGCAGGCTTTTGTTCACCTCATATGCTTCACCGTTAAATGCCACCAGAACATTGAATCCGTCACCTTGCGAGTAGATCTTTTCGTCAGAAACTCTTAATTGCGCAAGTGCGTATCCACCTTTAATCTCAGATGGAAAACTCTTGAAAGTAACCACCTGCATACCGGCTAGGGTAGCTGCCTGCATTAAAAAGTCACCAGAGCTGATTACGCCCTCTCCACCCTCTCCACCGATTTTAATCGTCAAATCAATTGCCATTCAAACCTCCATTGTTTCTAAAAGAATTCTAAAAATGATTCCTATCTTTTTGAAACTTGTAAATATTCGTGTCGGTAGTCACTATTTTCTTACATGTAAGATCAACAATTTTTTTCGGGGCTGGTGTCAGTTAAATGTCAATTTCATTAAAATGGTTTTACACAATGTTTACCTATTTTGATAAAGTATATTCCTGATTCTGCATAATTTTCAGAAAAAAGAGTCTAAACGAATAAGATGAATTTTATATATAACCATTATTTATTTTTTTTATCCTGTCTGCAGAGAAATGCAGCAGTTCTTTTTTTTACAAAAAATGTTGATAAGGCAATAGTTTTTGCATTGTTGTTGCTTTTTGTGCATGAACCTGTTTTTTCTCTGGGTGGAAAAAGTAATGTGGAAGATTTTATAGAGTATGCAGGCAAATTACAGAAAGAATTGTTAAAAAACAGTTCATCCGGGAATCAGAAAAAGATATCAGATGAGATGAGAGCCAAGGCGCTCGAGCTTCTTGATACCGATGAGATAGCAAAAATGGCGATTCTTGAATATTATCAGCTGCTTACACAGGAGCAAAAGCAGGAATACACCAGACTTTTTAATAAGCTGATTGCCTATCACATCACCAATGCATATATTCCGATCGAAAAGTTTACTGCAAATCAGGAGCCTGTAAAAATTACTTCCCAAATGGAGCTCAGAGATGAGATTTTTCAAAAAGATGCTTATGTAATACAAACTTCATTGAAAATAAATGAGATGGTTTATACAATCCACTTTTATCTGTACCAAAAAAACAAAGTTTATAAACTATATGACATCCATTATGATGATAATTCGCTATTACTGGATTATCAAAAACAGTTTACAGGTATTGTCCGCAAATATGGAATTGATTATCTTTTAAAAAAAATGGATGAGCGATACAAGAAACTTGTGCCAGAACAGAGTGATCATTAGATCTCTCCTTAGGTTGCAAAAACAATGAAACATTGGATCATATATCTTTTTTTTTCACATACCATACTTTACGCATATACAGTTATTGAAAAGCTTGATATTACCCGTGAGGGTGAGGCTGCTTATGCCCAGGGGCGCTATGATGAGGCAATCAAACTGTTTAACAAGGCCATTGAAAGCGGAGAAACGCGCGGAGAGCCCTACTATTACATAGGAACCATTTACGAATTACGCCATCAATACCAGCAATCCCTTCCTTATTATGTGGAAGCTTTGCACCATGAAATTGAACCAGATTTCAAAAAAGCAATACTCTGGAAACTGGTGATCATCTACCGAAACCTTGAAAAATACGAGGATATGTTGATTTACATTCAGGCTCTGGAGGAGATGGGTGTGAAACATGAGAATCTGGAAAAGTTTAAAAGTGAGACTCAGTTTCTAATGTCGCCTGAAAAGTTAAAAGCAAGGGCTTTAATTCTGGAAGTCAATGAAAAGGTAAAAATATGGCAATCTGAAAATAAAGGAGAGGATTTTTGGAATTCTCAAAATAACGAGGCGATAGAGTTGGTAAACAAGCTCGAAGAGGCCTACTCCCTTGATAGTGAATTGGTCGATGTTTTATGGGATGCAGGTAGCTATTATGAGAAGATGCGCATATGGAAGAGCGCTGAAAACGTTTACCGGATTATTGAGGGTAAAGAAAAAAGTATAAAGGTCTATTACAAGCTGGGGGTTGTCAGCAAAAGGCTTGAAAACTATTCTGGATCTATTGAATATCTTATAAAAGCATTGAATTATCTTAAAGAAGATCCTGGTCTTGAGTTTTTTATTCATATAAATCTCGCCCATTCGTATTATGCTACAAAAGCTTATGACAAGGCAGTAAATATACTGGCAAAGTTTTCTGGTAGTTCAGCTAATCCATTTACGGATCCCCGGTCGTTTGTCTGGGTTTCTACCAACTGTTTTGCACTTCTGGCGCAAATGGAAAATCAGGGCACTTATGTAGAAAATAAATTTTGTTCTCAATTTTTACAAAACAAGCTGGGTGAAAACCTTGAAATTCGTGATAAATCTATTTTTTTACTGTTGAAAGCAAAAGAAGAGTACAGACGGGGATATTGTAAAAGCAAACCTGAGCTGTTGAAAAAATGTGCCGATGGATATACCCGTCTATTGTTTCCCCGTGAGGTGAATGATTGGAGCAGCTCCACCGTATTGGCCCAGAAAGATATGAAATGGAACAATGTTTTATTGAATGAAAGTAATAGCTGGCGTGCCCCGCCAGAGTGGTTGCGCACAGAGGTGACAATTGCTGCCGACCTTTTTTATGAGGCGCACAGCTGGAAAGAGCTGTATCTTTTATATTTGATTTATAAAAACTATATAATTTCTGATCAAAGATTTACCCTTTATCTTGCGGACGCTGCTTTTTACTTGAAGGTCTATGACCTGTCACTGGAAAATTATGCTAAGTTGCGGGTACGTAATAGTGAACATGAAAAAAACTATCTGATACTTTTAATAAATAACAAGAGCTGGAGCCAGCTGCAGCAGGAGTTTCTAGAGTACATAAAATTACACCCTGAACTCAAGGAAGTCATGGTGGAGTTTATGCGCTCACAGGGCGGGTATCTATTTATTCCTCAGGAGATGAGAGATGCGACATATACCGGTTATTTTGAAATTATCGATGTTGTTAATGATCCAATTGAAAAACCTGCAGATGAGTGATTTTTTTTTTATGAATACTCCCTGGTATAACAAGAGTTTATAATAGAGGTTTTTTTCCTGTTTTTGAGTCTATTACATATGAAGGGATAAGGCAGCGAACCAGTTTTTTTCTGATCTCCCCGATCAATTTTATTCCTTCAGACACGGGCACCTCAAAATGAGCTGCCCCTTGAACACGATCAAGCTGGTGGAGATAGTAGGGCTGAACACCCTCAGCGCTTAATTTTAAAAAGAGTTGAAGCAAAACCTCGCTGCTGTCATTGACATCCCTGAGAAGTACCGATTGCGAGAGGGTATTGAATCCGATTTTTTTTAAATTTCGAATGACAGAAAGCGATTCCGGGCGCAGTTCTATCGTATGGTTTACATGAAGTACAATGGTGAATCTAATGTTACGATTATGTCCAATTAAAGAAGAAAGTGCTAAAATATTATCTTCTGAAAAAATTTGAGGACTAATTGTAATTGCGCGTGTATGAAATCGAATTTTTTTAATCTGCTCCAGCGTGACAAAAAAAGAGAGATGTGCTAATAATTGATCTATAGAAAGATAAAAAGGGTCACCCCCTGAAAAAATCAGTTCCTCAATCTGAGGATGACCTTTTATATACTGAACAGTTTGTTCAATTTTGTCCTGTGTAAATTTTGCACTTTTGTTAAAAACGATCCTCTTCCGGGTACAGTAGCGGCATCTGACAAGGCACTCTTCAGAAATTAAAATTAATAATTTTGACGGATATTTGTGAATAAATCCATTTTCACTGGCTGTTTGAAAACTTTCCTCTTCAAGAGGGTCATTGCCAAAACCATCGACTTCGATATTTTCAAGTGGATCCGGATAAAACTGTCTGATCAAAGGACGGGCATCATCCGGTGATAACATTTTAATCCATTTGTCATAATCCCGCGGAACAAGTTTTTGATCTAAAAGAAACATTCTATAAAAAGTAGATTGAATAATTGCAGGCTAAAAGCCTTTCCACCACAGCTTTCCTGTGATATCTTTTTTCAAAAGCGGACCCCACTCTCTGCTATCGTGAATATTATCAATATTGTCATTCAGGCAATAAAAAGTTCCAGGCTGCAGATTTACCGCATTTGCATTATGGACAGGTAAAATTTCATGGGGAATATCAAAGTTTTCACTATCACCAGTTTTGCCTTCTTTCGAAGGATAGGTCATGATGGCTCTGTCGTTGACCAGAACAGAGCGACCGACAAAGGCCACCTTTTCTCCCTCTGTCGCTACCACCCTGCACAAAAACTCCTGGTTCAGGGAGGCACTGAAAACAGAGACAATATCATTGTGGCTTATTTGTGTAAGCTGAGGGTAAATCATAAATATGGTTTTACCCCTGGGAATCGATGGTTCCATATTATTACTCATGGTTTGAATAGTGTAAATTGTAGTATAGTGAAAAATTAATTGTATGAAAAAACCGGTCGCAATAATAACCAGATAAGGCAGCAGATACTTTTTAAAAAATAAAAGATTTTTATTTTTTCTTTTTTCATAATCAGCTTTGTATGTATTATAAGAGATCACCATTTGATGCGATGGCAGGCGATAGCGCCTTGTCAATTACTATTATTCAAATGCCAGCTCAATTTGCTGCCCATATAAAGAGGGGCGAGGCGTATTTTTTGCTGAACAAATTTACCACCAATGCCCCTGACTACGGCCGCAAACGGCCTCCGTCACCCCATTATGAAACAGTGATCATGTAATAATCATAAACGATTAGAATCAGTTTCTGATGAGTTATGGGCAGGCTGGGAAATTGATTTTACATTGCCGGTTTCTCTGTTTTGTGCGAGATTTTTTCTTATGTTCACAAAAGTACTGAGGTAGTCATGCCAGAAAGGGGCACCAAAGCTAATCAGCAGAGCAGAAATTAAAATGCCGATTATTTTATTTAATAAAGATAGCGGATTTTTCATTTGAGAAAGATCCGTATCGTGCCACCCAAAAATAAGAGCTGAATCGGCCAGCTCTTTTTTCATTTCAGAGGATGTTTCCAGAAGCTCATTTTTAATATTCATGAAAGAGTCATTTTGTGAAACTGCTTTTTTTTTGCGAACTTTTTCCATTAATTCGAGTTTTGCGCTGATCAATTCAGAGTTCGCCACAAGGCGCATTCGGGCATCATTGTTTTGGGACAAGGTTGAATAAATCTGCATGAAATCTGCATTCATGGCCAGTGCAAAAACAACTCCGAGAGCCAATGTCCATTGTCTGATTTTACTTTCGGTAAGCGCAGAAATCCGTTTCATTGTATTGTCATAGGTATGGGTAATATTATCCTGCCAAAGGGACAGATCTGCTTTCAGCCTGTTAAACTCTTTAACCAACGGGGTATCTACCGTTTCAGAGAGTCCCAGGCTTTTCCGAATGCTCTCTATATTGTTTTTGTTATTGAAAAACTGTTGCATATCTTCTATAATAAATTTCATTTGCGGACAGCTGATCTCAGTAATTTTTTTATTTTTTTTATCCAGAAGATGGGTGTATTTATTGTTTTTTTTAAGATAAGCAAGAAGATATTCGCTTGAGTAGTTCCCTAAAATAGTGCTCATTTCACGTGCAACGATATTTCCACGAATATTTATGGCCCTTTTAAAAATGCTGATAATATATTTGTGAGCCATGCTCAAAATCAGATAGATGACGCCGATAGAAATAAGTGTATCCAGTGTTTCAAACATTTTTTTCTCCTTTTACTGATTTATGTTTTTAAAAATCAAGAATGCAGCCTGCTGTTTAATTTTTGATATAAATTTTATTGTTAAATAAAATCATTTTAACTCCAGTGTTTCATTTCTATAAATTACAGGGCAATTGCTCATTAATTGAAGAAATGGCTCAGCCATCTTTTTTTTACACTCTGACTGAATTTGATAACCACATACTTTTGCACAATCTTTCTCTACGCCATTTTCTTTGTAATCCGAAGAACAACTTTCGCTGATAGCCTTTGTGCAGATTGAATTGGTTACATAAAATTCAAACTGGGTGCGGCAATGATCAAGTATAAAAGTAGAGTCGTAGTTACCTTTGCTGATCAGATCATTTTGTTTTTTTAATTTATTTTGCTCATTTTCCTGAAAAGTATAATTCTGGGCCGAAGGACAGTTTTTCTGCATTTCAGAGTTATTATCACTTACTTTATTTTTTCCGCTTCCGCAATATAAAAAAAGAAAAAGAATTGGAATGATTAAAAAAATGAATTCAGTTGACTTTATGAAATTTGAATCTTTTTGTTTGAACATACTCACCTCTTGATTTTTTAATACCCCACCATGCTTTGTTGACTATGAGTCCACTTTCCACCGTATGCCTGTTGAATAAATTGTGAAACAGAATCCATTTTCAGGTACCCTTTTTTTATCTGCTCCGATGGATGCATCATATGGTGTCTTAAAACAGTATTCAATTTATCCTCTGATGGATTTTCAGAAAAATGTTCGGCAAGAATTTCTGTGGTTGCCTGCAGAGCCATGGCTGCCGCCAGACGAAAGCGTAATGAGTCTTCAGCATTATCAAACAAAGAATCCTTGTGAAGCAACGTGTGATGAGGCAGTAAGGGTTTATTGACTGATTGCTGATCGTAACTCGATGCAATATCTTTTTTAATGCAATATTCAATGTAACGGAATTTGCCGGCCTGGGCCCAATCTTTTGTCTCTGCATTTTTATAGTTATTAAAAATTCTGGTATAGGCCTCAATAGCCTCATGTGCAGCTGGATGTTTGCTCATCAGACTCATTAAATTTGAGGTAAAAAACTTTTTTACAGAAGAGCTTATTTCATTAAACAAAGAGCTTACAGCGCTGTAGGTTCTGTATGTTGTTTTCAGCAGTTTTTGTTCGGGAAATCCAAAAATCGAAATGGCAAGATTAAATTGCTCTTCACTTTTTGCACTGGTTTCCACATTTTCCAGATGGTGGGCTGCAATTTTCATGATAGAATAGGTAGTATCTCTTTTGTCAAAAAGAGTAGAAACAAGAGGAGTCTCTTCGGGGGAGTTACCGTACCACATAATTACATTTTTTGCAGTCAGGGTTTTAATCTCTGCACTGTTGCAGGGAATGGGAAAGTTAAAATGAAGATAAGCATCGGGGTTTAAAAATGTGTCCTGGTTGTTAAATCCATATAAAACTTTATCATCTAATTTTTTGTTCCATCCCAACTCCCAGAGAAGCAGTTCTACATAATTTGAGTGGGCAAAAAAATCCTGAATGGTATGAAGCGCCCTGCCCAGAGCGGTTATATTCTGATGATGCAATCTTTCTTCTTTATTGAGAGCGATGGTGGAATTTTGAAGGTGAGAGGGAATTCTGAGATCGCAAACTGCCTGTACTGTTTTGGCGCATTGGCGCTTGCCTGTAGCGCCGAGGTACTCCTTCGAGGGCTCATCATGTAAAACATCGAAATGATCCATCGCAGAGTATTTCCCAAAATCGGTATGTTCTGAAATATCTTTTTGCGAAATAACTTCGGCATCCTTGTATATTTCCCTGGCTTCTGTCGGGCCATTTTTCATTTGAGTAAGAAGGCTCTCTTTTTCTTGTGACCACATTTCGTTAAAAAATCTTTGAACCTGTTCCGGTGAAACAAATTCATTTAACTGGTCGGTAAAAGAGGTAGCCTGTATTACATCATTGCACCAGCTTCCTTTGGCAAGCTGGGGAAAATGCACTCTGGGGTCAGAGATTTTCTCCTTGTTTGCGAGAGCTTTTGCAGCAGCCACACAACTCTGCCAGATAATCTGATTATGTACAGTTAAATCCATATATAACTCCTTTATCAAGATCGCAAAAGGTATTATCCGTTATACAAAATAACAGTGTTTATAGCAATTTTGACTTATCTATAAGTCTTACGAACTGCTTCTGAATTGTCAAACAAGTTTTATATTTTTTTGTTTACAAAAAATGATTTTATAAATAAAGTAAAAATTTTCTTTTAATAAAATTCATATGATGCGCATTATTTCAGATATTTCTGGGTATATATGTATATGCAGAAGAAAGCTTTTTGTTTATTAATTATTTTATTTACGAAGAGCTTGTTTCTTTTTAAGTTTACGGATTTTCAGGATCCTTTTATTCAGTTACTTTCTAAAAGCGGCATAGAGAATATCCCTTGATAAGGTGCAGAACCAAAAAGAGCATAAATTTGTTCTCCTTTGTTTTTACATAAATAGAAGGATATTAACCTGAAAGTGAAATCAGATTTTTTCAGGTATTCTTTTGATAATGATGGAAATAATTGACTACTGAGCAAGTGACTTTTTTTTGTTCAATAATCTTTCAATCATGGCATCTTCTTCATCTTCAGACATTCCTTCATTTTGAGGATAGTATATTCCATTTTTCTGGTTTATGAAAGGGCCGAGCCAGCTCGAAAGTCCGCCACGTAAATTTTTTGCCTTGAAACCTTGTGATGCCATTAGAAATGCAGCAGCCATTCCCCGTGAATCATTTGTGCAATAGGTAAGGTATTCGGTATTGGGATCCAGTTCAGAAAACTTGCTTCTTAATTCTTCGAGAGGTATATTTATTGCCCCTGCAATGTGGTCTTCTTCATATTCAGGTGGAATGCGTACATCAATAAAAACATATTTTGACATGGAATTCTCTGCAATATCTTCACTGAAAGTATAATCAAGATGTGATTTTTTTAACAACTCATTAAAGTCGTCTTTATTTAAAGCAAAAAGGGTCACATCTTCCAGAGCAGTAATTGTTGCGTTTCTTTTTTTATCCCTGATAAGTGCTTCTTCTCCAAAACCATCACCTACGGTTATAAAATCTATGATATTATCACCTCGTTTTACTGACGCCTTTCCTTTTTGAATAATATAGTAATAATCACCCAGATCACCCTCATTTATAATAACTTCACCTTTTTTATAGCTTTTTTGTAAGAACTTTTCCATCAAGGCACTCATTTTTTCAGGTGTTAAAAGAGCCAGAGGCTGAAGCGTTTTAATTTCGTTGTATGATTTATAGTCGCATATTTTTCCCTCGATCAATCTTTTTAGACTTGCATCTTTCAGCAAGATGGAGTCAAAATCAGATCGGCCAAGGCGGTACAATGTTACTTCAGATAGTGCCGTCACTGTATTGTGTCTTGAAGAGCAGGTTAGTAAAGCCATTTCACCAAAGATCTCTCCGGTTTTGAGATTTGTTATTTTTGCATTTTGTCCGTGCTTGTTTCTTCTTGTAACTTCAACTTCGCCGTTTTTGATGAAATACATATAATCAGCAGGAGCATTTTGTTTAACTATTTCTGTGCCAGGTGGAACAATCAGGGTTTCCAGTTGAGTAGAGACTTCTTTTAAACAATTTTCGCTTAAATTTTTAAAATAGGAGTATTTTTTTATTTCCTGAATTGATAGCATTTGATTTCCTTTAGCATGTTCTATGCATATAGCAGATTTATGATGGACGTTATAAGACTTGAAACGTAGTGTCAAGATAAAACCTTTAATCAGGCGTTCATAATTTAAAAAAAATAATTCTACTGAGTTTGATAAATTTTTTATGTATATTGTTTGTTAATATTTAGTGTTTTGTAACCTTTAAAACATCATATCAGAAGAAGTATTTATTAAAGAGCATGATGAATATGAAATAGTTTAGCAGGGTTCAAGAAAATTGTTCAATTTTTATATAATGGGAAAATAGGATTTTATCTACATAATGAGAGCAAATCATTTTGTTGCTTTGTTTCGCATAAATACTCATCACTATAGTTGTTTTGCAATAAATGTTGAATGATAAAATAAAGAGTGGTACTTTTCAGTGGAAATATTATAATGATCAAGAATGTAAACAGGGTGAAAAATGTTAACCAGAAAAGAATTTTTACATAAATCTTTGTACGGAGCAACGATTCTTGCTTTGCCTGTATCAATACAATCGGTATTCAGCTCCTGTATGGGTTCGATGAGGGAAAGTGCGACTCAAATTAAAGTTCGTGAGGGACGATTTAATAATGCCTTGCATGTTCCTTCCTCTGTTTTTACTGCTTCAAGCAATGTATTGTTACGTGCATCAGAGAATATAGCGCAGGTGATCCCCGAAAAACAGACAAAAGTCTTGGGTTATTCCGGAGGAATACTTGGGCCAACGCTCGAGGCAACTGATGGTCAGGTTTTCACAGTGCAGTTCGAAAATGGTTTGTATGAACCAACGAATATTCATTGGCATGGACTTATTGTACCGCAAAATATGGACGGATTACCATTTAATCTGGTTGCACCGGGTTACTCCTTTCCCTATCAGTTTACGATCAACCAGAGGGCGGGTACATACTGGTATCATCCCCATCCTCATGGTCTGACAGCGAGCCAGGTTTTTCATGGTTTGGCAGGATTTCTTATTGTAAGGGATACCGTTGAAAATTCATTAAATCTGCCATCAGGTATACATGAAATCCCCATAGTTATTCAGGATAAACGGATTGCACCTGACTTTTCGCTGGAGTACGGACCAACCATGATGGATTTAATGGGAGGTTATTTAGGCCAATATGTTCTTTTGAATGGACAATACTCAAATTACGTTAATGTCGCAACACGTTGGTATAGATTAAGATTATTAAATGGTTCCACAGCAAGGGTATACAATCTGAAATTCAACAATGGTATGACATTTTACCTGATTGGTACAGATGGCGGATTATTGGCGGCACCAGCTGCATTGACATCTGTTTTACTTGCACCAGGTGAACGTGCTGATATTCTTGTAAATTTTTCCGGAATTACTGTTGGTTCAGAAGTTTTTCTTTTGAGCGATACATTTTCTGAAGGGGGAGAATTTCAGGGGTACGACTCATTTAAAATTTTGAAAATATTTATTGACCGAAGTGAGGTTGATGGCTTTGTATTGCCGGCGATGCTATCGACAATTCCTCTGGTTGATACAACAGGTATTGTTGCCAGTCGAACCTTTAATATTAAACAAAATGATATGATGGCAGGTGGTGGTATGATGCATACTATCAACGGCAAATCTTATGAGATGTCGCGTATTGACGCAACAGTTATCGCAAATACCAGTGAGCTCTGGACAATAGATAATACTGCAAGTACTGAAATTCATCCTATCCATATACATGGGGTGCAGTTTCAGGTGGTATCTCGCTCGGGTGGTCGAGGACAAATACAAGCCTGGGAAACCGGATATAAAGATACAGTTCTAGTTGCTGGAAATGAGAAAGTTCAGTTACTGATTTCATTTCCTGTCCATAGAGGAAAATTTGTTTTTCATTGTCATAACCTTGAACATGAAGATAGTGGGATGATGAGTAATTTTGAAATAGTATAAATGTAAAACAATGTAGGTGTAAAAATGAAAATATTTCTAATGCTGGTATTTATAATAATGCCCCTCCAAATAGTTTATGGAGCGGATTCGTATATTGGTCCGACCTGGAGTACAGCGATGAGTGGGTTTTGGAATATAAAAAAAGATACTCAGGATTCTATAGACTATCGTTTTGCGCCAATGATTACAACAGGCATAGGTCTGCGCTGGGAAACCAGATTTTCTGAATATCTCGATGCAAATCTGGAAGTAGAGTACCTGAAAAGGGGGGCAGCGATTGACTACGGTTTAGTGACATCATTCAAGCCAAGGTATATTATCGAATACGCAGGGATGACACCTGGAATAAAATTTTTGTTTACACCCAAAAATTTGTACTCTTTTTCTTCCAGGCTTGCAGTACCTGTGAATATCATGACAAAGGCCTTGAATGAGACGGCAACCTTTGCCCGAAATATCAGCGGAGATGTTCGTCGTTTTGAATTCGGTATCCTTCTTGCTGTTGGAGCGCAGCGACATATGCGTGAAGTAGATATTTTGCAGATTGAATATTTTTTTCAACTTGGTTTAAGTAATATATTTCAAGGCATGATTGCAGATAATGGGCTTGGTGCCAATAACTATGCAACAGGCCTAAAAGCCAGCTATTTGCTGTCATGGAATTCTTTTTAATTTTCTAAAGAAAATGCTCTCATAAAAAACAAGATTACATACAGATTATTTCAGGTTGGATATATATTATTAATCCGGGCAAATGTCTTTTTAATAATTGTCAGTGTATGGATTAATGATATATTGAGCAGGTTACATCAATGGACATCCTTGAGCAATTTATAAAAAATGAAACTACTCTATTTAAAGGCCTAAATGAAAGGGCACTTTTATCTATAATAAAAAAGTTAATACAAAAAGAGATCAAATTGGGTCAAACTTTGATCAACCAAGGTGAAATGGGTGATAATTTATATGTTGTCTATGAGGGAAAATTTGAAGTATTAAAAAATAGTGGGTCTTTAGAGAGTAAAATTGGTGAAGTGAATAGAGGAGAGTGTATCGGTGAGGGTGCACTGTTGACACTTGAGCCAAGGAATGCTACCGTAAAGGCAATTTCTTTGAGTATTGTATATGCTCTGTCTTATAATGATTTTCAGGAAATATTAAAGCAAAATCCGGAAGAGTTTCGAAGTTTTATGAGGCTGGTCGGGAAGAGAAGCAAGTCCATAATGCCTGGACAATTTCGGCCAGGTTCAGAATATCTGGCGAGGTATTTAGGTTCATTGGAATTGATTTCTACCCTGGATTCAGAAACAATCTCTCAGCTTGTTCCTGTTATAGAATGGGTATTCCTTCCTGGCGGAGAAGTGCTTATGAATCAGGGAGAAGAAGGAAAGTCAATGTATATGGTGATAAATGGGCGTCTGAAGTATATTATTGAGACTTCAGATAAAAGTATTATATCTCAGGGAGAGTTTGTTCCGGGAGATATAATTGGAGAAATGGCTTTATTAACGGGCGAGACCCGAAGTGCAACCGTTTATAGCGTTCGGGCATGCGAATTGGCCAGATTGTCAAAATCAACATTTGAAAAGATGGTTTTGACAAATCCTGGTTTAATGTTTGGTATTACAAAACAGATCGCAAAAAGACTTAAAGACCTTCAAAATGGAGTAAAGAACAAGAGGAGAAGCAGTATTCAAATTGCAACTTTGTTTCCCTTGCATTCCAGAACTTTAGAAGATTCATTTATTCAGTATCTTGTTGGTAGTTTTCAAAAAGCAGGGAAAAAGGTATTTCTGGGAACCAGGGACAAGTTCATGCAACAGCTGGAATTTTCAGATACCAGAGAAGAAAAAGGTTCTCATAATAATTATACAGTAGCAGATATTGCATCGTGGCTTTATGAGGTCGAAGGGAAAGATACTATAGTGTTATTACTTGTAGATCATAATGACTCTCTCTGGTCCAGTGCTATTACACAGCACACGGATCGCATATTACTGATTGCTGATTCAAGCCACGATCATACTCCTTCTCCGGAAGAGATACGTCTCACAGGGGGAATGGAAGAGCGCTATTCTCCTAAAAGAGATATTGTTGTTGTACATAAAAATGGCAATCAACCCAGAGATTCCGACAAATGGCGGAATCAAAGAGATTTAACATTTATTTTTCATATTCGGGAATTCAATAATGAAGATTATGATAGAGTCTCACGGCATCTTTCCGGAAAATCTATTGGTCTGGCTCTGGCAGGAGGTGGAGCGAAGGGTTTGGCTCATATTGGTTTAATAAAGGCATTTCGGGAAGATGGAATTCCGGTTGATGTTGTGGGAGGTACAAGTGCAGGAGCCATTGCGGCTGCTATCATTGCAGAAGATTTGGATCCGGAAACAACTTATCGAACGGCCACAAAAGTTTTAAATGGGAAAGATACTATTTCAGATTATTACTGGCCAACATTATCACTGATGAGTGGAAAAAGTTTTACCACAATTTTTAAAAATTATTTTAAAGATAAAAAAATTGAAGATTTATACATGAGATATTTTGCAGTTGCTACGGATCTTACATATAAATGCAAAAAGGTGATTGATCGGGGAAGTTTATGGAAAGCGGCAAGGGCAAGTGGGTCGCTTCCCGGAATTTTTCCGCCTTTGTATGACAATGGCTCAATGCTTGTTGATGGTGCTCTTCTGGATAATGTTCCAGGCTCAGTTCTGGCTGATTTTGAGACAGGTTATACAATAGCCGTTAATCTTGAGATTTCGGATAGAAAGCAAACAGATGATATATGCAATGAACTGTTTGCAAAAAAAGGTGTTGGTATAGCTCCTTCCCGCTTGGGGCAATGGTCAAAACTAAAGAAAGAAAAAAAGTTGCAGGGGGTTACTCTGGGAGGAATTATCATGAGATCAACAATGGTAAGCTCTGCTGCTATGATTGATAAAACAAAAAGTAATGTAGATTTATTTATTGAAATACCTGTAGATGGGTATGGAATATTTTCATTTGACGAGGCAGAGAAAATTATCGCAGCTGGATATGAGTATGCAAAAAAACATACAAAAGTATGGAAAAGCAAACTGGGATTGTAAAAGTTTTTATTTACATTAAGTGACTTTTTCTTTTTTTAATTTATTTAAATTATGCTAGCTGTAGAGAATTTTGCAGGGAATTATGAAAAGCTCGTTTTGGTAAGATTGGGAATGGAAAAATATTCATCACTGAATTGCCGTATTAAATTCCATTCGTTTCGGCGGACAGAGAAGCATTGTTATCGCATGATACAATTTTCAAACAAAGCCGTTTGAGAAGGCTCTGCTTATTCTCCCTGATATCATAATTTCACCACGGATTCAATCGATCGTTCTGAAGATATTCGTGTTTCCGCTTCCATTGCCCGTACTGACAAACAGATACTCATCGGTCCCCACGACATACCTTGTGGTTGAAAACACCCTTTTGTTGACAGCTGCATTTCCAAGACCGAAACTTGAAACCAGTGCAAAAGCCGACTTGGCAGGAACCTGCCCGCTCGGAAACGATGCCATGTTGACCCGCCAGATGTTCAGCCCATAGGTGGCATTTTCAAGGCCAATATAGAGATAATTGCCATTGACTTCTAATAAACTGATGTGGGTGTTTTCCGTATCACACTTATTGGGAACCCCGCAGGCTCGGTCTGTTGCCATGACATGGGTAACACTTTCAAAAATATTTAATTCACTGTAATAAGTTTTTCATTAGGTGTAAAGATATAACTTTTTTTATCGATTTCACCCAGAAAGTTATTTGCAAACCAGACCTTGACTCGGTCCTTTTGTTTTATATCAAGCCCAACATTAAATCCATTAAAAGCATTACTCAAAAAGATTCTTCTGCCTTTGTAGATTGTATAGCCTCTATCATTTACCTGACGGGAAATGTAATCGCTGGGGTAAACGAAGTAATCGATTTTTTTATACTTTCGGATGGACTTGGTATATATTTGCGCTGGCTTTTTCATATCCAGTGCTTCATGTGGTCTTTCTTCGTTAAATTCCTTTCTCCAGATTTCAAACATACTCTGGTGGATTTTTAGATCACCATCGATATTGTGCTCTAGTTCGTTTTTCATATCAAGGTGCATCCTCTCATGTGCATCATTTGGATATGGCTTACCGGGATCAATTCTATCAAGCCTGATCCCTAGAGAGAGCCACCATGCGGCAAGTTTTGTTAATCCAAACTGTGCCAGCACTAGTGAAGGGCGGTACATTATCAGATCGTACGACCTTCGGTAGGCCATATTTCTTAAAAAGGTACTCAAAATGGGCTTTTACATTAGCTATATCACCTTTTTCAAGAATTTTAATGCTCAAAATATATTTAGAGAAATCATCTCTGACCGTAAGCGGTTCGCATTTTTCAAGGTCGCTGGTATACCACCAACCCTTAAAATCAACGGTCCAGATTTGGTTTGGTTCCATTGCCTTAATCCTGTTTTGAATTCTTTCAGTAGGATTTATTTTTTTTAATAAAACTGGTTCTGAATAAAACTGGTTCTGAATAAAACTCTACAGATGGTTCATTCAGAGGGAATATTTTTTTCAAGGTACATATCTATAAGCGTAGCCCGAATGTTTCCGGCACCCCAACTCATTTTTTTCCTTTTGATTTTAACTATATCATAAACAAACTGGGATCTATTGATATAGAGTTCGCATATAGTGTTCTTGGGAGATCGCCAAGTGCCGGCTCACCGCCGCCAATAAATCTCTCCCTCCATTTATATCCCGTTTTCGGAGAAATTCCGAATTCTTTACAGAGCAATGTAAAATTACTGTTTTTCTCAAAGCTCCTAATAACAAATTTCAGTTTTTCATCCATAGTGTTAATCTCCTTCCAGGGTATATACTATTCTCCTTTAAGTATAGTATCGTCCCTGAAAGGTGTTACCTATGTCATGTCTGGAAATCGTTAGCTATGTGTTGACTAGACCGAGCGGTTTTTTCAGATAACGATATTATGATGACTTGTTGATATGCTACAGGAAAAAGATACTCTGGCAATAGAGTATCAGGCTGCCCGCAAACTGTGACAGAAGATCACGAACTAACGATTAGCAGCCCGTCGCATTAAACTCTTGGAGCCCGGCCGGTTTTGCAGCAAACTTCTTGCGGTAGCCGGCGGGTGACTTCCGAATAGACGTATGACAAAGTATATCACAAGGAGAAGAATATGAAATTTATTGGTATTGACCTGCATTCCAATCGGTTTAACATCTGTATGTTGGACATGGATGGTCAAAAGAAAAAAGCGAACTTTGAAATTAATGAAACGGATTTTTTAAGGTTTTCGCAAATCCTGGATCAGTCAACATATCTGATAGTGGAATCTTCAACAAATACCTTTGCCTTTATTTCGCGTTTTGCAGACAAGGTAAAACAGGTTGTCGTTGTAAATCCGTTTAAAATGAAATTGATTCCCCTGGGAAATAAAAAAACCGACAAGGTTGACGCAGAGAAACTTGCGACATATTTAAAAATGTGTATCATTACAGGCGAGAAATTAATTTGCGAAGTCTTTGTTCCGGATGAAACCATTCAAAAGCTACGGGCCTTGTTTTCGACCCACAAACTTTTACGCAAACAGGTGGCTCAAATCAAAAACCGTATCCATTCCCTGTTTAAGCAAAATCTATACCCATTTACAAAGGAATATATTTTTGGTAAAGCCATGCGCAAGAGATTACTCGAGATTAAACTACATGAAGCGGATCGTTTTCAGATAGAGCTGCTTCTAGATCAACTTGGCCTTGTCGAAGAAAAGATTACCATGCTTGAAACGAAGATCAAGGTCATCGGCCAGGCCTATTACCAGGAGGTTGAGGTCTTAACCAGCATGAGAGGGATCAGCGTAAAAACTGCCCTGGCGATTATAGCCGATGTTGGCGACGTCACCCGCTTTGCAAATTCAAGACATTTTTGTTCGTACCTGCGGAGTACGC
>Ga0224495_10001193_pt1 | contig 18823 bp, 14 predicted proteins | sample SF_Jul11_sed_USG_FD_168128 | JGI IMG/M metagenome (GOLD analysis project Ga0224495, IMG submission 168128) | Sediment microbial communities from San Francisco Bay, California, United States - SF_Jul11_sed_USGS_4_1 | ecosystem: Environmental > Aquatic > Marine > Sediment | place: USA: California... | reverse complement strand
CTTTCAAGATTTCCATTATGTTCGCCTTTTGTTGCGCCGGAATTTAAAGATAAATTTATCCGGCTCTGTTCCTCCGGGCGCGGCCACCTGCGGCCATGGCGCCAGGCAATTCTCCGGGCCGGACCCAGGGCGCGGCGCGCCTCTGTCGGCTTCGGATTGTCAGACTTGTTATTGCCTGGTATTAGGAGGAGGAGGCTCTGGAGAAAAGGCAGGGCCTTGAAAAGGCCTTGAGGCGGATAATACAACATCTAACGACGCCAAGGCAGGTGTCTGGTCCTGCCCGGCGGATATGAAAAAATCCACGCCAGAGCCAGAGACCAGATCCGGAATGGCGCCGTCCCGCAGGGAGCAGCAGCAATCGCGGCAGAGATTCTTATCCATTCCCATCTGCCGGTGGGGGCAGATATTCATGGAAGCCAATAGCCGATTTCCCATTTTGGTGGACGTGGGGATATGGCGAACATGGCTGGAGTCAAGTTTCGAGTTTTGCCGCTGATGCGCCTCTGCGGGGGCGGCTTGGTCCAGTGTTTGATGCATGGGGCAATCCGGGTCCATCTGCGCCATCATGGCCGCGTGGCCGTCATGTTGGGCCTGGCCCGCCAGAGCTGGCGCAGGGAAAAATCCCGCCAACAATGCCAGCATAACGCTGGAAAAAATCTGGGAGAGCAAAATCCGGCTAATGCCCATTATTAAATCACTGCGACCCTTATGATTAAACCTTTTAATTATAAGACCGCTGAAGAGTTCAAGTCAATGAAGGGGCGCCGGCGAATCTCTAGGACTGCCAAAGGAGGCAGGATATGGCAGGTCAGATCAGATGCTGGACAATCAGGATAAAGCCTCCATGGTAGGGGGGGATAATCCAGCGTCTTGTCTTGATACAGCGTATGAAATATATATATGAAGCGCTAAGTTTAATTGAATATATGCGTATTTTTCATGATTAAGTTATTATCTCAACAATAATCAGGCATCAGGCTCTAGGCTTGATAAATTGGTGTTTAGGGATCCCCAAATGACAAAAACCAATACGATGTTGTTATTTATCATACACACAAGACGTATCATAACTGGGCAATCCGCTGATTTACAGTATGTTACACTTACGCAAGCATTGGCGCCATTATTGCTGTTTATATATAACAGGTGTTAGTAAATATTCTTGATTGAGACTTGGGGAGTAGGTCAATGGCTCAGCCCGAAACTTGTCCTGCCTGCCATGGCGAAGGCGCCATTAATTGGGAGCGACTGGACGGCTCTGTGGTGGAGCTAAAGTTCAAATGCCCCAAATGCGAAGGCCGGGGATGGGTCGTGGTCTTGAAATGCAAGGAACATATAAAAGCCATGGACACTGAATCTATCATCCTGGCGGCCATTAAACGGCTGGGTCTGCAAGCGTAACCTATCCATTTTTCTCGCGCCTCTTTTCTAAATAACCGTTTCCAGCGTTCTTCATACTACCTCAGTTCCTCGACTCCATAATCAAGCTCCGGCGGAATCATGTATGTTTCCGGAGTGTCCTCATAATAGGACCAGAGACCTGTTTCTGTTGTTACCAGCCATGCATGAGACAACTTTGGTATTAATGTATTTATATGACGCACTGCTTCGAAGGCTGCGGCATAGCATCCCCTTGCTATACAAGCAGTTATGTCAATTTACAGTTTGGCTTCATTATTGCTTGATAGTTTTGCGACACCTTAAAAAGGATGGCCGATATGTCTCATACAGAAGTTTGCCCGGTATGCGAAGGGGCTGGAATAGTCAACCGCGAGCGTCTTGGGGGGGCGGTGGTGGAGTTTAACATCAGCTGTTACGGCTGCATGGGGAAAGGGTGGGTGGTGGCCCCTGGCGACAAATCATCCGCCGTCCAGCCAGGCGCGCCATCGGAGAATGCGGGAGTCGACAGTGTGACGACATTGACCCGAGTGGTTAAAAGCGTGGGGAGGAAAAAATGAAAACAAAGCAGGATTCCGTCCATATCACATTGGAGGCATACAAGAACACCGCCTATGGAATACCTGTGTATTTTATAGCGGCGATCTGGGTCCTGCTGATGGGAGTTCTTTCCTGGGCGGCCTTGGAAAACATCCAGCGCCAAACCGAAAGAGATTTGCGGGAATCCCTGATGACCGTGCTCACCTCCACCCATGAAGCGATAAACGAATGGGTGAATGAAAATCGGCGAGACATGGCCCACCTTGTAAGAGACGATATATTTGCCCGTGAAGCGGCTATCTTTATGGGGCAGTACAGCAGTGGCTATACCAGGGACCGTCATCCTTCCATAGATGTACTGGAACAGCTTATCAATGATAGTTTTGGAGACAAGTCAAACCGACGATTTATGCTGGTTTCCGCCGATGGCGCCTCGATTTACTCTCTGAATGAAGGACCGCAAGTGATGAATAAATCGCTGGCGGTCGAGGATGCGTTTCTTGACAGGGTTATTGACGGTGATTTCGCCATTAACATTGCGAAAGAATGGTATTTCACCACCCAGAGGCAAATCCGCCTGAAGGACAATCCTAACGGCATGTTTCTTTTTGGAATTCCTGTCCGCAACCAGGCTGGGACGCAAATTGGCGCGCTGGTAATGGGTGTGGAACTTGGCGACGACCTGACACGCCTAACCATGCTTGGGAAAATTGGGGACTCCGGAGAAACCTATATTTTTGACCAGGATGGGTATTTGCTGTCGGAAAGCCGGTTCAACCATCAGCTGAACCAGATCGGATTGACCCAACATGGAGAACATTCCATATACAACGTACGCCTGCAAGACCCTGGCGTTAATCTGGTTGAAGGCGCCCATCCATCAATGCCAAGGGAAAAAATGCCGCTGACCCTTATGGCCGCCAGTGCGGTCAAGGGGATAAATGACGCGAACCTGAAGGGATACCGGGATTATCGGGGCGTTCTAGTGGTGGGCGCATGGCAATGGGACGATGAGCTGGGCTTTGGCATCGCCTCTGAAATCAACGCCAACGAAGCTTTCAAGGCCTATTACACAACCCGGTGGATAGTCCTGCTAGTGGTGGGGGCGGCGGCGGCTCTTTCGCTTCTTCTGTACCTGATGCTCCTGGGCGGCGGCAGGCAGGCCGCCATTTTGGCCCAGACTGCTCTTTACGCCAACGAGCTGATGCGCAGGGAAGCGCAGATGAGAGAAGAGGCCCAGAAAGAGCTGAAAAGAAGCGAAGCGCGGCTGCAGGGGATGATGGACAACACCACCTCCGTCATCTACATGAAGGACCCAAACGGGGCGTATCTGCACGCCAACAAAAGGTTTTTACGCCTGTTTCACCTGAGGGCGGAGGAGGTGGTCGGCAAGAGCGATTTTGACATTTTCCCAAAGAAAATCGCTATGGCCTTCCGCGCCAACGATCTTGCTGTGTTAAACAGCGGCGAGCTTTTGGAGACAGAGGAAACAGCCCCCACTGCCGACGGTGAACGAACCTATATCTCCATCAAATTCCCCTTGTACAACCAGGATGGCGGCCTGCAGGGCATCTGCGGAGTATCCACCGATATTACCGACCGCAAGAAGGCGGAGGTGGCGGCAAAGGAATCTGAACGCAGGTTCCGGAGAATGCTGGAGGATGTGAACCTGGTTTCGGTGATGCTCGACGATAAGGGAAATATCACTTTCGTAAACGAGTTTCTTCTGGAGCTGACGGGCTACAAATGGGAAGAGGTCATCGGCAGAAACTGGTTCGACATGTTCATACCAGAGGATATAAGAGAGCAGATCAAAGGAGCCTTTGCTCAGCTAATATCTGGCGAAGGTGAGATTTTGAAATATTATGAAAACGAAATACTGACCAGCGCCGGAGAAAAACGGCTGATCACCTGGAACAACACCGAACTATTCGACGACCAGGGCCGGATAGTGGGCACGGCCAGCATGGGAAATAACGTTACCGAGCAGCGCAAGGCCGTATTGGATCTGGCGGCGTCGGAACGCAGGTTCCACGATGTGGCCGAGAACAGCGGAGACTGGATTTGGGAGCTGGACAAAGAAGGAAAGTTTATCTATACCAGCGGCATGGTGAAGAAAATCCTTGGATACAGGCCAGAAGAGATTTTGGGCAGGCATTATTGGGAGTTCTGCAGAACCGCCGAGGGAAGGGTGTACAGGAGGGATTTCCTTAATCCCCCCGTTGACCACCAGCACTATGTAAACAGGCCGAATATGCTTGTTCACAAAAACGGCGGTTTCGTGCTGGCGGAAGCCAACGCGATGCCGGTGCTCGACCCCGAAAAAGGTTTCCAGGGCTACCGTGGCGCCACCAGGGATGTGACGGAAAGGATTCGCGCTGAAAGAGACCTCCGGGAGAGCCAGCAGGGCCTGGCAAATGCTCAATCCATCGCTCACATCGGCAACTGGGACTGGAATATTGTGACAAACGAGCTCAAATGGTCCGACGAGATATACCGGATTTTCGGCCTGACGCCACAGCAGTTCGGGGCCACGTATGAGGCATTCCTGAAATACATTCATCCCGACGACAGGGCTAAGGTTACCTCCGCCGTGAATAAATGCTTGAACAACCATGAGCCATATCTCGTAGAGCACCGGGTTTTACGGCCCGATGGGTCAATCAGAATAGTAACTGAACAGGGCGAGGTCTATCGCGATTCCGATGGCGCTGCGTTGCGCATGGTTGGCGTAGTGGCGGACATTACAGAGCGCAAGCGCGTGGAAGACGCCATGATGGAGAGTGAGCAGAGGCTGGAGAGTTTCATGAACTCGGCCGTGGATATTTTCACCCTGTACGACGCAGGCCTTAACCTGATAGAGATTAACCAGGCGGGGCTGAAGACCTTCGGCGTCACACGGGAAGAGATCATTGGCAAGAATATACTGGACCTGCAGCGCAACGGCGAAGCGCATGTTCTGATCGAGAAGTTTCGCCGGGTGATACAGACCGGAGAGCCTTTGGAAATCGTTCAGTCCACGGAGCGTCCTGTATTGGGAACCAGGTATATACAGATCAAGGCGTTTAAAGCAGGCTCGGGGATGGGGATAATCTCTTCAGACATCACAGAGCGCAAGCTGGCCGAGGACAATCTGTTCGATAAAAGCCAGCATCTGAGCAACGCGCAAAAACTTGGGAACATGGGAAGCTGGGATTTGAACCTGGTCACCATGAGGATTTCCTGGTCCGAGTATGTCGATGAGATTTTTCAGTTTGACCCTTCCACGCCGTCCTCTTTGGAGAAACTTTGGAGCGTAATTCACCCAGAGGACCTCGATGAAGTGCGTTCCGCCCTGGATGATGTGCTCAAAGGAGCAAGTTCGATGAACGTGGACCACCGGGCATTACGCCCCGATGGATCGATGATCCATGTAAATTCCGTGGGCAAAGTTATGTACGGCCCGGATGGCAAACCAGAGCGAATGTTGGGCGTGGTGCAGAATGTCACGGATCAAAAGAAGGCGGAAGCCGGGCTTCAGCTGGCCGCCAAGGTGTATGAGAGCAGCCTGGACGCGATCATGATCATCGGAAAAGATGGAATCATCAACTCCGTGAACAAGGCGTTTTGCGATATCACCGGATACGACCAGGACGATGCCTTGGGAAAGCCGATTACGCTGATCGCCGCCGCGCCCGCGAAAAACAAACAGGGCAATTGCATTAGCGCGGTATGGAAGAGCGCTCAAACGGAGGGTAGCTTCAGGGGCGAGATATGGACAATGAAAAAGAGCGGGCGGGAGTTCCCTGCCTGGATTCACATCAACGCCATTAAGGGCGCCCACGGCGCCGTGGAGCAATATGTCGCCATTTTCCACGACATCACAGAGACCAAGGACAAGGAAGCCGAGATCGCCTATCAGGCCTATTATGACTCCCTCACGGGGCTGCCCAACCGGCTGCTTTTTCAGGATCGCTTGAAAATGGCGGTGGCCAGGGCCAAAAGAGAGAACGACACGTTTGCGCTGATGTTCCTGGACCTGGATAACTTTAAGAACGTCAACGACAGCCTGGGCCACGATGTGGGAGACCTGCTGCTTAAGGGAGTTTCCGTGCGGCTGGTGGAGGCCCTGCGGGAAATAGACACCGTGGCCCGCATTGGTGGCGATGAGTTTGTTATTCTGCTGGAACGGTTGCAGGACCACTCAGAAGTGCTGCGCGTGGCCCGAAAAGTCATTAAATCGATGGGCAAATCCTTCAGCTTCCAGGACAAGCCGCTGTACGCCAGCGGGAGCATGGGTATAACAATGTTTCCCCAGGACGGTGAGGACACCGATACCCTGCTGAAGAACGCAGACATCGCCATGTACAAGGCCAAGGAGATGGGCAAGGGCGGATTCCAGATGTTCACCGCGGATATGAACGCGAAATTCACCACCAGGCTGATTATGGAAAATAACCTGCGCGAGGCCATGGACAAGGACGCCTTTGTGGTCCACTATCAGCCGAAGATGAATATCCGCACCGGCGATATCACAGGCATGGAGGCGCTGGTTCGCTGGATTCGGCCGGACGGCGCTATTGTTTCTCCGGCTGATTTTATCCCCGTTGCCGAGGAAACAGGGCTGATCCTGCGGATCGGCGAGACTGTGCTGCGCAAGTCGCTGCGTCATTTGTCCAGGATGAACCAAAGCCTGGGCGGCAGGCTGAAATTATCGGTCAATCTGTCGGCCAGGCAGTTTTCCCAGGGTAATGTGGTTGAAATGGTATCCACTGCCTTGCGCGATACTGGAGTTGATCCTGCCCTGCTGGAGTTGGAGATCACCGAAAGCTCCGTGATGGTGGATGTGCCCAAGGCGATGGAGAAAATGAAAGAGTTGAAGAAGCTTGGGGTAAAGCTTTCCATAGACGACTTCGGCACCGGCTTCTCGTCGCTGAATTATCTGCGCCAGTTCCCCATCGATGTGCTGAAGATAGACCGCTCCTTCGTGATGAGCATGAGAAATGGCAACGCCGACACGGCCATAGTGGACAGCATCATCACTATCGCCCGCAACCTGAGCCTGACTGTGGTGGCCGAGGGGGTGGAAACCCAGAAGCAGCTTTCCATCCTGCGGGGGCTTGGCTGCGACGAGGCCCAAGGATATCTCATAAGCCAACCCGTGGCCGAAAGCAACATTCTGGAGGTCATTGGCAAACATTCGATGATGAAGGTTTCAGTATGAATCGACTTTAAGCAGATAGGTCATCGTTTACGACATGGTCTTTTGAAATGCGGAGATTAATACTTATTTGGGTATTATTATCAGGCGGCATATAAGGATATGGTGGCTACAGCCCAGACCTGGCAATGATTTCCGGCGCGCTGGCGCTCAATGAGAAAAATGCCTGGTTGGATAACTCCATGAACCGACCAAGCCCGCGGCTCTGGAGGAAAACAGGCGGAAAGCAACGACTGTCAAGAGGAAATAGGGTCACACAAAAAAATATATTTTTCATTGTTAAGGTATTTTTTCTCTTAGATAACATGTTGATATGTGTGGGGGATAACACAGGCATGGTTTCGGGATCAACTACATGATGGCAATTAGGAACAAATATTGCTCCAAAGGTATTGTTTCTTAGCTCCTTTTTTTTCATTGCGTTACGTTAATATTTGTCGTTTCGATCTTGTCTGTTCCAACTTGGACGCCATAGCATATTTAATAACGGGTGTATAATTATTGGCAGGTGGCACAAGGGTATCCAGAGATAATTGTCCGTGAGCATAATCTGAAGAGCAAATCGGATTATGGGTTTCAATGCGTTTTACGCGACCGGGATGTAGCGTGTGACGGTGATGTGAATCCCGAGGGGGGTTTGAAACACGGAGGATGCTCATGGTCAGTTCCGCTTTTGTAAATTTCGACTATTCTCAATTTTTCGAATCCGTTCCGGCCTATATGTATCAGGTGGAGTTCGAGGGCGGCCGTCCTGTAAGAACCTTTCACAGCCCAAATTGCCAGGGGATTCTTGGATACAGCGCCGAGGAGTATGACCAGGATACTGGCCTTTGGTTCAATATGATTCATGGGCTGGACAAGGCTGAGGTTCGCGAATTTTTGCGCTGGTTCCATAACGACGCGGTTGCCACCTCCGCCGAGATCACCCACAGGATTGTCCACAAAAACGGTTCTATTTTGTGGGTTTTGAACAAGCTGACCAAGACCACGGACCCGGACACCAGGCAAACGGTCATTTCCGGTGTGATTATAGACGTCACAAGCCAGAAGGAGGCCGAAATCTTTTTGCGCCGCAGTGAAGGTAAATACCGCCGTCTGTTTGAGAACGCCAGCGATATGTTGTTTACCCTGGATTCCGAGGGAAAGATCACCTCGGTGAACAACGCCACACTTGCCATTCTTGGATATGAGCGCATGGAACTAATTCATGAAAATATCGCCGCGATCACCAATCCTGAGGCAGCGCTGGAATTAGCCAGGATCAGCGCTCAAAAATATTCCGGGTACAACCATTCCTGCCTTATCGAGCTGTGTTTGAGGTCCAAAAAAGGCGTTTTTATATGTGTTGAAGCGTCCATCAGCGTGATTTATCACAATGAAACCACGGTGGAAATCCAGGTGATCGCCCGGGATGTTACCGCACGAAAGAGGGAGATCAAGGAGAAGAATTTGCTTCTGTCGCGGCTGGAGGAAAGGGTAAAGGAGCTTTCCTGCCTCCACAAGGTCGCCAAAATCCTTGTTGGGCCGCACAGGAATTTCGATCACATTATGAATGAAATTGTGGAGTTGATCCCAGGAGGCTGGAAATATCCCTCGGAATGTTGCGCCAAAATCCTTATCAACGGCTATGAATATAAAACCAGGAACTACGAGCCTACCCAGTGGCGCCAATCGGCCCCCATCGTCTGGGCTGGAGGCGGCAAGGGGATGATAGAGGTATGTTACCTGGAGTCGAAGCCGGACCTTGATGAAGGGCCGTTCATGATCGAGGAGCGCAACCTGATCAACTCCCTGGGCGCGTTGCTGGGCTCATCTGTGGATGCGGCGCTGGCCATTGCGGATGTTGAGTCGGCAAACACCGAGATGATTCACCTAATCCGCGATGCGGAAGCTGCCATACTCCACGCCGAAGAAGCCAAGGAACGGGCGGAGGCCGCCTCCAGGTTGAAGGACAAGTTCGTATCCCTGGTGGCGCATGACCTCAACTCCCCTTTCAGTTCCATTATCGGTCTGCTGAAAATGCTGCATGAAGGCCATTTTGAACGGTTGACGGAACAACAGAAAGAGATAATCGGCAAGGTGCTTGGCGGGTGCGAAAACATGATTAACATGGTGACGGAGCTTTTGACCATCAGCCGTCTTCGCACCGGGCTCATTACCGCCATGCCCCAGTTTCACGATATTCATCTCATAACCGAACATGTGCTCTCCACCCATGCGCTCTCTGCTATGCAGAAAAATATAGTTATTCATAACGACATTCCCAAAGACTGCCTGATTTTCGCCGACCTTGGCCTCTTTACAGAGGCGCTGTCCAACCTGGTGAACAACGCGGTGAAGTTCTGCCGCAAGGATGACACGATACGGGTGCGGATGCCGGCGGGCCGGGGATGTTGCGTGACGGTGACGGATTCCGGGATCGGGATGGATCAAAAAACCTTGACCCAGCTTTTCAGGCTCGAATCAAAAATCAGCCGCAATGGCACGGCAGGCGAAAGGGGAACCGGCCTGGGGCTCTCTTTTGTCATGGACATTATGAACGCCCATTCCGGAACGGTGATTGTGGACTCCCGGCCGGGCCTGGGCAGCGAGTTTACCCTGGTTTTGCCGGAAGTATCGCCCAGAATTCTTCTTCTTTCTCCGGAGCCTGGCCTTGCCGACTCAGTGCGCGAGGCTTTGGCGGCATACCACGTCGATGTGCATAATATTACCTTCTGGCCCATCGACGAGGACATACTGGTGGATTGGGCGCCGCATTTGGCCATTTTCGACCTTCGGGAGGGAGACGCCGACCGGATCAAAATGATGGCAAGGTTCAATAAACATTCCAGCCGCAAAACTATTCCACTGCTGGCCGCCGGCGCCAGGGAAGCGGCCGTATGCAAGGATGTTTCCTCCATCGGGGCCGATGACTTCATCAGAACACCCTTCAATCACGCCGAGCTTCGGATAAGAGTGAAAAGGCTTTTAAGTGGCGGGCAAATAATGATGTGATACGATACTGCGTTCCACTGGGCCGACGTCGTCTATTGGCCGGCGGCGGCGGAGAGCGACTTTAGATATTCCGCCAACGATTTTATCTGCTCTGCGGTGAGGGCTGGATCTACGCCTGCCACATAGGGGGGCATCCCTCTTTCCATATCCCCTTGGCTGATGATCGATTCTATGGTTGTTTCCTCCATGGCCTTGGCCCAGTCGGCGTTGTCGAAGGACATGGCGCTGGCGCCCTTGCCCCTGGCGCCATGGCATTGGGCGCATACCCGGTGGTACAGAAAGGCGCCATACTGCCCGACGCCGCTCTCCAGGTGGCATGTTTTGCACTGGGGGTCTCGCACAACGTCGAGAACGTTCTCCACTTTCGGGTGGGGTGGAGGCTTTAAGGTTGCCATCAATATCAGCTGCTTTGCAGCGGGGCCCGCTGTGTCTAGATATACATCTATACTCTTGGTCACGATACCCCGTTTTCCCTTGGTGTCCAGGGTGACTCCTATTTGGCCCGTTTCACCAGGGGCGTATTCGCGAAAGCTGGTTTTGGCTATGGTGCATCCGCAGGAAGTCTCGGTCTTCACTATTGTAAATGGGTCAGGGCCTGCGTTTCTGAAGGGATAAGAATGGGTGACCACGGCGCCCTCTTCCACCTCCCCCAGGTTGTAGAAGTCATGATCGAACTGGATGCCAGCGATGGCTTTGGCCGGTGCGTTGTCTTGCGCGGTTGCGCTGGTGGCGGATAAAGCCAGCGCCAGGCAAAACGAAAGGCGCAGGGTCATTTTGACATCTGGCCCAGCCACTTCTCCAGGGCGCTGATGTTATTTTTTGTGTAACCTGCCAGGGATAGCGCTATGATATTATCCCCATCCATGGCCACAGTGTGGGGGATGGATTTCACTCCGTACATCTCCGCGATCCGCTCGTTTCCGATCACCACCCGGTCGGGGTGGGCCTTGAGTCTGGCCAGAAAATCGACAATGGCCTTTTCCGGTTTCTGCTCGATATGCACCGCTATAAACCGCACATTTGTATATTTATCCTCCAGGGCGGCAAGCTCCGGCAGCTCGGCAATGCAGGGCAGGCAGGTGTCCAGAAAGAAGTTGACGACCTTTGGGCCCGAGATATCCTTCAGGCGGAACAGTTGACCATCGGTCTGGCGGCCGATGAAGTTTGGCGCCAACACATTTTCGGCGGTGGGCGCTGGCGGCGCCAGCCAGAAGCTTGCCGCGACCAGCCCCAGGACGCAAATTCCTCTGTACCTCATTCAGCCGATCCACTCCCAATCGAAGCCCCTGCCTGGGCGAACTCGGCGCTGGCCATGATCTTCTCGGCAGCCATGCCCCAATCCAGCGAGGCTGGGTCCCAGGCGGGCATCTGGAAGAACATCTCCGCAGGTTTGCCCACCGGCATGGCGCTCTTCACGTCATACATTGCCACTTTCAGGGTGAGCACACCGATGTAGGCACCCAGAGCGCTCTTGTTAACTTCCTTACTCATCATTATCATCGCCACCTTGTCCACCCCCATCTTCCGAGCCTCGCCGATGCAGGAGTCGGAGGTGGGGCACTCCTTCATTATCCGCTTGGCTCTGGGAGCCCCCTGGGTCAACACCGCCATGATCTTCTCGCGCACCGCCGGGCTCATCCCCTCCGGCATGGCGCCCAACGCGGCCATGGCCAGGCTTTCGGATGGGCCCAATCCCCCGCTAAGGCTATCCTTCATCAAAGTCGACGGGTCCGCCCCAGGCCGCAGGAACACAAATTCACCCGAATCATCCCCGGGCAGACGGCCAAACTGGGGCGTCTGCAGGTTGTTGCTTTCTATGCTCACCTTGGGCTTTAAATACTCCGCCAGCTCCGTGGCGGTGATCACGCCATTGTCATCCTGGTCCGCTGAGCCGCGCAGGCCCTGCACGAAAAGGCGAGTGAATAGCCCATGACCACCCACCTCCGCCACCTGTTCCCCCTGCTGGCCGGCGGTGATCATCTGCCGCGCCGTGCGGGAGGTGATTTTGCGTACATAGTTTCGCACGTTGGGCGCCATGGCGCCGGAGCGGGAGAGCCCCAGGCCGGAATAGCAGGAGTCCATCACATACATCAAGTGCTTGGCCTGAATCCTGCGGGACCAGAGCCGCAACTCGTCCATGGATATGTAAGTGCTCAGGTCCTTCAGGTCCGCGTCCACCGGCACGATATAGCCCAGATGACCGCCATCCACCCCCTCTTCTGTGTGGCCATGGCCGGCGTAGAAGACGACGATCCGGTCGTTGGGCCCGGCCTCCTGCTGTAGGGTATAGCCAAGGGTTTTTGCGATGCCGCCGCGGGTGGCCTGCCCATCCAGCAGCTTGATGACGGTGAATCCATGCTTGGTCAGCTCGGCCTCGATGGTGTTGGCGTCGTTGACGGCGCTCTCCAGCCGGGGCCAGTTTTTGTAATTATTTACGCCGATGACCACGGCCCAGCTTTTGGCGTAGAAGATGTTCCTAGGGGCCTCTGCGGCCAGCGAAGAAGTTGATGATCCAAGAAGAAAGCCAACCAGAGCCAAACCGAAAACCAGCCTCATAATCCCCTCACCAAAATGCCGATAATATTATATCCTATTCATCAGCGGCGGGGCAACGGGATGGCAAGTTCATAACGCGCAACGGAAGCCGCTGAAAGCCAAGGCGAATTGGTCGACAGGGTCGTAACCATTCCGGTATGTGGCTCTCAGTGAGTCTTTGATTGTGAAAACCGAGCCTCCCCGGGCCACCCGTTTTGTTCCGGAGTCAGGCCCCCGTGGATTCTGCTTCGGGCTGCTGGAGTAGTAACCGTTATCATACCAGTCCCACACCCATTCGAAGACATTGCCGGACATTTCGTACAAACCCAGCGAGTTCGGAGGAAGGGACCCCACAGGAAGCGTCTCCCGCGAGGCAGACCCCCAGCAATCAACCCAATTGGCGGAGTTGCATTCGATATTGTCACTGCCGTTTCCGAAACGTACATGTCTTCCCCGCTCGCGGGCGGCGAATTCCCATTCCGCTTCGGTGGGAAGCCGTTTGCCGTTGACTGAACAGAAATCGTTTGCCATTTCCCAGCTTACATTCCTGACGGGGCATCCTATGTCGTTTGTGCAGCCATAACCTCCAGAGCCCCCGTTGTTCATGAAACGGCGCAAAGTCATTTCATATGCGTCCATGAAATAGCCGTCAAGGCAGACCTCGTGGGCAGGCAACTCGTTGGGGGCCCCGTCGCCGAAGGTGTCGCCCATATCAAAGCAACCACCCGCCACAAACTCCATGGGCCCCGCGCCGGATATCGTGATTTCGCCTATATTTGTTGTCTGGCCATTGGCAACGGCCACATTTTTCACATAACCCCATTGGGTGGGTTCGCCGGAGCCATCCTTTGCGATCACCTTCAGTGCCCGGCTGGTCCCCGCCGGTATATTATCCAACGCGCCGGAATGGGATGTGCAATCCCACGGCCCGCCATGGGCGATCTGCGCCCCGGTCCCGTCGAAAACTACCACTTCCACGGTGGCCACGTCTCCGCAGTCCATCCGCGCGTTGGGGATGGAGCTTTTTTCCGGGACGGATTTTAGGGTGAACGAAATGGAGCCGGTACCATCATGCCCGCCGGAACATGAGAGCGCCGTCATGCAAACAATGGCCAACGCCAGATTCTTGTGGAGCCTCATATTCACACTCACCACCCTATTGTGATTCCTCCAGAACCGCTGGTGGTGCCGGAGCCTCCTCCGCCACCACCGCCGCTGGAGCCACCGCCCCCGCCTCCACCGCCCCCTGCGGCCAGTCCACCCAGGGCCAGGGCGCCAACGCCGATCCACAACCATTTATTGCTCATTATTCCGCCATCTTCTGTGGCTACAGGCTCCTCCGGGCCGCCTTCCAGCTTCACCAGAAGCTTGGTGGATTTGCCCCCCTGCACCTCCACCGATTTCTTCCCGGCGCCTTTCTGGCCCTTCACTTCTATCTCGTGCCTGCCCACTGGCAGGGTCAGCTCCGCCGGGATCTGGCTTTTCAGATCGCCATCCACATATATAGCCGCGCCCTTTTCGAAGGGATCGCTGGTAACGTTAACTATCCCTTCCGTCGGTGGCTGCTTGACCGGCTCCGGGGCCTTGGCCGCCTTTTCCGGGGCGGGGGCGGGTTTTGGAGCCTCCGGTTTCGCTATGGCCGGTGTCCGAGCTACCTCCACCGGGGCCGCCTGCGAAAGAGCTTTCAACCGGTTGACCACCTGGAACACGTTGCAGGCCTCGCACGGGTCGGACCGGGAGAAAACCGTCCGCTCTTCCACCACGTTTATCACGGTGAGCGTCAGCAGATACCCGCCAGTGATCTTGGTGACCATTGCGTTGGCGATCAATTCGCTTTGGAATTCTATGGCGATATTCTGGAAGCATTTGGTGTCGTCGCACTTCTCGCCGGCCTTGGTGGTCTGGGCAACCTTGCGGAAAACTTCCTCCACCTTTTCGCGCACTCTCTGCCCGGCGAAGACGTTGTAGCGCTCGGACAATCCCTCCACCAGGGCCGCTTCGTAGGCCGTCACCTGGTCTCCAGGGACTCCTTCGCTGGCCCTGAGAGGCATCAGCACAATGGATGATTTGGCGCCTGTGCTCTGCCCGTGGGCCGGCGCTGGCAGGATGGCGATTATCTGCAGGAAAACAAGGAACACGGCGATATCACTTTTCTTCATGTTTACCCCATGTGCTGACATCAAGCTAGCGAAAGAAACTGATGATTTTCGTTATAAATGCTATCATACTTGATATTGTAAAGGTACAAAATTTGACCTATTTTAAGAGGCAGGTGACGGATTTATGGATATCCAAAATTTGCCTATATTTTCCTGGAGGGTTGGTTTATGGGTCGAAGGGCGGCGTTAACTTTTGCGGCTATGATTTTTTTTGGCGCCATTTCTTACGCCTGGGCCGAGGAGATTGGCATGGTTATGGATGTCTCCGGTGACGCCAAAATTCTTCGAAAAGGGGTTTCTGCCCCGGCGGATCTGGGCAAAAGCATTTCCTTTGACGACGTTTTCAAGCTGGGGGCCGGAGCGAAGCTGGCCGTGGTCACATATATCGATTGCAACCAATGGATGATGGCAGGCCCAGGCGAGTTCAAGGTCAATTCCAGCCAGGCCATTGAAGCGGCAAATGGGAAACTGGCGCCAGCCAAAAAGATGCCGGTCTGTTATGAGCCGGACTCCATAACCGCTGAATCCACCAACACCATAGGCGCCTTTGTGTTGCGCGGCGGCGCCAAGGACCCGGTTGCGGACCTGCGCGCAGAGTTTGAGAATGGAAACGCCAGTTTGTCCACGCTGATGACCCTGGTGATGTATGATCTGCAGAATGGCAGGAAGGACAGCGCCCGGCCATATTTTGAGGAGTTGAGCAAACGCGCGCCGGAAAGCCAGTTTGTAAAAAGAATATCGGGGATTTTCCGCGATTGATCCGGCCGCGCGGCCGGCGGGCGCCCGGTCAGCCGGAGGAGGATTCTTTCCGGCTGGCCAGATAATCTTTCCAGGATTCGAGGATGAACTTTTTAATCTCCGCCGTGGGAGTGTCTTTCCGGATATAGTTCGCAGCGCCCAGGTCCAGGCATTCTTTCACCACATCCATGGCCGCCAGCGAGGTGAGCATGATCACGAAGGCGCCGGGAGATTGTTCCTTGATCTTCTTCAGAGCGTCCTTTCCGTTCATCCTGGGCATGTTGATATCCAGCAGCGTGATGTCCGGTTTCTTCTCCATGAAGGCGGCCAGGGCGTCCTCCCCATTTGCCGCCTCCGCCACCACCTCGGCGCCCATGCTGATGAAAAGCTGCCGGATGAGCACCCGGATGTGGGTCTCGTCATCGGCCAGCAGCACGCTGATCTTCTTGCGTTCCGTCATAATCCCTTTTCCATAACAGGCCCACCCATTCGTCCCTCTCGATTATAGCGGAATGGTGAAATAAAATACGCTCCCCTTGCCCACCTGGCTCTCCACTCCCACCCGGCCCTTGTGGGCTGTGACGATCCTCTTCACAATGGCCAGGCCCAGACCGGTGCTTTTTTCGCCACCGGTGGGCCTTACAGATGTCTTGTGGAACTCGCCAAACATCCCAGCCAGCTCTTTTTCAGGAATGCCCGGACCCTGGTCCGTCACACGCACTGCCACCTCCCCTTCGCCGATCTCCGATTCTACAAAGACGGTGGTTCCGGCGGGAGAGTATTTTATCGCGTTACTGACGAAGTTATCGATCACCTGGTTGATTTTCCCCCGGTCAAATTCCATGTCGGGAAGGCTTGCCACGTTGACCTCGATGGAGATGTTTTTCATCCCCGCTATGTTGCGCATCAGCGCCACCCGGTCCTCTATCAGCCCGGCCAGGTTGGCCCTGTGCAGGTCCAGGTCGAACTTTCCACTTTCGATCACCGATACGTCCAGAAGATCGTTGATCAACTTCAGGCTGTCATCGGCGGACTGGCGTATGATCTCCAGAAACTCCTTTTTCGCCTCTTCATCCAGCGCCCCCTCCTGCAGCAGTTCGGCAAAGCCGCGGATAGAGGCCAGGGGATTGCGCAGGTCATGGGCGGCCATTCCCAGGAATTTATTTTTCATCTGGTTAAGCTCGGCCAGCCGCTTTTCGGCGCTGACATATTTCATGATCAGCTCCTTTAGGAGCTCTTCGTTTATAACATTATCCTGCTTATTCGCCTCCCGCTCCAATAACGAATAGGCGAACCGGTCGAAAAGGCTCACTCCCTTTCCCGGCGCGGATTGGCTTAGCAGCTTGATATTAATGTCCATGGAGTTTTGGCATAGCGCCGTCTATCCCCACATCGGTCAGGGATTTTAGCCTGTTGACCACCATGGATATGTCGTTGGTCTTGTGGAAGACAGCGCCATGCTGGGAGGCCAGCATGGCAGGCTTTGCAGTGGTCACCACATCCATGGCCAGATTCAGGGCCTTGCTGGAGGTCATGACCCTTCGATGAAAGTTGAATATCCCCACCAACTGGCAGAACTCCTTCACCTGGGAGCATTTGAAATCCTCGGTGAAGCTATTCTCCGTCGTGCAGCTGTGGCACGCCTCCGGCAGGCTGGTGAAAAGCTTCCAACGTTCCGGCGGGTCGTAACTGCCGAAAAGATCTGAAGTGAAAAGAATCCCGGTCTTCTCGTCCAGCGTCACAAAACTTCCCGCCGAATGGCAGTATGGAGTCCTGAAAAAACGGAGCGTCCTGCCGGACTTGAGCTGGTGCTTGAAACCCAGGGTCTCCACGCAACGGAGCCTGGAGCGGGCGGCGTAATAGCGGATGAATATATTGTTTTCCCTGTGGGAGAGCACGGTGAGGTCCTCCCGGGCGATAATGTTCTCCAGATTTGGTATGGAGCCGCAAAGGTCAGGGTCGTAGTGGTGATATATTAGTGTGGATATGGTGGATGGATCCACCCCGGTCTGCATGATTTTCATCATCACCGTGGCGAAATCCGGCCGGCTCCCTCCGTCGATTAAAATCGCTTCTCCATCATCCACGATCAGGTACGGGTTGCAATGAAGCCCGGAAGCCGGATCCATGAATCCCACCCAATAGACATCCTGGGCGATATTGACAGGTTTGTCGTAATCGAGGTTCAAATTGAGGATATCGGTCACTGCTGATCCATATTTCCCAATAATTTATTGATAATGTATCATATCTAGAATCATGATTTTACGAAAACGTGATTCTGCGTTTCCCGCCCGATGGATTAATCCTGATATTTTCGCAACATCATGTTATAATTTAGGTTCAAGTAAAATAGGGTGTTGTGGTGATCATTGGTGTCCCGCGGGAAGTCAAGGCAGATGAATACCGCGTGGCCATCGTTCCAGCGGGTGTGCGTCAACTGACTCTGGCGGGCCATGAGGCCCTGGTGGAGACTGGCGCTGGGAAAGGATCGGGAATATTAGACGCCGAGTATGAGGCCGAGGGCGCCCGGATCGTGCAGACGGCGCAAGAAGCCTGGTCGGCGCAGATAGTGGTCAAGGTGAAAGAGCCCTTGGAGGCGGAATACCGGCATTTTCGCCCTGGGTTGATTCTTTATACTTTCCTTCACCTTGCCGCGGCGCCGGCGCTGGCCCGGCGGTTGATGGACAGTGGCGTTATCGCCATCGGATACGAGACGGTGCAGGAGCAGGATGGGTCCTTGCCCATGCTGATCCCCATGAGCGAGGTCGCAGGCCGCATGGCTGTGCAGGCCGGCGCAAAATACCTGGAGAAGGAACATGGGGGTCGAGGGGTCTTGCTGGGAGGCGTTCCTGGAGTGACCCCGGGCAAGGTGGCTATATTGGGCGCGGGCGTGGTGGGAAGCAACGCCGCGAAAATCGCCGTGGGGCTGGGCGCCAGAACCATGGTGTTGGACACTGACCTGAGAAAGCTTAGGAGAATCGAGGATATTTTTGGCGGCAGGGTTGAAACCCTGGTCTCCAATCCCCATAATGTCCTTTCGGCGGTGGCCGAAGCCGATCTTTTGATCGGGGCTGTGTTGGTGGCAGGCGCCAAGGCGCCTTGGCTGGTGACTCGGGAAATGTTGAAATATATGAAACCTGAATCTGTGATCGTGGACGTCTCTGTGGATCAGGGCGGTTGCGTGGAAACCAGCAGGCCCACCAGCCATTCATCCCCCACCTTTGTCGTGGATTCCGTAACACATTATTGCGTGTCA
>Ga0224495_10001192_pt1 | contig 18824 bp, 16 predicted proteins | sample SF_Jul11_sed_USG_FD_168128 | JGI IMG/M metagenome (GOLD analysis project Ga0224495, IMG submission 168128) | Sediment microbial communities from San Francisco Bay, California, United States - SF_Jul11_sed_USGS_4_1 | ecosystem: Environmental > Aquatic > Marine > Sediment | place: USA: California... | reverse complement strand
TTGAAACCACTTGATTGTTTTAGCATCTTATGCTCACCCGGCGGGTTCGCCCTTGTAAATAAAATTCAGGGAATCTCTAAAAATTCGATCAGGGGATGCAGCGCTAGGCGGAAAGGGGCGAAAAAGCGCAGTTTACACGTTGCCACAAAGGCCTGGCATATCTGAGCATTTTTCGACGCTTTTCAACGACGCGATGCGCCGCTCAGCGAATTTTTTGCGGTTACCTTCAATCAAAAGGTGACACTTCCGATCGCATTGGGTGTTTAATCAGCAGGCACAAGAGGGTGTCTTGATACCGGATTGGGGAATGCAGTATGTGCAATAAGTGGCTGTTAAAAATGGGTTTGTGGATAATGTCAGTAGGGTATGTCAGCAGCGTGTGGGCTGCACTGCCGGTTACCGTGCTGGCGCGCGGGAGTGGCGACCCTGTCGCAAACGCGATTATCGCTACGTTAGACGGGCGGTTTCATGAAACCACGAATGCGCAGGGAAAATTGCTCGCAGATATCGAATTGCCGGTAACGCTGCGTGTCGTGAGTCCGGGTTATTCCGTATGGCAGCAAGAATTGTCAGCAGACCAAAAAACACTTACCGTGTATTTGGAACCTACCTCCGACGCTCGTGATAAATTGGTTGTAAAATCCACACGTATCGTCGATCAAACGTCTAAAGTGGCGCTCGTACAGGAAGAAATGACGAATGTCGCGGGCAGTCACGGCGAACCGCTAAAGGCGATACAAAGCGTCCCCGGTGTAGTGGCGGCGGCGGAATTTGGGGGGCAGGTGTATATTCGAGGGAGTGACACACCGGACAATGCGATACGCGTGAACGGAATGAATCTGCCCTGGATATTTCATTGGGCGGGCGATTCCTCTACGATCAATGGAACATTGATGCAGGACATCAACCTGTTCTTGGGCGGTTTTCCGGTGGATTACGCCGACAAAATCGGTGGCGCGATTGATGTAAAATTGCGCGCGCCCAAAAAAGACCGTGTGCACCAATACTATAATTTAGGATTTAATGAGGGCGGTTTTTTGCTTGAAGGACCCCTCGGCGCGGCGCACAGCAAAAACGGATTTTACGTCGCGGCACGACATAGCTATTTGGATTTATTGCTGACGCCGACGGCGTTCCAAAAATTGGCAGGCGGATCGGAACCCGACGCGCCGATATCGTTTGTGACGATACCGCAATACTATGACATGCAGGCAACCGTGCATCACGAGGGCGCGCGCGGTACTGTTGCCGCGCATTTTTTCTCGGCTAAAGAGGCGATCGCGATCACGAACAATCGTGCGGCGAACAACGATCCTCAATTGACAGGCGTGTCAAATAGCAGCGCGTACAATGCCGGGGGTGTCGAATGGCGTCAAAAGTACACGCCAGAATGGGAGAGCGTAGTCACCACGGATCTGAATCGGCAGACGGAACGTACTCGGGTAGGTACAGATCCGGCGACCGGGCAACCCTATTATGTAGACGGCACTTATTGGCAGGCGAGTTTGCGTCCGGAATTGCGCTGGCGCGGCGATACGGATGACGTCTCTCTGGGGGTGGACGGAAAATACAGCACGTTTGACCTGAATTTATATATTTCCGCGTCACCGAATGAATCGAATAAAACCACTAGTTTTACAGACATGAAAAAATTTCATGTCGACAAATATTTGCGCGCCGCCGACGCGGCGGGATACGTCAAGCATCGGCGGCGCTGGACGCCCCGATTGCTCACGCATGCGGGGTTGCGCTACAGCGCGGTGCGTGCGACAGGTGGCGTGAATACTGACGGCGCGGTGCCGAGGGTGGGCGCCGAATATAAAATCAACGATCAGTTCAGCGCGTCCTTTACGTGGGGGTTATATCGCCAGTTGCCCGCATACAATGAAATCTTAGTGGGCTATAGTAATCCTCATTTGAAGTATTTGCGGGGAGAGCACCGCGTCGTTGGGATTAAATATGAAATATCTCCACTGTGGAATATAAGCGTAGAGGCGTATCAAAAATTAATGAAAAATCTGGTTGTCGCGGTGGACAACCAAAGCCCGCCGGATAATTTTGCAAATGCAGGGGAGGGGCTGGCCTATGGTGTCGATTTTTATCTAAAACGCGAGGCACAGGGCCGCCGCATGGGTTGGATCAGCTATTCCTATGGTCGTTCTACACGTAAAAATAGTATTACTGAAATCAGTCGGCCGTTTTCGGGAGATCAACCGCATACGTTAACGGCGGTGTGGGGTGAACCGTTTGGGGGTAGTTGGCGCCGGTGGAGTTGGAGTGCAAAATTCAGTGCGCACAGCGGTTTGCCGTATACCGCCGTCGTGGGTCGAGTCGCGGAATGTGTGGACTCGGCAACCGGTGGCGTCATCACCTGCGCACCGGGCGCGGCGCCTGATTACCGCTGGCGGCCGATCTACGGTGATTACAATGGCGCGCGTCTGCCTGCGTATTACAAATTGGATATTCGTATAAATCGTGAGGCGCTCTATGAAACCTGGCGAGTCAATTATTATTTGGATGTACAAAATGTGACTAATCACGCCAATGTCGCGGGTTATGATTACGGCGCGAATTTTCAATATATAGACCAACCGAGGCAACAGCGCGGATTTCCCATCATGCCGATCTTCGGCATAGAGGCGGTGTTCTAACCCTGATGAAACAAACGCGAATTGTGGTGTTCAAACATGCGTCAACCACCTGGCGGGAATGCTATAATGCGCGCATTCTTGCTCGAGACAATAGGGAGGCGCGGTGTTCAATAAATATAAGGGTATTGCAACAGTGCTAATGATTGCGGCATCGATTTTACATTTAGGAAATGTCTACGCCTTTGACGACAGGGGCATCGCGCGCGAAGCGGAAGCGGCCCCCGCAGCGCCAGGTGTGTTGACCAAGGCGCCCGCAGTAAACAAGGCGGTTGAGGCCGTTTTGCCACCCAATATTTTGACGCCGGGTGAGCAGGCGGAGGTGGTGTTACAAATAGACATAGACGCACAAGGTAAAGTGACTAATGTTGTGGTGACCGCGTCACCCAATTCAGCGCTGAATGAAGCCGCCTCCAGCGCGCTGTTGCAAACTGAATTTTCACCCGCGGAGGTGGATGGAAAACCTGCTGCGGTACGTATCGAATATCGTTATTTGTTTGAAGCCGCCGTCCCACCTGCGCCACCGGTTGTCGTGGAAAAGCCAGTCAATTTAAAAGGGCGGGTATTGGAACGCGGCACGCGCAACCCATTGCGCGGCGCAACGGTGTTTATCCCCGATCAAAATTTGACGGCGGAATCGGATGCAAATGGACGGTTCGAGTTACGCGGCGTCACTGTAGGTAAGGCGCAGATACAGATCACCGAACCAAAACATCAAAAATATCAGGTCACGGAAGATATTCCCGAAGGTCAGGTGGTGGAACTCACCGCTTATTTGCTAAAGCGGGTAGAGGGCGGCTCCGAAATCGTCGTGTATGCCGAACGCGATAAAAAAGAAGTGGTAAAGCGTGTGTTACAAAAAGAAGAAATCCAAACCGTGCCGGGCACCCTCGGTGACCCGTTGCGCGTGTTGCAGAGCTTGCCGGGGATGGCGCGACCCTTTTTTATCTCCGGTGCGTTGATCGTGCGCGGCTCACGCGCGAACGACAGCAAGGTCTTGATCGACGGTGTCCCCGTGCCATTGCTGTATCACTTCGGCGCGGGCCCTTCGGTCATTACGCCGTCGTTTATTGAACAAATAAATTTTTATCCCGGCGTGTACGGCGCGAGGTATGGAAACGCCATCGGCGGTGTAGTCGATGTCGATACCCATGTCCCGAAGATTACTCGTACGCACGGTGAAGTAAAGGTCGATATGTTGGATTCACGGTTTTACACAGAGATGCCGCTCGGTGAAGACAGCGAACATGGCACGCTGACGTTGGCGGCGCGGCGCAGTTATATCGACGCGTGGCTGCCCGCAGTGCTTAAAGCCGCTACTCCTGCGGGCGAAGGCGCGCCTAAGGTGATCCCCTATTATTGGGATTATCAAGGGCGCTATTCACTTGCGGTGGGTGCTCAGCGTTTTGAGGCCACCGCGTTTGGTTCGAACGATGTGATGAAGGTGGCGCTGATCGGAAAGGTACCGGCGCAGGATTTTTCGCTGAATGCCGCGACCGGGTTTCACCGCGTGCGTTTGTTGTGGACGACACCCTTACCCGATGGTTGGAGTTTTTCTATCGCGCCGATGTTGGGCACCACGCCTACGATGACGGATATCAATAGTTTGCTGAAGATCCATGTAGACTCGCTGGATTCTGGTGTGCGTAGCTTTGTGCGCAAAGATATCAATGCGAGCGTAAAATTAGAATTGGGTGCAGAAGGGTACGCCTCACGTTATCAATTGCGTTTCGAAACGGCGGGGTTTCCGACTACTGCAAATCCCAACCCCGCACCTTCCGTACGTGAGCAATCCATCTTTGGCGGCGCCGGGGCGATCTACGCCGAAACAATATGGTCACCGCAGACCACCTGGAAATTGGTGCCCGGGGTGCGGATCACAGAGTACAAACTGCCTGGCGGTTATAAAAATTCTTTAGAGCCGCGTTTATCCGCGCGCTATGACGTTACCGATACGATTACGTTAAAAGGCGGTGCGGGCATTTATCGTCAAACGCCGTTACCTCAGCGGCTGGATAGCGTGCTCGGTAACCCCTATTTGGAATTGGAACGCAGCGATCAAGTGGGTGGCGGCGCCGAATTTCAGTTAACGCCCAGTATTTTTTTAGACGTTCAAACCTACTACAGTTGGCGTAAGAATTTATCAGTGACCTCCAACGACAAGGTAGTACGTGAAGGGAGCGCGGTTGCGGTACCGGAAAATTTCAACAACAGCGGCAAGGGGCGCGCGTATGGATTTGAAGCGTTATTGAAACACGATGTGACGGAACAATTCTACGGTTGGGTGAGCTATACCTGGTCGCGTTCAGAAGAAATCAATAAATTGACCGGGGAATACGCACCGACGACCAATGATCAGACGCACATGTTGGGTGTGGTGGCATCCTACAAATTTACGAAGGGTTGGGAATTGGGCGCACGTTATCGCTTAACCACGGGGCGCCCGGAAACACCGATAGTCGGGGCGACCTACGACGTCGATAATAATCGTTATACGCCCGTCTACGGCGTACCGGGTTCCATACGCGGGGCGGTATTTAGTCAGTTGGATGTGCGCATTGAACGGCTGTGGACCTACGATTTGTGGCGCCTATCCGCGTATTTAGATGTGCAAAATATTTTTAATTCCGATAATGCGGAGCTCACGCTGTGGGATTATCGTTACGCGAAGAGCGCGCCGTTGGGCGGATTGCCGATCATGCCGGTATTGGGCATCAGGGGAGAATTTTAAATGCGCGGCGTTATTTATGTGGTTATCATCGCCTGTGCGTTGGCAGTTACCTCGTCATGCACTAAATTTGATACTGCAGGGATCATCAAAGATCGGCGTATTATTGCGATTGTCGCAGAACCCCCCGAACTGACGAAGGCAACCTTGCCGATGAGCGGCAACCTCGGAGTAACGGCGATTGTGGTGGAACCGGGTTCCCCCGGTGCGACGCTTAGTTATGAATGGGGCTATTGCCAAGTTGCGCCGACGGCGGGGCCTAATCCTGCAGGAGGCGGCGGGGGCGGGCCGGGGGGCGGTGGCGCTGTCACGTCGGCACGGTGCGACGACACGGATTATCAGTTGGTTTCCAGCGGCGCCAGTTCCAGTTTGCCGCTAACGGCGGTGATTGCGATCCCGGCGACATTGACGGCCGCGTTGAATGCGGGCACTGCCTTGCTGGTGCCCGAGATACGCGTGCAATTTAACGTGGATGACAATGGGACGGGTTTATACGCGACCAAAAGAATTGCGGTCTCTACGACCAATTTAACGCCTAACCACAATCCGACGTTGGACGCGATAGAGATAGAGGGCGTGGTTGCGCCCACAATGCCGACGACGATGAATTTCACCTATTCGAATTGTTCCGAGGCCAAGCGCGTCACACTCGACGATGGCAGCAAAAAAAGGGTGTGTGCGTATGATATCGCGCCTACGGTTTCCGGGATGGAAGACTACACAGAATATAATCGTATTACCGGGCAGATGGACGCACGCAGAGAGCAATATACATTTGCGTGGTACGCGGACGCAGGTTCATTCAAGTCCGAGACCACCACGCAGCCCGACCCGCGTCTGCTACGCCCGATCAACGAGGGTGTCGCCACGGAATGGCGGGAACCTGCCGACAAGCCCACTACACCGGTGAACATTTGGTTGGTAGTGCGCGATGGCCGTGGCGGTGTCGCTTGGACACAGCGCCAAATCAATCTTCAATAAAAGATAAGGAGTAAAAGTGTGAATCAAACGGCGATGAATGAACCGATTATTGATTTATTTGCGCGTATCTTTGAAACACTGGGCACGGGTTGGGTAATCTGGTTGTTAATCTTGTTATCCATCGCGTCGATGGCGGTGATGTTGGAGCGTTTTATCTATTATCGGCGAAACTCGATGGGTAACATTGACGCAGTAAGCGATCAATTGATGATGGGGGATTTAGAAGGCGCGGTGCGTGCAGTAGGCGGCAGACGCGGTTTGGAGGCCGAGGTTGTGCGCCTAGGGGTGAAGGGCGCTGCGCGAGGGGCGGAGGCCGTGGAAGAGATTGTGCGCGCGACCATCGCACGCGAGCGGATAAAATACGAACACTACCTCGCCTATCTAGGCACGTTAGGCAATAACGCACCCTTCATAGGTCTGTTTGGTACCGTGCTGGGCATCATTAAGGCATTCGCAGCGCTTGCAATCAATGCCAAACTTGGCGCCGTTACCGGCGGCGCAACCAATATTATGGCGGGCATTTCCGAGGCCTTGGTTGCGACGGCACTCGGTTTAATGGTCGCGATACCCGCCGTCGCCGTCTACAACGGGTTTGGGCGTTGGCTAAAAACCATCATCGCGCGTAGCGAGGTGATCGGTTATGCGTTAGCCAGTCACTTGAAAACGGTAGTCGCGGAAGTTGACAGTGGAAAACGCCGTTAGATAACGTAGAGAGGCCCACTATGGCAGTCAATAACGAACAAAATGAATTTGAAATCACAGGCATCAATGTCACGCCGTTTGTAGATGTGATGTTGGTGTTGTTGATTATCTTTATGGTGACGGCCACGTATATCGTCAAAGAGGCCATCGAGGTGGAATTGCCGCAGGCCGCAGCCGGTGGCGAGACGACAGCCAAGACATTGGCCTTGACTGTGACGAAAGACGGTAAGGTCTATTTAGACGGCGCTCAGGTGTCCGACGAGGCGTTGATAGCATCGGTAAAAGAATCCACGGCAAAAATGACCGACCTGCAAGCAGTCATAGGCGCCGACAAGGCGGCCACGCACGGCGCAGTGGTGCATGTGTTAGATCTGTTGAAGACGCTAGGCATCACAAAATTCGCGATTCAAATTGAGAAAAAACCCTAGTGGATATCGCGACGAAGGTGGAAATCAACACGCACGGCATCGCGGCTACAAAGTATGCTACACGCGTTGCCAAACCTTCACGCGCGCGTATTATTCCGCGCACGGACATCGAGGTGTACGAGGCGCGCGCAACACGTTGGGATACCTTGTCTCCACTTAAGGTGATTGCACTGACCTGCCTGGCGAGTGCGCTTATCCATGCAACCATGCTAGCACTTGGGTGGCTGGGTAGCGCGCGTGAACCGGCGACAAAAGTGCATATCGAAAAAATTGAGATGGCGGTGATCGAGCAGGTTGACACGCCACGACCACTGCCCAAACCGAAAAAGCGTGCACAACCCGTTGTGCCACCGCCCCCCCCTGTGGAGGCCCCCGTTGCACCGCCACCGCCCGTGGTGGGGGCAGTAAAGCCCACTCCGCCGCCGGTGTTGGTGACGGGGATATCGTTGTCGTCTACCAGTGCGAAGGGGTCATTTAAAGTCGGTGTCGGTAATACACTGCATGGGGAAATTGCGGAAAAAGCGACGGCGCCTGAAACGGTGAAGCCGTACAAAGCCGCCGAATATGCACCGTTATATTTGGTGACTGAAATGCCGGAATATTTGGAAAATCTGAGCGCGAAACAGAAAAACTCGTTTTATCCGCCAGAGGCGAAAAAGCTGGGTATAGAGGCCGAGGTGCGCGTAAAAATCATTATTGATGATGATGGCAGTGTCGTGCAGGCGATTGCATTGAACGACCCGGGACATGGGTTTGCCGCCGCCGCAGTACGTTTGGCAAAGGCGCTAAAATTTCGTCCCGCGCGCGTTAACGGTCGTTATGTCGCTACCGAGTTGGAGCGTGGAATTCCGTTTGTTGTTGAGCATGACGAATAAGACAAAGAGTATATGTGTATTTTCTAGAAATGCACTTTAAGCCCCAATGTGGGCGTCTGCGACACGTGATTGTCGAGAGAATAAGCCGTTGTAATATGCGCGAAGCCAAACGTTGCATTCCAATGCGTTTTGCGCTCTAACCAACGGCTGGCGATACCTATCGGATCTGTCAACCACAGTACCCATTGTTCATAGTTATCCCGATCGTGTTTGAGGAGTATCGGCGCGCGTATCTCCTCAAACCACCGACCTACCATGATACCCATGATCGGAGTGACCAACACATCTTGCAGTGACGCAGGTTCAAACAAGGCCTCGCCACCGTATTCAAACAAGGAGGACAATAGCATCGCAAACCAAAATGACCCAACTTCGCCAAAGCCCCTTTCATGCGCGCGAATATAGTACGTGCCGCCCCAATAGGGGTGTAGCATATAGTTGATATACCACGCGTCTTTGTCCCACACTATTTGCTGGGTGTGCTCCTTCCAGCGTTTATAGATAGGTTGTTCTTTGTCTTCGCGCGTCCATCCAGATACCTCTACAGGCATTGCGTAGAGGGCGCCTATCGCAAGGAATTGTGTCGCCATAAACACCCCGGTATCGCGCGTCAAACCTGCCCAATCTTGCTTTTTTTTGGGTAGGGCGCTCATCAATAACGGATCGTTACTATGAAAACCATAAACGAAAGAATTATTTACCGATTTCTGATCAGAAAAATTTTGTGCGTAAACAGGGGTATTTGTGATCGCAAACAATGAAACCACAATAATTAGAACATACCAAAATAAGTGTTTCAGCATAGTGCCATTATACCAAGCCAAAGCCAAAGGTGATTGCCATTTTTGACGGATACAATCCAGCATGGTGGTTTTTGTGTGTGGGTTACATTTGTTTAAACAACGCAGCGTAGGCGCGGCTGACGGTGAGTATATTACTACGCCCCCTCAAGCCCACATGATAGCGCCCATCCAGCGTACGCGTCGCCGATTCGATAAACGCGGCATTGACGATGACCGATCGATGCACGCGCCAAAACGTCTCCGCGTTGAGCTGAGTCTCCAATTCTTTTAACGGTGTGCGTATGAGGTATTCGGCAGTCGTGGTGTATACACTGGTATATTTTTCATCGGCCTCGAAATAGACCACGTCTTCGACATTTACCAAGCGCGTTTCCTGTCCGCTGGCGACCCTCAGCCAGCGCAACGGGGCGGCAATGGACGGCTGTAGATGAGACAGTTGAGCGATAACCGCGTGGATAGCGGCATTTTCCGCAGGTGGTGAGTTTATCGCTTTAAGACGTGCGATGGTCTGTTCGAGGCGTGCATCGCTATAGGGCTTTAATAAATAATCCACTGCATGTTGTTCAAAGGCCTGCACCGCGTGTTGTTCATACGCGGTGACGAACACAATATGACAGCGCCCAGCGGTGATGCGTGCCACCTCCAGCCCATCCAGCCCCGGCATCCGGATATCCAAAAAAGCAACATCCGGGCACAGGTCGGTGATCGCCTTTGTGGCTTGAACACCGTCGCTGGCCTCTGCGATCAGTGTGGCCTGTGGCCACAGTAGCACCAATTTTTCTTTTAAGTGCAACCGCAACAAGGGCTCGTCATCCGCGATAATAATATTCATGGCGTCCTCGGAGATTCAGGTTGCGGTATCTGCATTTGCACGGTGACGCCGCCTTGCGGCTTATCTACAAACTCCAAACGTGCGGATTCACCATAAAGCAATTTCAGGCGCGCACGTACGTTCTCTAGCCCAACGCCTGGAGACCAATCGGCCTTGATTCCCAACCCATTGTCCTCGACGTTAACGGTCAACATCTGGTTTAGCACGGATGCGGAAACGCGCAGGTGACCGCCGTTTATCTTGGGCTCCAGTCCGTGGTGAATCGCATTTTCGACTAAGGGCTGGATCAACAGTGGTGGAAACGGGATCGCTAATAATGCGGGTGGAATGTCTAATTCATAGGTCAATCGTTCACCCATGCGCATGCGCATAATAGAAAGATAGGCCCTCAGCAATTCGATCTCCTCACTCAACGTCAATTCGCCGGTGCGGGTGCGCGCCAAGCTGGTGCGCAGATAAACAATGAGATTTTCCAACATTTTGCGCGCCGCGACGGCATCGCGTTCTAGCAACCCGCTGACAGTGGCCAACGTGTTGAACAAAAAGTGCGGTTCGATTTGCGCTTGTATGAGTTTTAATTCGGTTTCTAACAAGTGTTTCTCTCCGGCCAGCCTGTGCATCGTCTCCACTTGAATGCGGCGTTCTATGTCCAGTATTTTCTCTTTGGAGTAGTAGTAATACATAAACAATCCACCGATGACCAGGCCGACCAAGATCGGCCGATAAAGCGTTTCAAAGATCAAATCGAATTGATTAAAGCCAAATTGGCGTAATGTCCATATACTCAGGTACGCGCCAGACGCTGCGCCAAGCGCAACAGATACCGCTGAAATAATAATTTTCTGCGTGGGAGTCGTTGCTTGAAACAGATTCATCAATAGGTGCAGAATGGCGAACGTAAGGATTCCGATATATTGGGAAAAAATGAAATTAATTTCGAAGTGACCGCCTATACTCGTAAGTAAAATGGCGATCAGTGTGTTTGCAGATATCTGTAAAGCAAATGAAATCGCAAGTCTTTTTTTTGTAAGGGTGCCTTTCTCATTGACCATTTCAAATACTACCATCTTACTCGTTTAGTGGAACAGGGGATCATTTCATACGCAAGGTGGTCTCTATGCCCGCCAATACAATAAATCGACTTGGTAACTGCGCGTATATTGAATCGCTTGCACCCCCGAAATACCGCATACTCAGCGATCCCTTCGTGTAACGATTAAAGGTGTAATCAACGTTTAGTCCCGCTACGATACCGCGATCCTCGGGGGTAAACAAGAGGTCACACGCGGGTGAGACTTGCGGGTCGGAATAACTGAGTCGAGCGAATAAATTATATTGCCGAAGATTAGGGGCCTGCAAGGCACGCGCATTCCACAACAGATTGCCATCAATCACGGTGGTCGATGGTCCCTGTCCAAAGAGCGTACGTTGCGTTTTTACTATGGTCTGTAGTGTATCCCACTCCGCTGCGCTATAGGCCTCGCCGTCATACCATGCCTCGGCGATCAGGTTTATCCCGGAGTCTAGCGTCATCACACCACCCAACGCGTACTGCGCAACCGGCGTATCCCTTCGTACCGTAAAAGGGTCGCGAGTAGCGAGTAGCGGGGCGTCGGCGGCGCGTAACCAGCGCTCGGTATTATTGGTGGCCAATGCCGATCCATGCAACTCCCAGCGCTCTCCGAACAACGCGGTGTAGCCCGCACCCAGGCTAAAGTTTTTACGTTCAGTGGCATGTGCCAACGCGTAGATATCCCGGTTGGCGGCGTGTTTGGTATAGCGCACGACAAACTCGTTCGCCGACGATGTGAAGGATCTGACGGAAACGGTCGCGCGATTAAACCACACCAGGCCATACACATCGCTCGGGCCAAAAGTCTCTAGGGTGACAGACGGTATGCCGTCCAGCGCGTGAGGGGTCAATTCAAGGCGACGTTCACGTTGTATTAAATCGAGTGGACGAAATCCGTACCCGACACCCCAGGCATGTACGCGTTTCCCTGCCGACCAATCGATATCCTTCCAATTGTTTTCATATGAAAATTCTTGGATGCGGGAGGTCTGGGCATAAGCAGTGTGCTGATGATCGACAACCCAGTAGTTACCACCCTTAATGCGTAGACCGTTTCCTTCGTAGGTGGCTTCCAGGTCGTGCAGGCTTTGCAAGCCCGCGTATACCGTAGAGGTGGCGGGTATAGAAAACATCTGATCGTGGGTCGCGGATTGATGCTGCAATATTCCGCGATAGTGTATGTCTGAATTTGCGGACGCGTTGTTGCCGATTACGGTACACATCAAACAACACCCGAACCGCACAAGCGAGGAAGGATAGGAAAACATTAATCATCCACCGGGTTGTGTATCAAATATTCGGCGTTGAAATATTTATCAGGCACCTTGACGTCCTTGATTGCGGTGTAGCGGATTGTGGTGCGTTGCGCGGACTTGATCCTATCAACCAAACTTATGCCGACAATGATCTCGCGACCGTTTAGCTGGCCGCGTTCATAAAACGCCTCTTTCGCCAACTTCCCGGATTTCAAATAAAGGCGGGCGTAGACCGGCGCGTCGCGTTGTTTGTCCAGGCACAGCTCGACACGATCATAGGTGACACCGGTTCTGGCGGCCTGTAGCGCGAACATTGCGCATGTCACGCCACCTATGACCTCATCGGCCAACGCCGCGGCGACGGTATAGTCTTCCGCCCATGTCAGCGAGGTGATGTCTCCGGTGGACGCCTCTCCCAGCAGCTTCTGCATCGGTGTGATGCGTATTGCGCGCCGCGTGTCCGGCATAAATAAAAAATATTGATCTCCGTTCACCAAAACCTTTTGTCCGCGTTCGACTTCACTGCGAAACAACGCCAACGCCCGTCGTCCGGGGGCCACGAAAACCCGATAGTCACGGGTCTTTTCGAGTTGATTATTCATGAAGGTTTGTACCTGCAACTCGATGCGCGCGCTGGCGCTCGTCAATCGAAACGTGTCCGCGCGTTCTATACGTTCTGTCCAATTGCGTGGTGTCGCAACGGAAAACGGTGGGTTTACTAACAAGATTGCTATGATTGCGATGATCTTATACATGGGCCAAGGCCTCTACGATCGGTTTGCGCACGCCTTTGCGCGCGGCGAAATAAGCGCCCACTATCGTAATGGCAAGCATTGCCAGCGCGGTTTTTGCGTATAGTGCGCTGGAGAACGCAATGCGCAATGGATAGCCCTGAGTCATGCCTGGCGGCGGTGGCATCATCACGTTGCCATAAAATAAACTCAACGTAATGCCCCCCGCGACCAGCATGCCGATCGCACTGCCAATGACGCCGATCATCGCCGCCTCGATCACAAAATTAAATAACAGTTCACCGGGCAACGCACCCAACGCGGCGAGCGTGCCGATCTCACGCGTGCGTTCGACCACGGTCATGCCTATCGTATTTATTATGGATAGCAACACCACGATGACGATGACAAATCCCATCACCGCAAAAATCCGGTCATAGAGATTGCGCACCCCGTGATAAAACGTCGCAAGTTCATCCCAGCTACGCGTGGCGAGTTGCGGGTAACGCTGCTTGAGTTTATCAACGTACGCCATCGTCAACGCGGTATTTTTGAGGTATACCGATAACGTAGACACGCGGCGCGTAGCGATAAGGTTTTGCGCGACGTTTAAACTCACATAGAGTTTTCGCTGATCCATCTCCGGTACGCCTGTGCCAAAGATACCGACCACCTTTGCGTCTACACCATTGAGCGTGCCGTCGACGGTGGTCGTCAACAAGGTGAGGCTGTCGCCTATATGGGTGCCGAATTGTTGCGCAAGTCCTTTGCCCAACATGATCGTGGGCATGTCAGAATCCGGGTTAAGCACCTCACCCTGCGTGACCTCTAAAAAGGGCCCGGTAACAGTAAATTCGTAGCACGCGTCAACGCCGCTACCGACAAATATACTGGATTTGTCTCCGTTTGAAATCAAACCGGTGAATTCAATTCTGGGTAACACTTGGCGCACATCGGTGTTAGATTTTAAGTCGGCACGTATCTTTTCCCAATCTTCTACGCCATGTTGCATAGGTTTTTCTTCGTTTTGAGCATAGAAATTCGCGTGGCTCAACACTACGTGGCCTTGCTGACGGGCCGAAAATTCTTCTAGGGATTCGTAGGTGTAAAGTGCAAATCCACCAAAAAACAATAGGCCGGTCACACCCATCGCGGTGACGCCCATGGTCGCGCCGCTACGACGGCGGTTGCGCCAAATATTTTTCCACGCGAATTTTATGCGCTTCAAATATATCTTCATACCAAACCTCCATCGATAATGCGCAATTCGCGGTGGCAATGCCGGGCCATGCGCTCATCGTGCGTCGCCACCAAAAAGGTCACGTTTTCGACATCTGTCATCGACTTCATCATTTCTATCATTGTGCTGGCGGTGGTGGAATCCAAATTCGCGGTCGGTTCATCGGCGATCACAAGCAGTGGTTTTTTGACCAAGGCCCGCGCGATTGCGACACGTTGGCGTTGCCCGCCGGAGAGTTGATCGGGCAGGTGATGCGCGTGCTTTGCAAGGCCCACGCGCGCCAATATTTCCGTGACGCGCGTAGTACGAAGCGCATCATCGACGCCGCCGAGTATTAATGGGTATTCCACATTCTCGTACACTGTCATCACCGGCACCAAATTAAAAGACTGAAATATGAACCCGATGGTGCGTCGGCGGTAGATCGCCCGTTGGCGAGGGGTCAACGTGTTTGTAACCTCGTCGTGCAATAAAAAAGTTCCAGCGTCAGGTGTGTCGATCAACCCACAGATATTTAGAAGCGTACTTTTTCCGCTACCGGAAGGGCCTTGTATCGCAACCATTTCTCCGCGCGCGACCGCCAACGTGACGGATTTAAGCGCATCCACCCGCGCGTCTCCGAGGGTGTAAGATTTGCTCACGTCACGCAGTTCCACCACCGTGTTATTCATATCTTCACCGGGTTCAATAGTTCGGCGGCATGCCTGCCTGGCTGTGTTTGAGGGCCCGCGGTGTAGGCCTCGCGTAAATAGGCGAGGTAAAGATCGTTATTACCGCGTTGATTCGCATGTTGCGCACGCCCCAACCATACCGTGGCGCGAAACTCTGCCGGAAGATCTGCGAACCGTGCTGCGTCTACGATCGCTTGGTATAGGCGTTCCGCTTGTCCCCAACGATTAAAGAATCTTGGCATACGCGAAAATGTCGAAGCCGCCGTCAGTTTCACATCCAACGACTCCGGGACGTTGCGTATCATTGTGGTGTCTGTGTTGTTCGCGGCAAGTTCCAGTGCGTGGTCAATTATGTCCAGTCCATTTTCTGCGTAACGTATCTTATTCCATGGCAATAACGAATCGCGCGCCATCATCGTCGTTAGACTGCCAATATGGGCCAATACGGCGGGGTGATTGGGGTAGTGTTGATCGATTTCTTGAAACATCGGCAACGCCTTTTCCACTGCATCGGTATTGCCGCCTGCGGCCTGCGTGAACGTCGCTATCGCATCCTTGTACGCTGCATCAAAATCCTTTGCATGCGTGGCTTGTACGGTGAAACCGCCGATTGCCAAAAGGCCGCATAACGTCGCAATTTTATTCATAGTGACTCCGTAGTATATTTGTTCAGGGGTACTTACACGCGCATCGAAAACTGTTGTCCTACCGCGTATGACACACACCTTAGCGGGCGCGTGGGCCGCTTAACAAGGGGCATGCGACTAGCCGTGGGTAGGGGGGATGAATGGTGTAGGGGACGGATAAATCGGGGGCTGACTTTCGAGGTATACTTGATCGGTGCGGGGTGCAACGTTGAGTAGTGCGTGGCACAATGAAAACAAATAGGGAGACAGCGGTGAACGGTGGTAAAAGCAAATTGAGTAGCGGCTTAGAATCTACATCTCGTAACCTGTCAAAGGCGCGAGTATGAACGAATTTAGCATACGGCACGTCGAGCCTTCCGATTACCCTTTCATCATCTCCGTCGTAAACGACTGGTGGAGCGGTCGTAACATGGCGGATATGCTGCCAAAACTTTTCTTCGTGCACTTTCGTCCGACCAGTTTCGTGGCGGTACAAGGCGATAACATCGTAGGTTTTCTGATCGGTTTTGTCTCGCAGACGTTTCGCAACGAGGCCTACATCCATTTTTCAGGTGTACACCCCGCGTTCCGCAAACAAGGCATAGGGAATGCGCTCTATGAACATTTTTTCGAAACCGTGAAGACTGCGGGCTGCACCGTTGTGCGCTGCTTAACGTCGCCGGTCAACAAAGGGTCTGTCGCGTTTCATCAACGTATGGGGTTCTCGATAATGCCCGGCAACAAAGAGATCGACGGTATCGCCGTCGCAGAGAATTATGATGGCAGGGGTGGGGATCGCGTGCTTTTTTATAAATCGCTAGTCACATGACTATCGCTGTGAACTCGCCCTCAACCGAAGTGCAATGGTCGGTCGGCGCGCGAGTATGAACCCGCGCGCCGACCGTTTACCGCGCAAACACCGGTTTGCTGCGCGCCAGCACCCCGCGTTCCGCCGCCATGCCGAGTAATAAAAACACCGTCGCCACCACCGGCGTCAGGAAACGATGATCGAGTCTCGCGAGCACTTCGCCGTAGACGTTGGCGGCGAACACGCCCAACGCACCAAAACCGAACGCGCACAAGAATACGAACGCGACCAGGCGGACTAAAAAGGGATAGGGCTTAAGCGCGATACGCACCACCTCGTTGACATAATCGCCGTATATCACCAGCAACGTCGCGGATTGCGCGACCGCGATGGCCTCCAAGTTGGCGCGTAGCCAAGTATCGAGAAGGTTGAGGTATTCGTACACATAGGGCATGGGGGTGAACTCCAGGTAATATTTCCGTATTTATCGGCAGTCGCAGACCCGTCATTGAGGGCTGGGTTACATAAACATTGGCGGGTAAGCGGTTATTAGACCGGGGCGTACGCACGCATCCTCGCGGCACTCCCTGGTTTTACAGGAAATTCATCGTCGAACCGGTACCCGCCGTGCGACTTTTCCATTATCATAGCCGGTTAATGTCCACACCCAGGAAAACGTTCTCATGCCGGTAGTTACACTGCCCGACGGTTCTAAACGCACGTTCGATCACCCGGTCACGGTACAAGAAGTGGCCGCCAATATCGGCGCGGGGCTTGCGAAGGCCACATTGGCCGGCAAGGTCGATGGCAAGCTCGTCGATACCTCCTATCGCATCGAGACCGACGTCGGCCTGGTCATCATCACCGAAAAAAGCCCCGAGGCCATCGAGATCTTCCGCCATTCGACCGCGCACTTGTTGGCGCAGGCCGTTAAACAACTGTATCCCGAGGCGCAGGTCACGATAGGGCCCACCGTCGAAAACGGCTTTTATTACGACTTTCGTTATGCGAAGGGTTTCACCGAAGACGACCTCGCGCGCATCCAAACGCGCATGGAAGAAATCGCGAAGCAAGACATTAAAGTCGAACGCTCAACGCTGTCGCGCGAAGATGCGATACGGTTTTTTCGTGAATTGGGCGAGGAATTCAAGGCGCGCATCATCGAAGACATCCCGGTCGGCGAGACCTTGTCGTTGTATCGCCAAGGCGATTTCATCGACCTGTGTCGCGGCCCGCACGTGCCCAGCACCGGCAAGATCAAGGCCTTCAAACTGACCAAAGTGGCGGGCGCCTATTGGCGCGGCGACGCCAAAAACGAGATGTTGCAACGCATATACGGTGTCGGTTTCATCGACAAAAAGGAACTGGATGCCTATCTGCACCAACTCGAAGAGGCCGAAAAGCGCGACCATCGCAAGATCGGCAAGCAGATGGACCTCTTCCACATGGAAGAACTCGCGCCCGGCATGGTGTTCTGGCACGACAAGGGCTGGACGATTTACCAGCAGATAGAACAATACATTCGCAACGTGGTGAAACAACACGGCTACCAAGAGGTGCGGACGCCGGTAGTGGTCGGGCGTAGCCTGTGGGAGCGCTCAGGGCACTGGGAAAAATTCCACGAGAACATGTTCACTACGCATTCCGAGGAGCGGGACTACGCGGTGAAGCCGATGAACTGCCCCTGTCACGTGTTGATCTTTAACCAAGGCCTGAAAAGCTATCGCGACCTGCCGTTGCGCATGGCCGAGTTTGGCTCCTGCCATCGCAACGAATCCAGCGGCTCGCTGCACGGCATCATGCGTGTGCGCGGCTTCACGCAGGACGACGCGCATATCTTCTGCACCGAGGAGCAGATCCAATCCGAGGTCTCCAATTTCATTGATCTGCTCTATAAGGTGTACGCCGACTTTGGCTTCACCGAGGTGATCATCAAGCTGTCCACCCGCCCGGCTAAGCGCGTGGGTACCGACGCGCAGTGGGACATGGCTGAACACGCGCTGGAAACGGCCTTGAATGCCAAGGGTCTGCCCTGGGATTTCCAGCCGGGCGAAGGCGCGTTCTACGGGCCCAAGATCGAATTCTCGTTGAAGGATTGCATCGGGCGCGTGTGGCAGTGCGGCACCATCCAGGTCGATCCCAACACGCCGGAACGCCTGGGCGCGGAATACGTCGCCGAGGACAACACCCGCAAGGCGCCGTTCATGCTGCACCGTGCCATCCTGGGGTCATTGGAACGTTTTATCGGTATCTTGATCGAACACCACGCGGGCATCCTGCCGCTGTGGTTGGCACCCGTGCAGGTCGTAGTGATGAATATCACTGATAAACAAGGAGATTTTACCGCGCAGGCGGTTGAGCGCTTGAAAAAACACGGGCTGCGCGTCATTTCGGACTTGAGAAATGAGAAAATAGGCTTTAAA
>Ga0224495_10001191_pt1 | contig 18844 bp, 19 predicted proteins | sample SF_Jul11_sed_USG_FD_168128 | JGI IMG/M metagenome (GOLD analysis project Ga0224495, IMG submission 168128) | Sediment microbial communities from San Francisco Bay, California, United States - SF_Jul11_sed_USGS_4_1 | ecosystem: Environmental > Aquatic > Marine > Sediment | place: USA: California... | reverse complement strand
GTGACCTTTAGATACGAAAAACTCACTTGGGAATACAAGCCCCCCGATGAGGACTAATTCGGGGACAGGATACTCAATCACTAAACTTATAGAATTAGGGTAATGAGTATCCTGTCCCCAAACTCTGCTTAGTCCTGAGGCGTCGTGATGTCAATCTGACCTCTGACTGACCCGGCTCAATACATGATATGTTCTTTCATTTCGTAGTGCTGTGACCTATCATCATGCCTTGAAAGCACCTTCCTTGCTTTATCAGGCACGTACGATTTTTCGTAATCCTCACCTGCAAATTGTTTCACTGCCTCCAAAGAATCAAACTGCATGATTGTGATAAATTCTACTTCCTCGCATAATTTTCGTCTTAAAAGGTGGATTCCCCGATAACCTGATACATTTTGAGATGCAATTGCAGGAAAAATCTCCTTTTTGAGAAGACTTTCGTATGTGTCTGCATTTTCAGGCGTTGTCCAGCCGTGCCAGATTCTGAATATCATTTTTTTACCTCTTTCCCTTTCAGTTTAATTATACAGGACCTAATATACAGCTGGAATCTAGGATATTCAATAAAAAATGGAAGTATCACATTATTCGTTACGCACAGAATCCGCGGGATTGGCGATGGCCGCACGGAAGCCATGGAGGCCGACCGTCACAAGGGCTATCACCAAAGCTCCTGCAGCAGCCAAAAAGAACACAAACAGGTTCATCTCGATTCGGTAGGCAAAGTCCTGCAGCCACTTGTTCATGGAATACCAGGCAATCGGGGAGGCGATGATTACGGAAATTAGAATGAGGAGGACAAACTTTTTAGACAACATGGTGACAATATCCGATGTGGAAGCCCCCAGAACTTTTCGGATTCCGATTTCTTTTTTCCTGTATCGGGCGACAAAGGAAACCAAGCCAAACAGACCGAGACAGGCAATGATAAATCCCAGGGTAGTGATGATCCCCAGAAGCCTGCCCATCTGTTCCTCATAACGATATTCGCGGTCAAAACTTTCATCCAGGAAGGAATACTCAAACGGAACGCCTGGAAAATGCTCGTCCCATTTGTTTTTTATGAATCGCATGAGTTCATTCATGTTTTCGACACGGATGGATAGAGTGATCGTGTTAAAAAGAGAATTTTCAATATCCAAGATAAGAGGCTCGACGATTTCCTGCATTCCCCTGTAGTGAAAATCATCGGTCACTCCTATTATTCTTTTTGTCATCCTGTGGTAGTGAGCCATATAACTCTTGCCTAGGGCCTCTTCGGGAGAGGAGAAACCCAACTCTTTTACGCCTGCCACGTTGATCACATAGGCTTCTCTTTCGTCGTTTCCAACACCCTTCTGGAAGGCCCTTCCGGCGACCATCTTGATCCCGTATTCGGATAGAAAATCATAATCCACGGTTATGGTTTTAAGCCTTGGGGCATTTTTGAAGTCTCCAGGTTTTGTGGTCAAGTAGTAGCCGCCTTCCTCTTTATCTCCTGGGACAGAGGAGGAAACAGTGGCTCCAGTGATCGAAGGATTCTGAAGAAAATCGCTTTTGATGGCCTCATAATCTCTTCTTAAATGCGGCAAGTTGCTTTTGACACGAAGAATGAGTTTTTGCTCAAGGTCAAATCCCAAAGCCCGTCCTTTCATGAAATTGAGCTGTTTAAAGACAGTGAGGGTGCAGATGATGAGAAAAATCGAAATCGCAAACTGTCCGATGACCAGGAACTTCTGGGCCGCAGCTCCGCGGGAGGTTGGGGCCAATTTTCCCTGAAGAAAAGAAACAGGGCTGAAAGCTGTAAGAATGAAGGCGGGATAGCTTCCAGATCCAATGCTGACAAAAAGAAGTAATCCCAGCAAGGATAGAAGCACAGTGGGTTGTTTGAGGCCGGCTAAAGTCAACTCTGTGCCTGCCATCTGGTTGAACGGGATAAGCAAAAGGGAAATCAGTCCAAAAGCCAGAATAAAGGCAAGGAATGTGATGAAGAAAGATTCTCCCAGGAATTGCCAAGTGAGCTGCCGGCGCTGGGCTCCGACAACTTTGCGCAGGCCTACCTCCTTGGTTCGGGTTGTGGAAAGAGCGGCAGACAGGTTGATGAAATTCAAACACCCGATGAGCAGAATCAGGAAAGCAATGATGGAATAAATATAGAGATAGTACCAATTGCCAGAGGGTTCAATTTCTATAAGATTGTGGGAATCCATATGGATCTTGGTCACAGGCTGGAGGAATAACTCATACAGATCCATTTCTCGGTTAAATCTTTCAGAATATTTCTGAAGGACAATTTTGGAAATCCGTTGGATCTGCTCCTCAAAATCTTCGACATTTATATCAGGAGTCAGTTTCACATAGGTGTATTTTGCTTGATGATTGAGCCAATCTTCCTCAAAGGAAGGCAAGTTGCTTCTCATTGTCTGCATAGACAGGAACATGTCATATTTTAGATGAGTGTTGGAAGGCGCGTTTTTTATGACACCTGTCACCTCGAAGTCCTGGAGCTCTACAGAACCGGTATCATAGTCGATCTCGATCTGGAGCGTTTTTCCTAGAGTTGCTTCTTCGCCGAAATACTTTTTCGCCATTCCTTCGGTGATAACAACCGTGTTGGGATGGGTAAGGGCTGTCTGAGGATTGCCCTGAATAAAAGGCATGTGGAAAAGCTGGAAAATGTCTTTATCTGCAAACCAGATGCGGTTTTCGAAAAAGCGCTTTTCGCCTTGTACCACAAGGACATGGCTTGCATTTTCATAAGGAGGAACCACCCTGACTGCTTTCTCTACTTGCGGATAACTCGCCATTAGCTCCGGTCCCAATGGCCCGGGGGTTGTCGAATTCCGGAATTCACCGACCACATTGATCAAGTGGGTGGCCACCCGGAAAATGCGGTCTGCATCTTTGTGAAAAGTATCATAAGAGAGTTCGTTTTTGACATAAAGAATAATCACCGCACAGCAGGCAAGTCCGACAGCTAGACCTGCAATGTTGATGAGGGAATAGATTTTCTGCCGTTTAATTTTTCTGAGTCCGATTTTCAGATAATTTGAAAAAAGTGGAGGCAGCCAACGGCTTTTCTGCCAGGGTGGGCGTCCGCTTATATGCCGGGTATCGGTCTTAAAATATTCTGAGCCGATGATATGGACTTCACCGATCTTTCCTGCGGCCTCTTCAAAAGCCTCCTTTTCTGAGAAACCTAGGTTTCTCAGATACTCTGCCTTATCTCTGAGATGGCACTCCAGTTCTTCCTTGTAGCTGTCCTCCAAAGCATCATTCTTATTCAAGGTTTTCCGCCAATGTTTTATCGCTCTTTCAAGATCAAACATGCGATGCTCCTGGGGAGAGAGCCCATAGTCTGGAGAGCACCTTGTGAACCTTTATCCATTGATTTCTTTCCTTCTCCAGTTCTTTTTTGCCTAATTCAGTTAACTGGTAGTATTTGCGCCGCCGTCCGTTTTCGGATATTTTCCACTGAGACCGGATGAAGTTCTCCTTTTCCATGCGGTGAAGGACAGGGTAGAGCATCCCTTCGGACCATTCCAGAGTGCCCCCAGAAAGTTGGATGACATTATGGATGATCTGGTAACCGTACATTTCCCCACGGGCAAGAATGGTTAAAATCAAAGGTTTCGTTGAAGCTGCCATTAAGTTTTTCGATACCATTTTTGAACTCACATACCTAAAATTTCTAGGTATTATACCTAAAATGTCTAGGCATAGCAAGCGATTTTTTTGTAAGCTTCTGCAAAATAACTCCCAGCAATAAAAAGCTCCAAATTTCGTTTTTTTATAACTACAAGTTATAAATTCCCTAAAAAATAACCCTCAGAATCATCTCTGGAGGCGATTGTGCTCTTTTTGTTCATTGTGCGAAAGTTTATGCTTGATTTTAAACTTGAATGAACAGGTTTAGCTGAAACGTCACAATTTTAATTTTTCTTTTTTGGGGGTGGTGGCGGAGGAGTCATGGGCATAAGTTTATCATATTCTATGACTGCTCTGTTCCAGGATTCCGGAGTCTGCACCCGGTCCACTTTTCGTGTATCTGCGTCGTATATGCGGAAGTGATTGTACTTGACGAGCAAATCGTCTCCGAGTTCCCACCAGGCATCGACAACAGCCTTGGCATTGTTGACACAGAAGTCTGTGATGAAGGCGCAACCAGGCTGAATAAGCGCCAGAGGCGGCCCCGTCTTCCTTGAGTGCTGACAGCACTCCCAGCATCTCGCCGCCGTCATGGATTGCTGTTCATGAAATAGGTTTGGGCATCTTCGAATTTTCATCTGCTGGCACTAGGTCAATATCTTTAGTGATCGAAGCTCGATGGATAAAATGCTTGTTTTCCCCATCACATTTTATCTCCATCGGTGTTTCCAGAAAAGTTGCAATAATCTCTGCCTTTAATTCTGCCTCTTTGGGCATTCGCAGCTTCAACTGAGGGCGCAGGCTTTTTGGCGGAAAACTGTACCAACGGATCGTTATCCTGTTATCTTTTCTATGGTTGTACTTCACACTGCACTCATCGACTGTGATGGGTTCATCGCATTCAAACTTTATGTTCACCATGAATGGCTGTTTTTCGAACTCCAGTAGAGCATCCAGATCCAAAATTTTTTCCTCTCCTTCTTCTTCCATGCGGCAGGAGATAGAGTCTTTGATCCAATCCATATCCAGGGGATAGTCTGTTTTCCTGTAACTTTTCCCGATGTTTATGGTTTCCTGCTGATCAGAAATGTCCACCTCGATCCCTTTGAGATAGTCAAAACTGGAAAATTCAATAGAAGAACTGTTTGTCTTGCCATCGTATTTTTGAGTAACCGAGACAACCTGCTCCCATGTAGAGGTATAGCTGGGCAGTGTCATAAGGTAAACAGAACACATAAGAATGAGTACACCTACAGGAATCAGAGCAACTGTATGACGAAACCGTTTGAGCCAGAGCAAATCTTTGGGATGACTCCTGTAAATAGCGGCGAAACCCAGGAGAAAAGGCATGGAGGATATGACCATGATAAGAATCAAAACTCCCGAAAATATGATTTCTCCCAAAAATGTTTTAAGCTGCATGCCAAAATTGGTCACACTTCTATAGACGAATCCATAATACTGAGGGATGAAGAGCACACGGAGCATCATGTACGGGGATAGCAGCCAGAGCAAGCCCTTCAGCCATCCCCAGGGAACCAAGCACCCCAGACTTATGAGGAGAAGCCCGGAAGCAGGATAAAGGGCTAAGCGGGGATTGACAAACTTCCAGACCAGGAGTGTGAGAACCAATAGGTATGCGGCTGCTCGAATCAAATAGAAGAAAACGTCTTTTCTCAGGCGCCACCGCCACAGCAGTTGCAAAGCCAGCCAAATTCCTAAGACAGCAAAAGGAAGAATATACAGCAAATGCGGACCCGGATGGGCATACCAATAAAACCGTGAACCTTTCAGTAATTTCAAAACCCAATCAGACAAAGTGATCACTATCAGAATGATGAGAAAGAGAACCGATAATTTTGGCCAGGAAAGCCTTATCTTTTTATCTTCTTCAAAGCCCTTTCTTTTTCGTCGTGTGATGTACAAGGCGATAAGAGACACAGCTATACTCAGGATGATGAACGCGACCATCAAAAATGGAGTGACAAAGACTGGTTTTTCACGGAACAGAAGCAGCATATAGTTTCCTTTGTTCTTTTCGGGTTGTCCCTGATCGAATTTTCTTATGAGTTCCAGAACCAACTTGCCGCTCCTCTCTAATCCATCGATCTGGAAGTATTCCACCGAATCGTTCCGTGTGTGAATCGGAAAGGACACATCGCTCACAAAAGCGATGGCAGGAATTCCTTTCTTCATGAAAGGCTCGTGATCTGAACCTGCTCCACCCAAAGAGCCGTTCAAAGACTGAAAATGGGTGGGGTAGTCTATATTCCGATAGCCGAGGGCATGGTAGGTATCGATGCTGGCCGATACCAGCCATTCCGGACTCTGATGTTCTGGAGTATCGAGCCAGAGTATGAGCGGCGAATCGTTGCTCGTCATGTCGAACTGAAGCATCAGGGCCACCTTTTCTAGGGGATAATTCTCTGCAAAATGCTTGGAGCCCACCAATCCGGATTCTTCACCTCCGAAGGCCACAAACACGAGGGTGGAATGACGGGGCTCCTGACTCAACACTCTGGCCAGCTCCAGGAATGCAGCCACACCAGAGGCATCATCATTCGCTCCAGGTATCTCGGGTCCTGAGGAGTCGATGTGTGCCCCGATGACGATTTCCCGGTTGGACTGACCTGGAAGCCGGCCGATGACGTTACCGCTGTTTGTGTTCACACTCTCGGACTGTGATATATACTGCCACTCTACCTGGCAGCCGTACTCGATCAACTTTTCGGCTGTATAAGATAAAGCCTCTTTCTCCTGTGGAGAACCCATCGGCCTGGGACCGATCGTCTCCGCCAAATACTTGACGTGTTCAAAGGCTTTCTCTTTGGAAAACTCCTCTGCCAAAAGGAATGAAGAGGATAAAAAAACAATAAGTAGAATAGGAATGGCGTGTTGCTTTTTCATGGTCCCTCCTGTAAAAAATTTTTAGGTTCATTCCTGGACGACAGGGGAGGCTTTGGGGTTTAAAGGATTGATGCGGGCCGCTAAAGAAAAAAGAAAGGGATATCTGTCCTTCAAGTGCTCTGTATAAGCGATCCACTCCGATATTATCTTTGAATAGGTTCTTTGGAGATCTGTTTTAAGGTGAGCTATGTCTCCTGTGGGAAGATCACGTAAGGACTCTCGAAAATTCAATTCTTCCGAAAGATGAAAAACTGCCCAGAGTAGGTCTGTAAAGCGCTGATTTTCCAACAGAATTGGATTCTCCAGAAGGCGAACGAGAAAGGAGTGTTTCCCTTTGAGAAAATCGCGAAGCTCTTCCAGTCCCTCCGCATTGATGACAATACTGTATTTGAACGATGCGGCTTTGGATTGTGCCTCTCGAAAATATTTTTTATCCCAATGGGGATTTATCAGAAACTCACTCTCCAATTGTTCAGAATTTTCCACAAAATCACTGAAGCGCCGCAAAAGTTCCATCCCGACTTCGCTGAAAAAGGTGCCGATGACCATGTTGAGCTTCTGAAGAATTGATTTTTTTTCTCTACCTGCCAAAAGCCGTTCGATGATCAGAAGGACCAAAAGGACGTCGATAAACAAGAATCCGAAATCCCCGATCATGTAGAGAAAGATATGATGGACATCATGAAAAATAAAATAGTGAACCGTGTACGATAACGCCGAAGCCAGGACAAAAAGCAGAGCGATTCGAAACGTCCAGTCTTTGAATATTTTTTTCATTTGCTCACCCTCATTCTGTAAAATTTAGGTATGAAAATTAAAACTTGGAAATCAGGATGCGCGTCACTTAGTTTTCTTTCTTTTTCGGAGGAGGCGGGGGAGGAGTCACAGGTACGAGCTTGTCGTATTCGATGACGGCTCTGTTCCACCATTCCGGAGTCTGAATCCGCTCAACCTTTCTGGTCTTCGAGTCATATATTCGGAAATGATTGTACTTGACGAGCAGGTCATCTCCGAGTTTCCACCAGGCATCGACGACGTTGTTGCCATTGTTGACACAATAATCGGTGAGGAACTGGATGGCTTCTAATGGATCGTTCTCGTAGAGCTCGAGAGCTGTCTTATCGATGATCGGGGTCCTCTTGACCGCAGTTCTTTCCCATTTCTCCTGTGTTTTTCGTACATCTTCGATGGCGTGGGAGTAAACCACCTGCGTGTGAAAATCCACATAATCGGATGCCCACCTGGCAGAATCTCGGCTGAAAACATAGTGATCGCCGACTTCGAAGGATTTTGGGATATCCGTGATCCCGCAGTAGAGAGGCATGTAGCATGCCGTATCCTGTGCCCCGAAGGACAGCCACAAGATCCCTCCGATTGGATTGGGCAGCCAATCCCTGCAATGGGTCACAGTCGTGTATTCCACGTTGTTCACGCAGATGCACCTCGGTCCGTTGTAAGTTTGATCGTCGACCTGGAACCCTTTGAAATAATTGGGATTGGCAAAAGGTCCTCCTTTGATACCCACTGCTGGGTCGAATTTGACTCCCTGGTATTTGTCCCTAGTGATGTCCATCACGTCCTGCACAGAAAGCTTTTTGTCCGGTTTCACAGAGAAGGGAAGGTCCATGCTTTCTGTATCCGGGATGAGGTTTTGAGAAGGAGCGACAATATTGAAGAAACGCCAGAGGCGACCCCTTCTTCCTCCCTGGGTGCTGTTGGCACTGCCCGGGCTCGGTGAGTAGGCTTTCTTCCAGCTAAACGGCTCTCCACTCTCAGGATCATAATAGCCGTTCTCGATGGCATAAGAGATGGCGTTTGAAGAGCCCATGAAGAAGTCTTTGTTTTCGAGATCAATCTCGCCGATTCGTGATTCATTCGGCGTGACGCCGACATGATCATCCGGGACGCGCTGCGCACACCAGACAGCTCCGGGTTTTCCGCTCTCAGGAGTCCACAGCGGACCGACTGGCATGATCTCGAAAATCCAAACTTCGTTGGGATCAGACACGGCCAGCATCTCTCCGCCGTCGTTGAATCCATAACCATAGGTCGTCCCCAGGTCACCCATGATTTGGATGGCTTCTCTTGCGGTTTCCGCTCTCTCCATAGCGATCAGCGTCAGCATGGTGATGTCGAATTTCGCCGCGGGTGTAGGGTTTCTCATCTTTCGCTGACAGCCGATTGTCGACTCGCCCAGTGCCACCTGGTTTTCGTTCATGTATCCAAACATCCCATGGATGTAGGCATATGTGTGAGCCACCTGAGGAATATCTAGGCCTGTGTAATCGTCCTTATACTTTTCCCACTTCAAGCCCTGTTCAGGCGGCCAGGTTTTGTACTGGTTAACATGATAGATTTTGCGTACATCTCCTTCTTTGTGGTCTGCGGCCGGCACAAACCGGAAAGTCCAGTCGCAGACGCCACAGTCACAGGTGTGCGTGGTCATCGTCGATCCGTCGGTCGAGGCTTTCTTCCCAACCAGGATCGAAGTGCATCCTCCCAAGTATTCATCTGTGGCTGGATCATACTGTTCACACTCTTGTGTGTGAGACACAAGGGCGCTCACCATTGCCAGAGTCACAAGCAGTATGACGAGGAATAGGAATGCTCTTTTTAGACTCAAAATTCACCTCCCATGATTAAACTCGATATTTGTAGAAATCTTTCCTCTATTTCTATCCTCTGAAATCTTGGAATGAACATACCACAAGAAAAATGACTAGGTCAATGGTCAAGCCTTTGAATTCAAGCTGGAAGCATCGCTATTTCCGTGATAGTTCATTATGAAGGTGTTATCTGTGGGCTTCGGATGGAGAGGAATCGTCGCCTCACTGCTCGATTAGGTTAGATGTTTCCCCCATAACGGAAATAGCGATGCTTACATTCAAGCAATCCTAATTGACCTAGTCGTTTTAACTGTGATATGTTCGTTTTAATCAAAGGGAGAAAGGAGAAGGATTATGGATCAAAAATTTATGGACTTATACGATGAATACTCGAATGGATTGCTGGATCGCCGTGAATTCCTCAAGAAATTAGCAGTTCTCACGGGTGGCACGGCTGCTGCCATTACTCTGCTTCCCCTGATAGAAAATCATTACGCTCAAGCTCAATTCGTTCCCAAGGATGATCCCCGAATTCTTGCGGAATATATCGAATATCCTGGTGAAACAGGAGATGTTCGTGCCTATTCAGCCCAACCGAAAGGAGACGAAAAGCTACCTGGTGTGATTGTGATTCACGAAAACAGAGGCTTGAATCCCCACACCGAAGATGTTGCCAGGCGCGTAGCCCTGGAGGGATTTTTAGCTATTGCTCCAGATGCCTTATCATCCCTCGGGGGAACTCCGGAAGATGTCGATGAGGCACGGACCAAGATGAGGGAGCTTGACAGTGACGCGACCGTAAAAAATTTTGTGGCTGCTGTAAAGTATTTGAAGACGCATCCTCAATCCACAGGCAAGGTCGGATGCATGGGTTTCTGTTGGGGAGGAGGAGTAACCAACCAGGTGGCCGTACACGCGCCGGATTTGACCGCAGCGGTTCCTTTCTATGGCAGGCAGCCCGCTTCTGAAGATGTCCCAAAGATCAAAGCCTCTATGCTTATCCATTATGCTGGTCTTGACGAGCGAATCAATGCAGGCATCGAGGCATTCGAAGCAGCTCTGAAGGCAGCCTCCGTGGATTACAAAATTTATATGTATGAGGGGGCCGGGCATGCGTTTTTTAATGATACAGGGTCCCGATATCACAAGGAAGCGGCCGAGCTCGCCTGGAAGAGGACCATAGCCTTTTTCAACGAAAAACTAAAAACTTAACACCACCTTTATTGATTTTAATATTCGGCTCTAGACTTTGAGAACTCGGCTTCCTACCTTCTGAGAATAATTTATATATTGAATCGTCCCACTCTTGTGGTGCCGGTATGCCTTTCCTGGAACAAGCACATAGAAAAAGTACTTAAATAATCCATTTGACAAAATAGTATCAATATAGTACTATCAAAATGCCTAGAAAAATTCGTGATTTGATCAAGGATCTTGAAATGGCTGGATTTGTTAATCGTGGGGGAAAGGGGAGTCACCGAAATTTTATTCATGCTTCGGCTGTGGTGTTAACCATTTCGGGTAAGCTGCGGGATGATGTTAAGCCCTATCAGGAAAAATTGGTGAAACAGAAAATTCAGGAAGCTCAAAATGAAAGAAAGAGATAAATATTTAAAAATTGTTGAGTGGTCGGAAGAAGACCAATGTTATGTTGGTTCTGTGCCTGGTTGGATTGGAAAATGTTGCCATGGAATGGATGAAATGAAGGTCTATAAGGACCTCTGCCAAATTGTTGATGAGTGGATAGAGATATATAAAAAAGATGGTCGTCCGTTGCCTCCTCCTACAAATAAAAACTATTCCGGCAAGTTCGTTTTACGTACTGGTTCGGAATTACACCAAGCACTGGCTATTAAAGCACTAAACAACGGGGAGAGTCTAAACACCTTCGTCATTAAAGCACTCACAAAGGTAGTATCAGGCCAGTGATGCCGCTGAGCATCGCAAGAAATTCATCATTCCAGTTGTTTGCCCAGGCAGCATTTCTTGTACTTCAAGCCACTGCCACAAGGGCATGGATCATTACGACCGGGCTTGCGACCTGATTGGGCGTGTTTGCTGATTATCCTGCCCGTATCACCATCAGTCCCGATGGTTCCCTCGTCTCCAGCGCTTCCCATATCCCCTATTACTCGTACTGACGAAGCTTGATGTTCGAGGGTCTGCCGGTTCCATTCGGCGGCTACCGCTTCCACCCAGGGCCGGCAGTGGGTAAAAAAGCGTTTATAGCCCACACACAGGTAGTTCAGTCCTGCCTCGCCATCAGGTGTCCGGAGGAAGCGATTTTTCGGGCACTCCCCATTGCACATAGACCTGACATCACATGCCAGGCAGTAGCGGGGTAGGGTCTCCAATTTGGCTTGCCCGAATGCTCTCTGCGCTGGACTCTCGAGCAGCTCGACCAGTGGAGTCTCCTGGATGTTCCCAATGCAATGTTCAGCATCGACGAAGTGGTCACAGGAAAAGAAGTCTCCGTTGTGTTCGATGACAGGAACATCACCGCAGATCGGTCGAAAAATACACAGGGAATGCTCCTGCCCGAAGGCTGTCCTGGCAGCCTCCTCGAATATCTGCACTTTGACCTGCCCGATATCTCGACTCACCCAATCATCGAAGATGGTGCAGAGAAAATTGCCCCAAGCCTCGGCAGGAACGGTGAGGGGATTTACGCCGCCTTTGGCATCCGCCTGCGGCTCGACCATAGGCAGAAAAGTCAAGAATTGGGCTTTGATCTGCTTGAAGAATCGGTAGACTTGAGTGGGGTACTGGACATTGTGTGCATTTACCACACACAGGATATCGCAATAAATCCGGTGCTGCCGTAAAAGATCATACCCGCGCATTGTTTGCTCGAAGGTGGGTCTCTGGTCCTTAGTGACGCGGTACTGGTCGTGCATTTCCTGCGGGCCATCCAGACTAAGCCCAACAGCAAAACCCTCTGCTGCCAAAAAGCGGCACCAGTCCTCATCCAAGAGGGTTCCGTTGGTCTGCATCCCGTTTAAGATGCGTTGGTTCGAGGGCTGATGCTTGCGCTGCAACGCCACAATCTTATGGAAGTAGTCCAATCCCAGGACGGTCGGTTCCCCTCCATGCCAGGAAAAGTGGATCACCGGTTCGGGAGATGCTTCGATGTGTTGGACAATGTATTCCTCCAGGATATCATCGGGCATGCGAAACGACTCGCCTCTTGGATACAGGCGTTCCTTCTTCAGGTAGTAACAATAGTAACAGTCCAGGTTGCAGATGGAGCCAACCGGTTTGACAAAAACTTGAAATTCACGGGAAGCTTTAACCATCTCTCAATCATCCATTTCTGGGTGAGACATCAGGAAGCCCTTAGATTGATAAAGACTCATTTTTTCTGGGATGAGTATAGGGAAATAAGTGTTTTGGGTCAAGGAATGTAGAAGCACAACTTCTGCGCCAAATCTGTTATAATATTGCCACCTCTTAGTTATTATCCTATTCTCGCATTCGCAAAGAGAAGAATGAAGATTACCCTAAGCCTGTTTATGTCTTCTCATGAATTCATCTAGGTCTTCTTCAAGAAAGAGATACTCTTTGCCCGGCTTGTAATAAGGAATTTTGTTCTCCTTAACCCATCTTCGTATCGTGACAGTGGATTTATTAAGGTATTCAGCTGCACTACTCAAATCCAACCATTGCTTAAAATCATCCATGTATTGACTGATGAAGAGGAGTTCGATACCCACGACTCCTCCCTGGGCGTCGATATCGACATTGCAATAATCAGACACGGGTATCGTCTTGGTTATCTTTTTTCTTGATAGCTTTATGTATCCTGAATCCGCTTTTCTATCGAATGTGATATTCATTCTTCCTCCTTTCTCACTAATCATCCCTTCAGCATTGCCGTTATAATGATTTTTTTCTTTCCTTTAAGAACATATACAACTCTGATTTTCTTATCTTTTCCAACCTCTTTGACAACATTGATTTCCCCTTGTTTTCCTTTGTAGGAGATATCTGGGCATTCTAAGGCAACTTTTAGATCTTTGACCGATATGTTTCTTTCTTCCATTCTTTGTTTTGCATGATCTGTGAGAATATAGTCTTTATTTATCATTATTATAATTTAATAGTCTGTAATTGTCAATTATTGTCATTTTTTATCACTTGAGATCAAAAGATCTTCGTTAGAAAAAAACGTTCCACTTAGCTTGGATTTCTCATCCACTGCCTTCGTTCATCCGTATAATCGCTATTTTGTTTATATTCTGGAAGTTACAATGCTGAATATTAATATGCTCAATAATGTTGTGACTGAATGGTGTCTGATTAGATAAAAAAGAAGTACTTAGTTAAGATCGTTGAATTCAGGTTATCATAATTGTAAAATAAATGGGCACAATCTGGTCACACCAATTATCATGGTGCGCCCGTAGCTCAGTGGATAGAGCGGTGGACTTCGAATCCAAAGGTCGGGGGTTCAAATCCCTCCGGGCGTGCCACTTCTAATTCCATGAAAATAAAGGATTTACAGGCTTTTTTGTGGATTTTTCTTCAGCCTGATCTTCTGCCGTGTAACGGATATGTAACAGATTTCCACTTTTTTGGTTCTTCTCTGGCTTCCCATCAAGTAGATCCACAGCCGCTTTTTTCCTGTCATCTGTGGAATGAACGTACCTCTGGGTGATTGTAATGCTGGAGTGGCCTAACAGCGATCTCACAGTCTCAATATCCACTCCCTTCTGTACCAGCCTGGAGCCAAAAGTGTGCCTTAGATCGTGGAACCTGAGACCTTCAATTCCCGCTCTCCTGCACGCTGCGTTAAAGCCTGTTTTCACTGTTGTCAGAGGTTTACCTGTATCAGGATTTGGAAAAACATATGGACTTTGGCCGTTTACACTTCTCAGCTCTTTTAGCTCTTTAAAGAGTAGGGGATTGATGGGGATGGTTCGAGATCTGCCGCTCTTAGTCTTTTCAACACAGATTGATTGGCCCTGGAAGTCGATCTGGTCCCATTGGAGGTTCAAGATTTCACCCAATCTCATTCCGGTATGTAGCGCAATGGTCATGATCGATTTGAGATGATCTGAGCTTTTTTCTATCAGTCGTTTCTCTTCTTCGTCACTCAGGATCCGCTCTTTAAGGTTGTCTTTTTCAGAAAAGAACTTGATTTTCGTCACAGGATTTTGCTCAAGGTAGCCTTCTTCAATTGCAATGTTCAGCATCTTTTTCAAAAGTGCAAGGTAACGGTTCACTGTGCTTTTTGAGTTTCCCTCTTTCTGTCTCCATGCTATAAATCTTTGAATCATCGAAGGGGCAATTTTAGAAAGCTCAATGTCTTTGAAGTGTTTTACCAGTGTCTCCAGCCTGGACTTGTCTGCCCTCCAACTCTTCTTGACCACCATGGCATAATCCTGGAGATAGATTTCAGCAAAGGCTTTGAAACCGATTTTTTCCTTCCGGCGTTCGACTCCATATTTTTTGTCGTGCTCGGCTAGCACCTTCTTCTGAAGTGCAACAATAGCGTCTTCCCTGTGTACGGCGTTTGAAACAAGTTCTTGTTTTCTCTCCCCGTTTGCATCGCGATAATCAAGATACCACCTGATTTTTCCGCCCTTGGTTTTCCTTTGGTAGATAGCACCATAGCCAAGATTGTAGCGGGTTTTGGATTTGCCTTTCGGCATCCCACTACCTCCTGAAACTTCTAAATTTAATATACTCTTTTCAGGAGGTGTAGTCAAGCTAAATTGTTGAAAATTAATAAATTGTGTGTAATTAATGGTCCTTTTGTCAAGATATTTTTTTATTTCTGATTCTCTGCATCGCTTTCCTACTCCGGGAATCAAAATAAAAGGAAGTTCCTTGTTTCTGTATACAGTCTGGGGATGACAATTTAGTGCTTCTGCAACATCTTTTATAGTTAAAAACTTATCCATCCGGAACCATCTTTAGTCTCCTCGGCCACGATGGATCTTTTATCGAAAATGCACAAATAAGCATCATTTTATGCGCGAAGTTCTGTCTGAAGGGTTTTACCTTCGTGTGATTCCCTTTTTTTCTGGACAGCATCTATTTGTACATATTGGAGCAAATCTGGCCTATTCTGAGCATACTCCGGGATGAGTTTAATCATCTCCTGGTAATCCTTCAGATACTTCCTCTTGGAAGCTTCTATCCTCTTCTGGTATCGTTTATCTTTGATAGAGTATCCAAACCGGAAAGGCCATAGGGGACAATCAACAATATGGCAGAGTGTAACCTCCTTTGGAGAACTACTACTACAGTCTAAGCATTTCTGTTTGATAGCCTGAGACTTATTCATCATTACCTCCATACTGAAAGTCGTATTCTTTCTGAAACCACTTGGCTATCTGTTTTCGGGGATTGTTTCTCACTGCAGCAGGATTTCTTTCCCACCATGCAATCTTTTTTTCTAATTCAGCCAAATGATCTATCCCCGGATATTTCACCATCATATCCTCAATGAAATCATGGTCCACTTGTTCAATAAAGGGATAATTGTCCAGCTCTCTTAGCATGGATAGAATTTTCTCTGTAATATCGTTCTCTTCTTCTGGGTAGGGCTTAATAGGAATGGAGAGTGGATTTATACAACCAGGAGCTAATGGACTTGAATATTCTGAATCGTTATCTATAATCTCCTCTGATATAGTGTTTTGTAATGTGATGTCATCTCCTCTTCTCTCCTTTAATGTAGGCTGATCTTCCGCATCAAATTCTCCTGATTTTTCGATTCGCTTTTCTTCTCTGTAAATGCTTGATTTTCTTTCTCTTTTCTTCAAATAATCCGCTTGATAGTGGTCCCATTTCACGATGGAAAAGATCTCTTTTTTCTCTCTTTTAAGGTACTTTCTTTCAACTTTTTCAAATTTTATAAACTTATCAATGCTTCTATCCAATAATTCTCGTTCGATTAGTAGTTGCTGAGCTAGCTGATCCCTTGAATAACTTTCGACATCTCCATAGTTCAATGATGCAAGACAAAGGAAATCAACCCATACTGCTCTCTCATCAGCCTCAAGCTCTGAGCGAGTGGATCCCCATAAATACTTCTCAGAATAAAACTTGAAATGTGTAGTTGCTCTTGATTGCCTTGGTTGATATTCGTTGTTCATTATACTTTCTCCTTTTCAAACAGGGAGATATAGTTTTGGAATGCCTCGAAAAATACAATCCTCCGGGTCTTGTTCCTCTGTTTACATATCTCATCGATTTTTTTTATTTGTGCATCATAGATGTAAACAGAGATTCTACTTAATCCTGAAGACTCTCCTTTTGCATTGTCCAATTTCTTCTTAATTGCTTTAGCTTTATTCATGATTAACTCGGTACTGTCAACTAGATTGTGTGAAATTAGCAAGCTCAAGATTTTGTAATACCGGTAAATTGCTGGCTCTTTTCCCCATAGGGAAGTTGCTCCAATGCAACTCCATCTTCAAGCAGATAAAAGCCAGGAGGGTGTAACAGGCACGCTCACCTGCGACTATCTCCATGGGCTTTGTCCTGCGCTTGAACTCTTTATTGAGCCGTTCGATGATATTAGACGTCCTCAGACAGATCCAATCCTCCTTCGGAAAATGAAAAAACGTCAAACAGTTCTCTATGGACCTTTCCAAGCATTTAACAGCAGAGGGAACAGCGTTTCTCCACTTCTCTTGAAAAACCTCAAAATACTCCATGGCTTTCTTTCTCGAAGAGGCATAGAAGATGGTGCGGACATCATCAGCGACTTCTTGCTTGAGTTTCATGGGAACCTTGGCCAAAACATTTTTTGCCACATGGACCTGGCAGCGCTGGATCTTGGCCTTTGGAAATTCTTCTGTGAAAATCCTCTCCAATCCAGGAAGCCCGTCCATGACTCCGAGCTGCACATTGCGGCCATCAAGACCTCTGCGTTTGAGATCCTTGAAGAACTCCCTCCAGCAGGTAGCCGATTCCTTATCCCCAGCCTGCAGCCCTAAAACCATCCTCTGCCCAAACTCATTCACTCCGATGACCACAAGCACAGGAACATTCTCCACACTCTTTGCCACTCTCATTTTGAAACACACCCCGTCCACAAACAGATATTTTATCTTCTCCGCCGATAAATCCCGCTCTCTCCACTGCTCAACAGCATCAATCAGCTCTTTGCTGACCAGACTGACCTGGGAATGGCTTATCCTTCGTCCGATCAACTGGCTCGAGATCATCGAAAGGGTCCGGGTACTGATTCCAGTGAGAAACATCAAACAGATATCCTTGCGAAGCTCTTCCTCAATCTGTTTACTCCGGGGAATAACGAGGCTTTTAAATAATCCTTTCCGATCCCGGGGAACATCCAGCCCCACCGTTCCTATGCCTTTGAGAGTTATACTGCGATGATAACCGCCGTTACGATGATTGCCATCACTATTCTTTCTCTCATAGGGCTGGCGGCCCAAGTACTCTGTGAGTTCTCCTTTCATCATCTCATTCAGATAGTGACCCACGGCCTCCCGAATCTCAGAGCGAATCATTTTGAATATCCTCTCTGGTCGAAGCCGAATAGCCTTGCATACCTGCAAAAACTCTGGTACGCTAAGTTTAATTTTCATAGGCTCTTTCTCCTTTTAAAAATAGGTTTTCGATCAATCCCTATTTTAAGGAAAAGAGCCTTTTTTTCTACTCCTTCACTATTTCACACAAAAAATTTTACACTACCATGGTCCGTTCCTCGTTTAACCAATTGGATCTGAAAATTGAAGAGGTTATTGTTCATACTGATCAAGATGGAGTATTTACTGGACACAGATGGCTGAGAGAGACCGTTTTAAGAGATAGCGTTCGAGCCTCATATTCTGAAGACGGAGCTAAAGGTAATGTGTACATGGAATCCTTTTTCGGCCGGTTCAAAGAGGAGAACCGATCGATATTATGGGAGCAGGAAGATCTGCATTCTCTCTGGGAAGTTGTGAAATCCAGAGTTAGGTATTATAATCGGGAGCGTCGACATTCGGCGCTTGGGTATAAGTCGCCGATAAAATATCTCAATGAAAAGGGCAAAATACCCAGCCGATATGCTAGCGAAAATTAGCCCCTAAGCTGGTGTCAAAAATGGGGGTCATATCCTTAGGAGTAGCAGCTGTATTTTTTATTCTGGCATTGATTTGCTTCAATAGACGCAACATTACTGTAGGAGCCTGGCCTTGGCAGCGAGGAAAGATAACGGATTAGGAACAGATCATCCTCCTAATCATTGGACTTCATATTGAATTAAAACTGTGACCAAACTGTGACCATAATTTGTCAGGAATATAGAAAAATCCATAAAAATATCAAAAACCTTCGAAATCCCAAAGGCCTGATTCTCGGAGGATTACAGGGGAAATCCCCTAATCTTTCGCTCGTTTTTTCTTTTTGTGCCTTTTACACACGGTAAAAGTCACAGGTTCAAATCCTGTATCGCCCACCACTTCATTATCAACAACTTGCGTGATTCCCTTTCCCGGCAAAATGGCAGCTGTACCAAAAACTGTTCCTATCTAAGCACCGAACTCCCTAGGAATCCAAAATTAGTCGCTTTATCCAGAATATTGTTATTGATGTTCCGCCAGTTTATCTTACTGTGGATTTTCCTGTCCATCGCTAACTTTGTCAGAAACGCATATTTATTTTATCTATTTTAATGCTTATCGAATCAGTAAAGATTTATTTTTCTCAACGAAATTTAAATTTTCAACAAGAATTTTTAA